>MDTD01062320.1_pt1 | contig 12506 bp, 6 predicted proteins | sample 811221 | NCBI WGS metagenome assembly MDTD01 (sample SAMN05326646, study PRJNA326480) | marine metagenome | isolation source: seawater | place: Pacific Ocean: South West | collected 2011 | reverse complement strand
TCTTTGATAAAGGAGATTGAATATGAGAGTCATTTCAAGTTTGCCTACACCAAGGGTGAATTGAAGAAAAAGATTGTAGACCTTAATGGAGGCAGATGGAATTTGAGAGAACTACTGACAGAAGTTTCTTCTCAAGCGGAAGTCTCTATACAGCGGGTAAATGAATCCATTGCTTTAGTTGAAGCAGGTAAGTCTAGTAGCCTGCCAAATGTCGCTGAAAGGATTGTGACTCAGGTAAGTGTATCAGGTAAGGTTACGGATGAAAATGGTGAACCATTGCCTGGAGCAACAATCCAGGAAAAAGGAACAACAAATGGAAGTATTACTGATGTTGAAGGCAAATTCAATCTTAGAGTAGAAGAAGGTGCTATATTAACCGTTTCATTTGTTGGATATGCCTCACAAGATATTCAAGTGAATGGAAGATCAGTCATTGATATAACCATGGAACCTGATATGTCTAGTTTGGAAGAGGTAGTGGTTGTAGGATATGGTTTGGAGGTCGACAAGAAAGACCTGACTGGTTCAGTAGCTAAGGCCGACTTAGATCATGCGCTGGGAACCAGCAACGTTTCAATTATTCAGGCACTACAGGGGGCCATCCCCGGGCTCAATGTAGGAGCTGTAACCAATGCAGGACAAAATCCAACTATTTCTGTTAGAGCTCAAAATACGTTGTCTTCAGAGGCAAGTGACAATGCGCCTCTGATAGTACTTGATGGAATTATTTACAGAGGAAACATTATTGATATTAACCCTTCAGATATTAAGTCTGTTGAGGTGCTTAAGGATGTGAGTTCAGCAGCGATATATGGCTCACAAGCCTCCAATGGAGTCATTGTGATTACAACTAAGGGTCGTTCAGTGATCTCGAAACCAACTTTTAACTACACAATGAGCCATAGTATTCAGGCTCCATCCAACCAGTTTACTCCAATGCGGGCTGATGAATATGAGGGTTTTTACAGGGATATATTTTGGGCTGAAGGTTCCAGAATTGGGCCTGATTATCTTGAAGAAGATCCTAACTATGATTTAACGGCCAATATGAAAAGTCTGGAAATTGTTAACGGATATATGGATGGTTTGGATACCCGTTGGTGGGATCTGTTTACGGGCAATGGTCATACTACAAATCATAATTTGAGTGTTCAGGGAGGTGGTGAGTCTAGTAGCTATTTTATTTCGGGTGGTTATACCGATCAGGCTGCCTTTATTGAGGGAGACACATATAAGAGATATAACTTGAGGATAAACCTTGAAACGGATATTACTGATTGGATGAAGATTGGTACCCAGACGTTCGTTTCGGTTGGAGATTATTCAGGGGTGGATCCAGGACCAGATGTGATTTTCCAAGCTCAACCATGGGCTCCTATCTATGATGACCAGGGTGAAATAATAGCTCAGCCAGATGGTTCATGGATCAATCCTTACTTGAGACTCAATAGGGAAGATGTCGATATTGATGTGAATTTGTCAAGTGTGCTCTTTACCCAAATTAAGCTACCCATCAATGGACTTACTTACAGATTGAATTATGCGAATAACTATCGAACTACAGACAGACGTTTCTTTGATCCAAATGCAAATAATTTCACAGGATTAGCATACCGACAGGATGGAAAACAATGGGACTGGACTTTTGACAATATTGTCAATTATTCCAGGACTTTTAATTCAGTCCATAACGTAGCGGCTACTTTACTATATGGAGTCGAAGAAAGAAGACTTGATAGTTTTAGGGCTACAGCTCAAAATTTCGAAAATGATCTGCTTGGTTTCAATCTACTTGAGGCTGGAGATCCGGCACTTAATATGGTAAGATCAAATTTTGAAAGGGAAACCAGTCTTTATCAAATGGCAAGGGTATTGTACAACTACAAGCATAAGTATTACTTTACAGGTACTGTAAGAAGGGATGGATTCTCTGGTTTTGGAGAGGACAAAAAAATAGGTGTGTTTCCTTCTGTAGCACTGGGGTGGGTGCTTTCAGAAGAGTCATTTATGAAGACTTTGTCAGCCATTGATTTTTTGAAACTTAGAGCTTCTTACGGTCAATCTGGTCGTAGAGGTGTAGATCGATATTCAACCCAGGCGAAGGTAAGTTCTGGTCCAAGCTATATTTTTGGAGATGGAGGCAGTGCAAGCATTGGGCAAAGTGTAGCTTCTATTGCCAATACTTCATTAGGTTGGGAAACCACCACCGGCACCAATTTGGCAATTGATTTCGGAATATTTGGTTCAAGAGTATCAGGTTCCCTGGAATATTACTCCAATGTGACAAATAATATCATTTACGATATTGAGATTCCTGAGATAACTGGCTTTAATAGTGTTAACACTAACATAGCCGAAGTTTCAAACTCAGGAGTGGAATTGATGTTAAACGGAAGGGTATTAGATAATGGACCGCTAAAGTGGGATATTTCATTCAACTTCAACCGACTGAGAAATAAGATTGAATCAATTATTGGGGCAGATATAGATGAAGATGGGATAGAAGATGACCTTGTTTCCAGCGAATTATTTATAGGAGAACCTCAAAATGTCATTTATGATTATGAGATCGTGGGGATGTGGCAATTGGAGGATGAGGAAAGCGGTGAAATATGGGATGGTTTCCTCCCGGGCACGTATAAGCTGAGGGATATTAATGGAGACACTGCTATTTCTTCATTGGATGATAGAAAAATTCTCGGATATAAAGATCCATCATTCCGATTTGGCATTGGAAATACCCTTAGCTATAAAAATTTCGGCCTTTACTTCTTTATTAATTCCATCCAGGGGGGTAAAAATTATTATATGGGCAATGACGCACCACATGCAACCAGTCGATGGAGTAATAGGGATCAGTTAAGTTATCTGAATGTACCTAGTGGTGCCTGGGATTACTGGATGCCAGAGAATCCAAATGCAAAATACAGAAGATTAGATAATGGTGGTTCATACGGAGGTACTCCTTATAGCCAGCGAAGTTTTGTGCGGTTACAAGACGTTTCTTTGTCGTACAATTTGCCAACATCATGGTTAGAAAAGTTGCGGATACAAAGTGCCAGGATAACCGTAAGCGGTAAGAACCTGCTTACCTGGACCGATTGGATAGGAGTGGATCCGGAAACTGGTACCGGTTTTGTACCTGGAAGACCTCTTCTACGGTCATACACAATGGGTTTGGATGTTAAATTTTAAGGGTAAAAAAATGAAAAATCTAAAATATATATTAACAATTATTCTTGTAACCGCACTTGGTTTAGTATCGTGTGATGAGGAAGCATGGTTAAAAGAGCAACCGTATAGTTTTTATTCCCCTGAAAATTCCTACTCTACACCGGAGGGGATTGATCAGGCAGTGGTCCAATTATATGAAAATGTGGCAACAACGCTCTATCGAGGAAATGGGGAATATAATATAGCATTCATGTATACTACAGATGTGGGATATGATGCTCTCGCTACCAATCATGCTCTGAATTCGTGGTCGGATGCTATCAATCCCGAGACCGATGCAGTTAGTTTTTTCTGGAAAAATATGTATAGTATTATTTTCAATGCAAATACTATTTTGAATCGGATCCAGGAAGTAGAATACAATAACGAGGAGAGAAGAGTACAGTCCATTGCCGAAGCAAAATTTTTCCGAGCTTTTGCCTACAAATATCTGAATAGACTGTACGGGGGGGTACCGCTTGTTTTGGAGGAAATTTCTTCACCTCGTAGAGATTTTGTCAGAGCATCAAATCAGGAGATCATTGATCAGATCATCATGGATCTGACCGAAGCAGTAGTTGATCTGCCAAATACTGATGAAGTAGCCGATGGAAGAATCACAAAGGGAGCAGCCAATCATTTGCTATCAGAAATTTACATTGTTAATGGAGAGTATAACAAGGCGGTTGCAGCCGCCACCGAAGTGATTGATAATTCGGGTTATGCCTTGATGACGAGTAGATTTGGTTCCAGAATCAGTGAGCCAGGTGATGTTTATTGGGATCTTTTTAGGAGAGGCAATCAAAACAGAGGTTCCGGTAATACAGAGGGCATCTGGGTGATGCAATATGAATACAATGTAACCGGAGGAGGTGATGGAGATCAAATGCCTAGATTTATCCTGCCAAATTACAAGAACCTTAAGACCGATGATGGTCAAAATGCTTTCCTTGGACCAATGAATCAAATGGGAGGCCGGGGTATTGGCTGGTGGGCTGCATCCGATTACATGTTAAATCAGGTGTGGGCAAGCTCTGCTAATGACATGCGAAATTCGCAGTACAATATCATTAGAGATATTCAGGTAAATAATCCGTCCTCTGCCTATTTTGGACAAATGCTCATTGCTGATGGAACCATTAGTAATTATAATAATAAATATAATAGATTCTGGTCCGCACTTTTTGTTAAGGCAGGACCCATCAACAATTTTCCCGAGGAAGTAATTCAAGATCCTGCAACTGGAGTGACCACAGGTAGTGCGAATCATTCGTTCAGGGATCGCTATATCATGAGGCTGGCAGAGACTTATTTATTACGAGCCGAAGCTTATCTGATGCTGGGTGACCAGGGAAATGCGGCAGCAGATATTAATGTGGTACGGGACAGATCAAATGCTGATCCGGTTGCGGCTGTAGATGTTGATTTTGATTACATATTAGATGAGCGAGCAAGAGAGCTTTTCCTGGAAGAACATAGGCTTTTGACACTATATAGGATGAACAAACAGCTCGAAAGAATTAGGGTTCATAATCCAATGTACAATGGAACGTACGCCGATAATCAAATTCTGGAACACCAAAACCTTTGGCCGATTCCAGCTTCTGAAATTCAAAAGAATACAGAAGCTGTATTAGCCCAAAACCCTGGATATGCAGGGGGTGAATAATTTTTAGAAAACGGTTCCTGGATTATTTTTCCAGGGACTGTTTTAATTCAATATAGCCGACAGATTATTTCAATAATTTGAGTTCAATGCTTTGCATAAAACCATTGAATGAAAGTCGTGAAGAGTTCCGTTAGATAAGATAACTTCCAATTCCGGATTCAGATTAATTAGATAAAGAAACTATTGAAAGCCTTAGAAATTACAGAGCCGGGGGTAATCAATTTGGTAGATCGTCAGCCTCCCAGATGCGGTCATAATGAAATCCTGCTGAAAATCAAATATATTGGTTTCTGTGGGTCGGATCTGAGTACCTACCTGGGTAAAAATCCCCTTGTCAATTATCCAAGGATACCTGGTCATGAAATATCAGCCGTTATTGAAGAAATTGGACCTGGAGTTCCTGAAAAGTTTAAGGTAGGAGAGCATCTAACCGTGGATCCTTATACCCATTGCGGCCATTGTGCATCTTGCCGGAGGAAACGTTTCAATGCCTGTAAATATAATCAGACGCTTGGTGTTCAACGGGAGGGTGCCATGAGTGAATATTTTGTAATTCCCTGGCAAAAAGTATTACAGCATAATGGATTGAATGATTTTCAATTGGCCCTGGTTGAGCCTCTGACGGTTGGATTTCATGCAATTGACAATGTGGCGGTTACAGATATTGATACCGTGATGATACTGGGATGCGGTATGATCGGTACGGGAGCTATCCTAAGAGCTATCTTGCGGGGTGCAACTGTGATAGCGGTTGATATTGATGATCAGAAATTGGAAATCGCCTCCAGACTGGGAGCTCAGTATACAATCAATTCAAAGAAAAAAGGGCTCCACCAGGAGTTGGAAACGATTACGCAGGGTTACGGTCCGTCTGTGGTAGTAGAAGCTGCGGGAAGTCCTGCTACTTATCGTACTGCCATTGAGGAAGTGGGGTTTGCTGGCCGGGTTGTTTGTATTGGATACACTACCCAGGAAGTGACATTTCCAACTAAGCTATGGGTCCAAAAGGAACTGACCATCCTGGGATCAAGAAATGCTAATCCAGGTGATTTTGAAGCCGTGATCAAATTTCTGCAGACAAATAATCTGGATGAAAAGACACTTGTCTCCAAAATTGTAAACCCGGATGAAGCGGGAAATGCGATGAAGCAGTGGTCGGAAATCCCTGGAGATATATTAAAGATTCTGGTAAAATTTGATTGATATGAAACTTTGCACTACACTCCTTATTTTGAATATACTCATAATGGCCTGCAAGCCAAAAAAGGAGGAATACTTCACATCAGGATTTAAGGCAATGGAAGTGACAGATTCATCCGCACTTATCTGGACAAGGCTTTATGAGCAGAATAAACCTAATCCGGTAGTACATAAAAAAACACACTCCCATCCTAGTTACCCAATTGATTTTAATGAGAATATGTCTCTTGATTCGGTGGATGGAGGGGTTAGAGGGACAGCAGGGGAATTAAAATTCACAATATCAAGTGGATCCAACGTATTTGAATCTCCATGGATAAAGGTGACAGAGGAAGATGATTTTACGGCCAGTTATCTGTTCAATTCTTTAAAGGCAGTTAATGAATATGATGTAACTGTGGAATCGAAGGAGTCAGGACGCAAAATCTCAGGAGAATTTAGGACAGCTCCTAAACGAAATGATGAATCAGCAATTCATTTTACTGTGTCCACCTGTCAATTTTTCTGGAGCTTTGATGACAGCATCAGAGGGTTCAAAGTTTATGATGCCATGAACGGGATGAATCCTGACTTTTTTGTTCAGACCGGGGACTACGTCTACTATGATAGAAAGGGTCCAGAGGCTAAAGATATCCCTACAGCACGACACAAATGGCATGCCATGGATTCATGGAAATCACTGGTTGATTTTCACCTGGTGGTCCCCATGTATATGATCAAGGACGATCATGATCTGCTCAAAAATGATATCAGTGATCAGTCTGAATCATATGGAAAAATATCTTGGAATGATGGATTAAAGTTATGGAGGGAAAATGTCCCTTTAAGGAGTGAACCCTACCGGACATTTCGATGGGGAAAAGACCTTCAGATCTGGCTGGTAGAAGGACGGGAATTCAGGTCTTTTAACAAAATGGAAGACGGTCCCGGCAAAACGATTCTAGGTACCCAACAAAAATCCTGGTTAGAGCAGACACTAAAGGAATCAGATGCCACTTTTAAAATCTTATTTTCAGCAACTCCGATTATTGGGCCAGACAGCAAAAATAAAAGGGACAACCATGCCAATAAGAGTTTTCAAACTGAAGGTGATTGGATGAGAGAAATGCTCTCACAAATAGATAATGTTTACATCATCAACGGTGATCGTCACTGGCAGTACCATTCGGTTGATTCTGCCACACAAGTCAATGAATTTGGCTCTGGTCCGGTGAGCGATTCACATTCCCAGGGCTGGGATCAGGACGATGTGAGGCCCCAGCATCGTTTTTTGAGGGTAAATGGTGGTTTCTTGGGAGTGAAAATAACCAGGGAATCCGGCCAGCCGGAAATTGAATTTACACATTACGATGTAGATGGCAATGAAGTTTATTCAGCTGAATTCCAGTCTAATTTATAACCCATATGAAGGTCAAGTTTCGATTAGTTGGATTATTATTTTTTATTGGAGTGACATTTCAGAATTGTCAAAAAAAATCCATTGATGTTTATCTAATAGGGGGGCAATCCAATGCCACTGGACAAGGATATATTGCGAACCTGCCTGAAGGTTTTATGATTAATCAACAGGTTCTTTTATTTCATTCTGATTTGTTGGAAGGAGGAGTTCCTTACAAATGGCAGCCGCTTTGTCCAGCTTCTGAAGATTCTCAAAAATTTGGGGTGGAGCTATCACTGGGAAATACACTGCAGGAATTTTATCCAACTAAAAAAATAGCATTGATAAAACATGCTTATTCCGGAAGTAGTCTTTACAAAGATTGGAATCCGGGAAATGACTCAAATGATTCTCTGAATTTTGGGAAACAATTTAAATTCTTTTTGAAAACGGTCAATAAAGGTTTGACTTTACTAAGAGAGCAGGGGTATGTCCCTGAAGTCAAAGCCATGTTTTGGCAGCAAGGTGAAAAAGATGCACGTGACAACGCAGGGATTGAAAATTCCAAAATATATGGAAATAACCTGAACCATTTCATTCACCGCGTGCGAGCTCAGTTTGAAGCTGAAAGTATGCTGTTCTTATATGGCTATGTACTACCCGTACCATTGGAAAGGTATATTGGAAGGGAGGAGGTCCGCCACGCCCAATCGAAAGTTGACCAAAATTCAGGACACCGTTTGGCTGTTGAAAATGCCTTTGTTATTGAAACTGATGATTTACCGCTGAGGTTTGATGAACCAAACTCGCCGTTTCCGGATGACAAGGTGCATTTTAATACTTATGGGATTTTAGAATTAGGGAAAAGATTTGCAGAGAAATATATCAAAGAGGGATGAAGGCCATTGAGCTACTGAGAAAATCGATATATGGAAAGTAATACCTCCGATATAGGTTAAAGATCAACCAATTTTTGATTTAATTCAATGCATTGCACTAATTATTAACTGTTACAACAAGTATTATCTATCTGATCTTCTGAAATTGAAAACAATAAACACATTATAACTACTCATGAAACTTCGATACCTATTAAGCTTACTTTTCACGTCGTTTTTTCTAACCCATTCATTTAGTCAGGGATTTACAGACGCCTCAACCTTTGGGTTTTCACCAGATGCTACCGGCGTAGCAAACGTTGAAGCTCTTCAAAAAGCAGTTGATCAAGGTGGAACTATCATTGTGAGTAAACCTGGAACTTACAAAGTAGCAGGAACAACCTACATTGGAAGCAACACTTCTCTGGAATTTGGTAAAGGGGTTGTACTTCAGAAAGTGGATGAGGTTGGTGCATTTACACATGTGCTTTTGAATAAGGGTGCTTTGACGAGAACCTACGATGAGCATATTTCTGTGAAAGGTTTGCATGTCAGTGTAAATGGTGTTGTGAAGAGATTCAATGAGGTCTTTGGACTGAGAGGGCAGATAGCTTTTTTCTATGTGAAAGATTTGAGGATTGAAGGATTCAGGTGCTATGATATTGAAGGAGTTCAATTCAGCATACACGTTTGCACTTTCGAGGATTTGCTGATCGATGATACCATTCTGGTTGGTAATAAAGATGGCATTCATTTGGGTCGGGGCAACCGCTTTAGAATATCCAATGCAACCTTCAAAACCCTGGACGATGCACTGGCGCTGAATGCCCACGACTATGCCACCTCCAACCCAGAAGTGGGCTGGATCGAGAACGGGATCATTGAAAATTGCCATGACCTGAGTTTGGAAGGTCAACCTTTGGTTGGTTATTTCTGCAGAATTTTGGCCGGCGGCTGGGTCGACTGGAAAGAGGGATTAGAACTCCAAAATGCGGATGCAGTTGTCACTGGTGGAAGGATTTATCGTGTTGATGGTATAGGAAATGACGGCAAGCCTCTCAAAAAAATATGGGTAACCAAAACAAGACCAACACACAGAGAAGGAACGGTCGAGCTAGATGGAATCAAATGGGTGATGATGCAGGAGGATGTTCAGTATACTGCAGGTGTTCGCAATGTGGTTTTTAGAGACATCTTTTTGGAAAAGCCTCGTAGTACTTTCTCCATTCATTTTGATAATAGTAGTTGGAGTAGATCCTATTATCCCGATGCTGAGATCCCTGAACAAAAGAAATTATTGTTTGATAACATCACTGTATTGCATGATGGAGAACTCCCTTTTGTCAAAGTAAATACCCCTGTAGATGCGTTTACTATAACCAATTGCAGTCTAAGAAATTCAGGGATACTGTTCCATGGCAAAAAAGGCTATGTACCTGATTATGGAAAGACTTATGTGAATTTTTATGGAAATACTTTAAATAAAAAAGGAGAGATGAATTTTCTCGAAAATAGAGTACCTGGTAAGGAAGTTATCCTCTACACAGCTAATAATGTTGAATTGTTTGAGGATTTCAAGGCTGTAATCAATGAAGGCGATGGCAAATTTAAAATAGAGTCTGATTTATCAGGATTGAAATAATTACAAGCAATTTATTCGGGATGAGGCTCAAGCCAAAACATTTTCTGTTATTTCTATTGATGCTATTCATTTCAATTTTTGTGATTGATTTGATCAGAATAACTAGTTACAAGACTATCACTAAACGTGGGGATGGTATAAAATCCGAACAGGATCAGGTCTATTATGAGTTGGTAAATGGTTCTGATTCTATTGACTGGAATCGCCTTGACGGCACACTTGAATATATATCCAATGAATTTGATTGCGCTGATTTCCGGCTTGTTAACTTAATAAGAATCCTATACGAGTTTGGAGATCAAGTTCCCTCAGACTATTTATCAAAGATTGAGAAAGTTCTTTTCAATTTTCGCTACTGGTGGGACGAACCAGGTCAAAACTCTATGTGCTACTGGAGTGAGAATCATCAGATTCTTTTTGCCTCAGCTGAATACTTAATTGGCAATAAATACAAAGACTCAATATTTCCCAATAGCGGATTAACGGGTAGTCAGCATATGGAAAAAGCAAAGAGAAGAGCGCTGGACTGGATGGAAATGCGGTGGAAGTACGGTTTTACGGAATTTTATTCAGAGGTGTATTATAAGGAAGATATTGCTGCCCTGATCAACCTTATTGACTTCTCAGATGATGAAGAACTTGTGAAAAAGGCTCAGATCATCATGGACCTGCTTTTTTATGATGTTGCTTCACAAAATATCGATACCAAGTTTGTCAGTACGACTGGACGCGCTTATGAAAATAGTCGAAAAGGTATCTATAGTCACCTCGGAGGTTTGACAAATCACTATTGGGGTGATGGTGGGAAAATTGGAGCAGGAATGTTATTCGGAATGATGGTCACAAACAACTATCAACTCCCGACGGTAATTGCTGAAATAGGGAAGGACACTTCGGAAGTGATCATCAAACAAAGTAATGGTTTGGATATAATGGAGCTAAAAGATGAAGGTTATTTTGGAACGGATACCAGAAGTATGATGATGCAGTGGGGGATGGAAGCCTTTACCAATCCGGAGATAGTAAGGAATTCTATGACCCAGGTACGAAGAAGCCATATGTTTTCCAATGCATTTCTTGGGGACTTCAAACTACTGGACTTTACCCTCGTAAAATGGTTGCATTTAGAACCCTTAATAGTGGAGATTCTCAATCCTCAATCTAATGGGGTCGCCATTCAGAGGGCCAATACCTATACCTATAAAACAGCAGACTATTCCATGTATACAACACAGGCATATCATCCGGGTACGTATGGGGATCAGCATCACGTTTTTGGAGTCACTTTCGGGGATCATTTTGCAGTTTATCACAGCCATCCGGCATTGGAAAAAGGCCAAAAAAAACAGTCACCTAATTACTGGGTAGGCTATGGGCATCTGCCACATTCAGTACAAGACCAAAATATCAATCTTTCAATTTACAATCTTCCGGAAAGCAAGGGAATAATGGAAATGGACCTATTGGACTATACCTATGCATATTTCCCGAAATCCAAATTTGATTCGGCATTTATTGATGGAAAATATGCTTTTGGGAAAAAGGATGATGCCTATTGTGCTTTTATTGGAGCAAGTAATTTTGAGTTTAGGGATGAGTCTGAAGACGACATTATCCAAAAAGGGAAGCAAGTGTTCTGGATAACCGAATTAAGTTCGAAGTCTGAAGAGGGTTCGTTTAGAGAATTTGTTGATACAATCAAAGGCAATAAAGTAGAGTTTCATCCAGGTGATTTAAGCTTAACCTATCAATCCAATGAAAGGCAGTTTCACCTAACTTATCGGCAACCATTTAAAGTTGATGGAGAAGTAATACCAGTGAATTATAAGAGATATGATTCACCTTATGTGAAGGCTGAAAGGGGGGATAGCACTATCGTTTTCAAATTCAATAATAAAAGTCACCTTTTAGACTTCTATAAGATGAATAGGATTAGTTTTTAATTTGGCTATTATCTCTTTTTAATTAGAACTGCTTGTGAAGAAATTGTGAGTCCGTACAATCCTTTGCACAAAACATTTAGCGCCTTTAGCACCCGAATCCGGTCAGATACCAAGAAATTAGCTTCCCTTGAACAATCGACTAAACATGAAATTTCTAAAACATTTTTTTAACCTACTTCTTATTATATGTTTCATTTCAACTGCGTCCAGCCAGGGTTTCACCGATGCCGCAGACTATGGCTTTTCACCCGATGCTACCGGGATAAAAAATGTCAGATCACTTCAAAAAGCCCTGGATCAGGGTGGAAATATTATAGTAAGCCAGCCGGGTGTTTACAAAGTAGCTGGAACCTCCTATATTGGAAGCAACACCTCTATTGAGTTTGCCAAAGGTGTCATTCTTCAGAAAGTAGATGAAAAGGGGCTTTTCTCGCATGTCCTTCTCAACAAAGGAGCACTTACCAGAACATGGGATGAACATATAGCTGTGAAAGGTCTTCATGTCAGTGTAAATGGGGTTGTGAAGCGTTACAATGAAGTATTTGGATTAAGAGGACAACTCGCCTTTTTCTATGTGAAGGAT
>MDTD01192104.1_pt1 | contig 12507 bp, 9 predicted proteins | sample 811221 | NCBI WGS metagenome assembly MDTD01 (sample SAMN05326646, study PRJNA326480) | marine metagenome | isolation source: seawater | place: Pacific Ocean: South West | collected 2011 | reverse complement strand
GGTTTTGGTTTTTCAAACCCCTATAAATCCAGCGTCAACCATCCCAGTTTCGGAATTCCCATTGATCAAGGGGGCGGATACTTCGCTGTACCGTCCGGTGGAAAATCAATCCCTATGTGGAAAGCCCCGTCGGGATACCTGTATCCATGGGCGCCCGGACCTAGGAACGCAAGCCTGGGATATGCCCTGCCAGTACTGGTGGTATCGAAACAGAGTGCCGCTGCCACACCAGCTGCGCCACCACTTTCTGTTGTGATTCAGGATCTGGAAAATTACATGGGCACTGATAAGGTAAAAGCCAAGCTAGCTGCCGAGGAGCTATCAACAATAAAAACAAATGTTGATGAAATCAAGAACAGAGAAAGAACCTTGAGAATAACTGGTCACGGTACCCTGAATCCCGGTGATGAAGCTCTTATGCGCAGGGAAATCTCCAGGGTTGGAAAAAACCTAGCAGCTCTATTGAATAAATAGTGAGTTTAATAAAAAGCGAGCGATTTAAGATAACTATCGCTTAGTTCCAGTCTTTTTGGGGAGCACATCGAAAACTATTTTCCGGAACTCCTCTTGAACAACGGACAAAGCTTTAGAGGCATCCAGGGTCTTGAATCGGTCAGGGTTCTCATCTGCTATCTTTCTGTAACCATCCCGCACTCGAAGATGGAAATCTATATTTTCCTTCTCCATGCGATCATGACCGCCCGGATGCAGTCGAGACAATCCATCGGCACTCTCAATATCAAAAAGGATTGTCAGATCAGGAGTAAGACCCTGGGTAGACATACCGTTCAGGGTATTGATCAACTCCATGTCCAACTGCCTACCGTAACCCTGGTATGCGACGGTGGAGTCTATATAACGGTCACAGATAACCAGAGCGCCCCTTTCAAGTGCCGGCAAAATCTTTTCTGCCACATGCTGGGCTCGGTCTGCCTGGTAGAGCAATAGTTCAGCCAGGGGAGCAACGGTATATTCGGTGGAGAGGAGGATTCTGCGAATCTGCTTACCAAGCGGAGTACCGCCGGGGTCTCTTGTGATCACATGATCCACTCCCATGGTGGTCAACTCTTTGGATAAAAGCTTTACCTGGGTTGTCTTTCCGGCTCCTTCAGGACCCTCCAGGGTGACAAATATCCCCTTGTAATCATGAACCATGCTGCTTTAGTCTTCCTCAATGGCCTTGGAATTGCTAGGTGGAGGATTATAACTGAATGACCGGAGAGTTATCCCCTTCACTATCTAATTTAGGCCTGATCCCATATCAGGCGCAGGAAGAACAGGCCTTGATCTAGTAAACAGCTTGAAAACAAGCGCCCCAAGCGTGATATGATTGCACCTTAGCTTATACCCTATCTATGAGGTCACGGATGATGGCTCAAGCTTTGGCGGCACCTAAGGTCGATTTCGACCGGAAATGGCAACTCTGGATTGATGGCAACTTTCGTGATGGCAGCTCCGAACGAGAGCTTATCAATCCTGCTGATGGAAAAGTTCTAGCTAAAGTGCAAGAAGCGGACCAGGCCCTGGTCGAAGAAGCGATTCTCAGCGCAAGAAAAGCCTTCGATGAAGGGCCCTGGAGAAAGATGAACGCCTCCGAAAGGGCGGCAATTCTCTTCAAAACTGCCGATCTTATCGACAAAAGAGCCGCTGAGCTGGCGGAGATCGAAACACTTAATGGCGGTAAGCCTATACGAGAGTCGGTCTTCGATATAGAAGATGCGGCTGCTTGCTTGAGATATTATGCGGGGCTTGCCACCAAGCCTTCCGGCTATACAGTGGAAGTACCTGCACCATCAGTGACATCAGTGGTGCGCGAGCCTATCGGTGTCTGTGGTCAGATTATTCCGTGGAATTATCCGCTCCTCATGGCTGTTTGGAAACTTGCTCCGGCACTCTGCGCCGGTAACACCTGTGTACTCAAACCGTCTGAATACACACCATTAACCGCCATCGTTCTGGCGGAACTTTTACAAGAAGCCGGTCTTCCAAACGGGGTTGTGAACTTAGTTCTAGGTGATGGTCCCACCGTGGGTCAGACGATTGCGGAGAGCAATCTAGTAGACAAATTGGCTTTTACCGGAAGCGTCAGAACAGGGAAAGCCGTAGCTCAAGCCGCTTTATCCAACCTCAAAAAGGTAAGCCTCGAGTTGGGAGGCAAGTCACCAATGGTGGTGTTCGGAGATTTCGATCTGGATATCGCCGTCGACTACGCGCTATTTGCGATCTACTGCAACGCCGGTCAGGTATGCTCGGCGGGTTCAAGACTTGTGGTGGAAGATACTATCTACCACGACTTTTTACACCGCCTCTGTGAAAGAGCCAAGAAGATCAAAGTGGGTCCTGGTATTGATCCGGCTACAGAGATGGGTCCTCTGGTCAATGACAAACAATTGGCCAGGGTCATGGACTACATCGAGATTGGTCAAAGAGAAGGTGCTCGGCTGGAGACCGGTGGACAGAGCCTGCAAGGGAAGTCCTTCGACAACGGCTATTTCGTCAGCCCCACCGTATTCAGTGACACCAGACCGGATATGAGAATCGTACAGGAAGAGATATTTGGTCCTGTTGTGGTTATGCAGCGCTTCTCAACCGAAGAGGAAGCTCTCAAGCTGGCGAATGACACATCCTATGGTCTGGCCGGAGCAGTCTTCACCAACGATATAACCAGAGCGCACCGGGTTATCAACGGTATGAGAGCCGGAATAACCTGGATAAACGGATACCACAGCACTTACAACGAATGCCCCTGGGGCGGATACAAACAAAGCGGCTGGGGTAGAGAATTGGGTCCCCATGGACTTGAAGCCTATACAGAGCTAAAACAGATAAATGTGAATATGGAACCATATTCGGTGAACTGGTTCGAAAACTAAGCGCAAGCCGGCTTAATGAACCAACCCACCTGCTCTCCAGGTCCTGTACTTTAGCTCGGTGCGTCTATGAAGAACGAGGATGCTGACTGCTTGCAATCAGCATGCGAATCGATTCAGGAGCTTCGATTCGGTGGCTATGTTGCAGATATTAATAAGGATAAGTAATATTTTAGCCGCGCACCCATATGCTATTCCTGCCAGGTGAGCCGGATCGAGAACGCTTGACATCAAGCTAATCTAATCACCAACCCAGGAACACCTTGGCATGTTCCGCCATCATGATAAAATGGCGCCGAGGCTCGTACTCAAGCTCCAGAGTTGGTGCACCTGATTCGAATCTGTAGATTCAAAATTGAGCCCGTTCACCACCGGCAATTGGCGACCGGATTACCCTCTACAAAGCCCCCAGCTGGAAAAAGGTTTTTCGTGAAAGAGAAAAGATTCAAAAGACTGGTTTCTTCCTTCGCAGCAGCTTCGCTGATCCTGCTCGGCAACACGCTGCCGCTCAGCTCATCCTCACTAGTATGGGCCCAGGATTCCGGTGAACAGGAGAAGACCGCCCTTTCGGATAAATCCTCACCGGTAATAGAAGCCGAAATTTCTGAGAATGAAAACGAAGCGGATGAACTTTCGCCAAAGCTAATTGAAGAGCAGGCCCAGGCTGACGACTCGAAAGGGGAAAGCACCGCCACCCTTAGCGTGGACGACATACAGATCCAGGGCAATCGACTGGTGCCGACTGAAGCTATTACCAACGTCCTGAAAACAAAACGCGGTGACAGATTCGATCGCGGTCAGATTCTTGACGACTTGCAAGCGATTAACGAAATGGGCTACTTCGACGACAAGTCTCTGCAAGTAGTGCCGGAGAAAACCTCCAGCGGAGTGCTTCTCAAGATTCGCGTGGTGGAAAACGCGCCGGTAACGCAATTTTCCTTCCAGGGCAACAACGTAATCGATTCAAAAGAGATATCCAAAATATTTGCCAACCAGCTCGGTAAACCCCAGAACCTGAACCAGCTCTCCCAGTCCATAGAGAAGTTGGAAGAGCTTTATCACGACAAAGGCTTCCTTCTCGCCAGGGTTACCGACGTCAAAGACTATCCCGATGGAAGCGTCGCCCTGAAAATCAATGAGGGTGAAGTAGCCAAGATTGAAATCGCGGGCAATAGAAAGACGAAAGATTATATTGTCAGAAATGCCATCAAACTCCAGGAAGGTTCGGTCTACAACGAAGCGCAGCTCACCCAGGATCTGAAAGAACTTTATGGCCGGGGTTACTTCCAGGACATAAGAAGAAGTTTGCAGCCGTCACCGGAAGACCCAAATAAGTTCGTCCTCAAAGTGGAAGTGGACGAAAAGCGTACTGGTTCAGTCGGACTCGGCGGTGGTGTCGATTCGGTGGCCGGACCTTTCGGCTCCCTGAGCTTCTCCGACGCCAATTTCCGTGGCAAAGGTCAGGTTGTATCTTTCAACGGTCAGGTAGGCTCCGGAGTTTTCGGAAACATAAACAACTCAATAAACAACGGCGGCAACGCTTTTCTGCCTACCCAGCGCACCTATCAACTGGAAGCCAATTGGGTGGAGCCCCATCTACGAGGAACAGATACATCGCTTCAAGTTAGCGGGTTCGGGCGGAATTACGCCAGTCTTCTTATAGATCAAGCCCAACAAAGATCCCTGGGTGCCAGTGTCACCCTCTCCAAACCCTTGAAGAAAAACTTCCATCTCAACCTGGGGCTGATGGGCGAAAACACCCGACTCACAGATCTGGGCGATTATTTGAGCACCGGAGGTGCTCTGGAAAATATGGCCCAGAGGGCTCTGGATCTGGGCAAGGCAAGCACTATAGACGGAGCTAACGCCCTGGCAGGCACTGTTCGTCAGGACCAACTCAAGGGAGGAACCTTCTTCTCCTTGAAGCCATCACTGACATACGATACCCGGGATGCCTACATAGACGCGACCAAAGGAACCTTCGCAAAACTCTCCGCCGGTCCGTCTCTCGGTATTAACGGCAGCAGTTTCGCCAAAGCCGGCGCCAGTGTCAGTAAATTTATCCCCCTCGGTAAGTCCACAACCCTTGCCCTGAACATGCAGGGCGGCGGAGCGCTGGGCGGAATGCCTCAGTTTGCTCAATATCGCCTCGGCGGCTGGAACGGAATTCGAGGATACAGACAGTTTTCGGACCTGGGAACCGGAACATCGATGTTGATGGCCACCGCGGAAGTAAGAACGAGGCTGCCCCTGCCCAAGAGTTCGAAGGTCGCCAAAGTTATTGACAAGCATGTCAAAGCAGCAGCATTCTTCGACATTGGCGGCGTTTCCGGAAACGGACTATCCAACAGCCTTTTCGGTCGAACCAATATGGGTGCCTCGGTCGGTATTGGGCTGAGAGTCAAGCTTCCCATGCTTGGTCTGGTGCGTCTCGATTACGGTATCCCATTACTCACAGCAGCAACCGGTGGTTGGACACCGCGTTTCACCGTGGGATTTGGAGAGAAGTTTTAATAAGGTTAGAAACAAGACCGGGACCGCCGAAGGAACAATGGTGTAAAATCGCCGATTGTCAGGCGTGTTTAGCTACAAATCAAGTATAAGACAGGAACGACGGAGAGAAGAATGCTCACAAAAGGCAAAATCGCTACTCTACTGAGTGCATTAATGATCGCAGGTACCACCACCATCAATCTGGCAGCCTCGGCCCAGACCGCCAACACCCAGAGAATCGGTGTTGTGGAACTGAAGACTGTTCTGGACAAATACCCCAAAGTGAAAGAGCTCGAGAAAAATCTAAAAGCTGAAGAAGAGCGTCTCCACAAAATGATCGAAAGAAGTAACAAAGACTTCCAGGTAGCTAAGAAAAACAAAAAGACCAAAGAAGAGCTGCAAGCGCTTCAGAAGAAGCTTCAAGGCCAGATTGATTTGGAAGTAAGCAACTACCAGAAAAAACTGATTGCTAAAGACAAAATGCTCAAAGACGAGCTGATGTCCGCAATCAAGGCTGAAGCGAAAGCCAAAAATCTAGACACGGTTCTTGAGAAGAGCGTTATCCTCGTTGGCGGAACAGACATCACCAACGCTGTGGTGCAGAGAATAGCCGCTGCCCATGAGAAAAGCGACACCAAAACGAAATAGAACTTCGAGAACCCTCAATCAAATTCAATATTGGCGGTGTTTTCTTTCGGAGGCACCGCCAGTATTTTTTCCAGATACCTTTCCAATCGTCTGCTAAACAGGCTCCATACAAATTTCAACAGGTGAAAAATCAATGAAACTTCCTATGACAATGTCAGCCACCCAGATAGCCGGTTTTATAGGTGGAAAAGTTGAAGGCGACGGCAACACAACGGTTACAGGAATCGCAGTGGACCCGATGAGCGCCACCAGGGAAGATATCGCCCTTGTTACTGACGCAGCCCTTTTGAAAAGATTGGATGAATGCAAAGCGAAGATAGTCATTGTTCCCCAGGGAACCAGTTCCAAAGACGAAGAGCAAATCCTGATAACCGTAGAGCGGCCGAAACTGGCGATTCAAAAGATCTGTACCGCTCTCAAACCCCAGCGCTTCCTCCCTGCCAAAGGCATCCATGAAACAGCGGTGGTGGATCCTTCGGCGGAAGTATCCGAAGAGGCATCCATCGGTCCTTATGTGGTAATCGGTCCAAACAGCAAAGTGGGAGCTGGCACATTCATCCTCCCCCACACTGTGGTCGGCGGCAAAGTCACCATCGGCGACAACTGTCTTATCCATCCCGGATGTTTGATCGCCGATTATGTGAGAATCGGAAACCGGGTAACCTTACAACAAGGAGCCAACATCGGAGCCGATGGTTTCGGTTATACAACAGAGCGTCCCGCCAATGCCGAGCTGCTTACCAAAGGTAAGCGAGACCAGATGACCGATGACAGAAATCCCCTCCTTAAGATTCCTCAAATAGGCATAGTAATAATCGAAGACGATGTGGAAATCGGTGCTTGCGCCACCGTAGATCGTGCCACCATAGGCGCCACCGTGATCGGTCAGGGTACGAAGATAGACAACCTCGTACTGGTAGCCCATAACTGTCAAATCGGTCAGGACACCATCGTGGTCGGTCAAACCGCCGTCGGAGGTTCCTGCAAAATTGGCGACAGAGCAATTCTTGCCGGTGGCGTAAGGGTAAGCGACCATGTAAGGGTCGGCAAAGACGCCATTTTAGAAGGTTGCGCGGCAGTCATTCGTGACGTGCCGGAAAGAGAGATCCAGGTGGGCATGCCCGCTGTTCCAGCCAGGGACTTCTTCAAAGTCAACAACTACACGAAGAAATTGCCCAAGATGGCTTCCGAGATAAAAGATTTAAAAGAGCGTATTAATCAACTAGAACAGAGACTACTGGATAAACAATTGCAGGAACAAGCCTGAATCAGGTAAAGAAATGCCCCAGACCACTTCCAACTCAATCCCAATTCTGGAAAATCCTGCCGCCACGCTGACCGGTCAGGGTCTCACTTCCAGGCAACCTGTAAGAGTAAATCTCTACCGAGCCGACAAAGGTAGTGGGATTTACTTTATACTTTCCCCTGGCGGCTTCGAAAATGCCGATTCCGACGAACGGCTTATGATCAAAGCCCACGCCGATTCCGTTATCAGCACTACCCGCAATACCGCATTAGGAGAAGGCAAAGTAAGAGTTTGCTTTGTCGAACACATACTATGCGCGCTTGCCCTGGCAGGTATTGAGGACATGTACATAGAGGTTCTCGGGCCAGAGTTACCCATGGGAAACGGAAGCTGCGACCTGTGGATCGAACTGCTCAAAGAGAGTAACTTGCTCAACCCCATCCCGGAGCCTTCTATCGAGCTGAATCAACCGATCATATTGAAAGACGGTCAACGCAGCCTGATGGCTCTTCCGTCCGATCGTTTTTCAGTGACTTACCTGCTCGACATGAAACATCCGAAAATCGGAAAGATGTGGGGAAGCTGGAGCCATGGAGAAGATATGAATCTGGTGGCGGAAGCCAGAACTTTCGGTCCTCTTATCGAACACCAGATGCTCGGTTTCGATAAAGATGTGGTGAGCTATACAAATGACGATTTCACCATGCCACTGAAGTCGCCGGACGAGCCGGTGCGACATAAACTCCTGGATGTTATCGGCGACTTGATGCTATGTGGAGTCAATCCTCTAGCGATTAAGGCAGACTTTATCAGTATTCGGGGCGGTCATGCAATCGATGTCGAGATGGCTAAACGGCTCAAAGAAGAACTTGAGAAATCCCGCTGATTTTGGGAAGTCCCGCTGATTTTGGGAAGTCCCGCTGATTTAAGAAGTATGAAATTGAATGAGGTCAATCGTGCAAAAAGCTAAACTCGCAAAACTAGCCATTACCCTGGGAGTATGTCTGGGTATTCAAAACGCCCTGCCGGTAATTAGTCAGGAGAAACAAGTTACCAGCAAAAGCTCAACCAGCAAAAACTCAAAAGGAATAGCCCTGACCATATACAACCAGAATTTTGGACTGGTGAAGGATGTTAGAGAAGTCGAGTTGGATAAGGGTATCAACTTTTTGCGCTTCGCCGATGTGGCAGCCGCCATCGATCCCACAACCGTCAACTTCTTATCGCTGACCGCGCCTAATTCAGTGGTTGTCAGAGAACAAAATTACCAGTATGACGTGATGGACAGAGATACCATCCTGAACAAATTGGTTGGAGAGACGATTACTCTAAAGCGGTACACAAATAGCGGCGGCACCGTGGAGACCACCGGCGAATTGCTCAATCCGCCCATTGTCACCATAGTTGATACCAATGGCAATCCTCGCACCAAGCATTCAGGCATAGTCCTCAAAACCAGTGAAGGCATCGTAGTCTCACCCGGTGGAGAGCTGAACATCTCTAAATTGCCGGCAGACCTGGTCCCGAAACCAGCCTTGCTCTGGAAGCTGGAAGCCACCAGGGGCGGAGTGCACGACACAGAGATCAGCTACCAGACAAAAGGCATTAAATGGCGGTGCGACTATGTCGCCGTGGCCAATGCCGACGACACAAAAGCCGATCTTACAAGCTGGGTTACCATCGACAACAAAACCGGCACATCCTACAAAAACGCCGCTCTAAAGCTGCTGGCAGGAGATGTTCACCGGGTAACTCCATCGGCGCCCAGACATCGTTCCTATATGATGAAGACCGCCATGGCCGAATCAGCCATGGCCAATCAGTTTTCAGAGAAGACCTTCGCCGAGTATCATCTCTATAGCCTGGCCGGAACCACTAACGTGAATAATAACGAGACCAAACAGATGAGTCTCTTCAACGCTAACGGTGTACCAACTAAGAAACTCTATATTTTTGAACCCCAGGGCAGTAACAGGGGTGTATACGGTGGTCAGAACAACCAGAAAAAAGTAAACGTAAAACTGGAGATAGATAATACCCAGAAAAACAATCTGGGCATGGCTCTTCCTAAAGGAAAGGTCCGAGTTTATAAAAAAGACTCGGACGGTGCCCTGCAATTTGTCGGAGAAGACCAGATCGACCATACCCCCAGAGACGAAAAGGTCAGATTGTATATCGGCGACGCTTTCGACCTGGTGGGCGAGAGAAAACAGCTGGCCATGACCAGACCGAGCAAACGTGTTACCAGAGCCAGCTTCCAGATCTCATTGCGCAACCACAAAGATGAAGATGTGGAGATCACCGCCATCGAGCATGCTTATGGAGACTGGAAGATAAAGTCATCCAGCCATAAATATAAGAAGACTAGCTCCACCAAATTCGAATTCACGGTCAAGGTGCCGAAAAGAGGCGAAACCCTTATAGATTATGAAATCGAGACCCGCTACTAAAAAATAGAGAGCCGGCCCTGCCTATATCGCAGGTGCCAATAGGGCTAGCTTGAGAGTTATTGACTCTTGTTTTAGTTGGGGACGACTCTTAGATAACTCGCCCACGACTGAGAAGGGTTGCTATCACAACGATGGAGGCGACGATTCCGCAGCCCTCGCCAACTTTCTGGGCTTGCCACTCGGGGGTGGCGATATCTTTCTTCTTAGGAGGTTTAACAACCTCGATCTTAGGAACGACCTTGCTACCGGAAAGAGTATTGACTATCTCCCGGACTCCGTCTATGGGCGCCTGCACAAATCCATGGCCGAAAGAGTAGGCAAATTCCCCAACCACGTCTTTGTTCTCACCGGCAAATCCGAAATTCTCAGAGAAATCGGCTCCACAACTATGGTCACCTTCTTCATGGTCATGGTCATGGTCATGGTCGTGATCGTGGTCGTGATCTGAAGAACAGGAGGCGGAGTCCTTCTCTTCTTTTGCTTCGTCTTTCTCGTTGTTCTCGTCTACAGGTTCTGCTTCTACCACAGGTCTATCCTCACTTTTTGACATGGACTGTTTCCCTCGGATTGAAAGCTCTATTAAATTTATTCCCCAACATCAGTTATAACACTACCCGGATTTATTTGTTTGAAGTCAGGGCTGAGGGGCATGATTTCACCTCCTGAAGAATGAATCCTCCGGGACCATTTTTGATGACAAGCCAAAACCAACCAGCCAAAACACCTATCTACCAAGCTTCTCCAGAGTGGAAAGAAAAACGCGTGTTTTTCTTTCCACCTTTTGGAAGATAGAATTGAGAAATATTTTTGGGGTACATCTACAAGGCTCAGTCGAAATCTAATGATTAAATTTCAGATTTCATCAACCAACTTATCTAGTCCCCGCAGCGCTGCCGACTTCCCGGCAGCTAAGCACTCTGTCCACAACGCACCAGGCAGCACCTATCAAACCTGCGTTGGTATCCAACTGCGAGGACCTAATCTCCACAGTCTCGGCAAGATTATGCAGTGTCCTGGCGCAAACTTTGTCCCTTAAAAGTTCAAGATCCACAACCTCGCCCAGACCGCCGCTCACTACAAAACAGTCGGGATTCATAATATGGGTGAGGTTGACGATACCCACCGCCAGATGGTCATGCCACTTGTCAAAAATCTTTCTGGCGTATTCATCCCCACCTTTCATCTCTTCAATGATTTCATAGGTGGAGATGTCCTCCAGGAGATCCGCCAACTTAGTCTGATCGGGGCTTACACCGTCAAGAATTTCCAGGGCGGTCGCCTTCAGACCTCTGCCCGAACCGTAGGCTTCCCAACAATTGTGGAGCCCGCAGGTACAAAGACGGGAATCATCCAGAGCTATGGACATATGTCCTATCTCCCCGGCAGCCCATCCACGACCATGGAGCAAATTGCCGTCCATGACGATACCACCACCGATACCAGTACCGAAGGTGATTGCCACTATGCAGCGTTTGTCTTTTAGATCATCCTGCTTCGCCTCGGCATAGGCGGCGGCGTTTGCATCATTCTCCACATGAACCGGCAGATCCACGCTGGCCTCAACCACTTCTCTGATTTTAGTGCCTGCCCAGCCCGGTAGATTACCGGTTGACCCGACAACCTCCCCGGTGTCACAGTTGACCACTCCGGCGGTGGCGATTCCCACTCCGCAGACTTTTTCATCTATATGAGCACGAATCAGATTGATTAGAGCTTCTACAATCTTTTCGGGACTATCCGGAGTCGGCACATACTTCGGTTCACCCAAAAGCACGCCATTTTCTATACGGGCCGCTCTTAAATTCGTTCCACCTAGATCAACACCAACAGCAGCTAGCGGGCTCTTCTCTGACGACACTTAGCTCCCTGCTCCCCTCATGACTTAAGTAAACAAAAATCCGATAATCTGACTAACCTTCTCTACCCTTGAACCCGATGCACCGGCAACTCAGATATCTGTATCTGGTTAGATGCCGCCTAACTGACCGTGGTCGGAATTACCCTTGAAGGTCAGATTCGTAAACGGCACTCGGGAACCATAGATAACGTCGAAGCCCACCCGGTTGATACCGGTGACCATGTCCCTGGTGAGGAGCACTTTGAAATCCTCAGGACCAACAGCAGCGGTAATAGTTCTGGAGTAAAAGAGCTTGTTGGTCATGTTATATCCGAGACCACCACCCAGGGTCAGGTATTTGTTCACCTTGAAGTCGCCCATCAGGTTCATGGAACGCTGTCCCTGGATAAAGCGGTCAAACAGGAAGGGAGAATCACCTTTCACCGCGGATTGGTTATAGTTCGCTTGCAGATTGAATCGGTTCAAATTGATACTGAGCGCCGGTCCTATCTGTCCAATGATATTGGCGTCACCGGAAGAATATGCCCTCAGGGCTGCTCCGGCGTAGATGTAGGATTTCACTCCGTATTTGTCGTTACCGATGGCGAAGAGCGGATGGGTTGTGGCAGTGATCTGCTCCTGCAGCCTGAAACCGCTGTTCATGATCTTAGTTGTCTGGGTGCCGCCGAAGAGGTCGGCATAATCAGGACTGAGGTTAACAAGTTGAGGGTTGTCCTGCATCCACCCGGCAGACGATCTGAGAGCGGCGTAGCTCAAGAATGGAATCTTAGTGCTCAGCCTGGTGTCGACCACTTCTGCAGCCAACCGTGCTCTTCTGAAGCCGAACATACCGTCATCGAGAAAACGGTTCACACCGGCTTGCAATCGCAAAGTAGGAGAGATTCTGTAATGTAGATCCGCCACCATGATATTGTTGACCGAACCAGTGGCGATACCGGCTCT
>MDTD01183258.1_pt1 | contig 12507 bp, 9 predicted proteins | sample 811221 | NCBI WGS metagenome assembly MDTD01 (sample SAMN05326646, study PRJNA326480) | marine metagenome | isolation source: seawater | place: Pacific Ocean: South West | collected 2011 | reverse complement strand
TTTTACTCCTGTAAGATTAATTGAAACTAGTATATAAATTATTTAGTTATTTATTCAAATAAATGAAAACAAGAAAAGAGTTTGATAGTATAGGAGGTATCAATGTCCCACAAAACAAATATTGGGGTGCATCTACCCAGAGATCAAAAAAATTTTTTAATATTGGTAAAATATTTGTACCATCATCAATAATCCAATCTATTGCAATTATCAAAAGAAGTGCAGCAATAGTACATCAAAAAGATGGGCTAATTTCATCTAAAGTTTCAAGAGCAATAATTAAGGCATCAAATGAAGTAATTAGTGGTAAAATGAATGAAAATTTTCCATTAAAAGTTTGGCAGACTGGTTCTGGCACTCAAACAAATATGAATGTAAATGAAGTTATTGCTAATAGAGCAATAGAAATTTTGAAAGGTAAAAAAGGTACGAAAAAACCTGTTCACCCAAATGACCATGTCAATAAATCTCAATCAACAAACGATGTTTTTCCAACTGCGATGCATATATCTGTCGCTACAGAGACTATAAATAAACTTTTACCAAGTTTAAAACTATTGGAAGTTTCATTAGGAAAAAAAACTAAAGAATTCAGTAAAATTGTTAAAATTGGTAGAACACATCTTCAAGATGCTACGCCATTATTACTTGGTCAAGAATTCTCTGGATACTACGAACAGGTAAAAAAAAGTATAAGTAGAATTAAGTATTGTTTAAATGATATTTATTTTTTGGCTCAAGGTGGAACCGCAGTAGGAACTGGAATAAATTCAAAGAAAAATTTTGATAAAAAAATTGTCAAAGAAATTAAAAAATTTTGTAAAATGAATTTTAAACCTGCTCCTAATAAATTTTCTGAATTAGCTGCTCATGATGCAATTGTGAATTTTTCAGGGTCTTTAAATTCTTGTGCTGTAGCCTTAATGAAAATTTCAAATGACATAAGATTTTTAGGATCCGGACCAAGAGCAGGATATGGCGAGCTTTTATTACCAGAAAACGAGCCTGGATCTTCTATTATGCCTGGCAAAATAAATCCTACCCAATGTGAAGCTGTTTCAATGGTTTGTGCAAAAATAATAGGGAACCACACTGGAATAACTATAGCAGGAAGTCATGGTCATTTTGAATTAAATGTTTTTAAACCTTTAATTGCTTACAACGTTTTGCAATCAATAGATATTTTAGCAGATAGCGTCAAAAACTTTAGTCTTTACTGTGTAAAGGGAATTAAAGCCAATAAAAAAAAAATTAGAGAACATTTAGATAATTCATTAATGCTTGTAACAGCTCTAACACCTAAAATTGGTTATGACAATGCAGCGAACATTGCAAAAAAAGCACTTAAAAACGGAACAAGATTAAAGGAGGAAGTAATTAAATCTGGGTTGGTGAGTGAAAAAGAATACAATCAATTAGTTGACCCAAAAAAAATGATTAAACCTTATTAATCAATAGCTTTTCTTATATGTGCTCTCAAATTTTGTATATTTTTAATAAAGAAAATTTCATCTGATCTTTTGCTATTTTCTATATTATTTATTTTTACATTTGTAATTATAAAATCTGTTTCTCCAATTGTTTTTATGACATCAAAAGAAACAACTTTTATACCTTTTATTTTTTTTGAACCTATTTGAAAAATTTTGGCAAATTCAATATGGTTTTCGATATTTAATTTGTTTTTTAATATTATTTTAATGTCTCCTTTGTCTTCAACATAGCCTAAAGTGCTCTTAACATTGCCTATTTTATCTAAATTAAATTTTAATTTACTCAAACTTATTTTCTTTTCTTTTATATTTAAATCTATTTCTCCATTTTTTATTAATTTATTGTTTAGATTATCAAATTTAATTTTCAAAAATCCATTAATGTTTCCTAAAAGGTCCTTATTATATAATATTAAATTTAATAGGACTGAATCTATAATATTTTCAATTTTTTTATTTTTTATTGTCAATTCTCCCTCAAAATAAAATGGTTTAAGTTGAATTTTGCTATTTATATTAAAATTTGTCTTTTCAATTTTTGGAGAGAAAACATTAATTATATTATCATTATATTGAATATTATATTCCAAAATTTCTTGTCCAAATAAAATTTTTGATTTCGATTCAAATGCTTTAGAACTTTCAAATTCAAATTCATTTTTAATTTCTAAAGGTGGATTAAAAATATTTATATTATGAGAACTTAAATTTGGATAGTTATAGTTTCTTTTCCACTCTGATTTAAAATTTAAACCAAAAACTTCTCCAAAGATATTTAATATTTTTGTCTTCGTCTTATTGTTGATTTTATATAAAATTTTTTTTGTAGGAGAAATTAAAATAACTTCATTTTTATTACTTTTTATAAAAATTTTACAATTTTCAAAAATAATTTGTTTATTAATTTTTTTATATAAATGCCTTCTCAACTCTTTAATATCGGACAAATTGAAATATAAATTTGTATTTGTAATTTCTAACGCGTTTAAATTATTGAATGATCTTGTATATATGTCTTTTAAAGAAATAAAAATTTTCAAATTTGAGGTTTCAATTAATTTATCTTTTTCTTTTTTATTATTCAAATTTATTGAAGCTTTTTCTACTAGTAAGTGAGGTTTGGGAAATGGTTTATATGTAATTTTTCCCTGTGATTTCAGATAAATTTTGAAATTTTTATAAAAATTTTTTTCTATAACTGTAACTTTACTTTTATAATTAAATAAAACTGGTAAAGATAAAACAGTTAGTGATGTAAAAATTATCGCAATAGCCGATAAAATAAATGTGAAAGTTATTTTATTTTGCTTAATTTTATTCATTAAAACAATAAGACTTATACAATAAAAAAATATGTTAAAAGCTGATTATTTGTTAAATTTAAATGAAAAGCAACAAGAAGCGGTGCTTCATCTTGAAGGGCCATTGCTTATTGTAGCAGGAGCTGGATCTGGTAAAACAAAAGTTTTAACATCAAGAATTGCTCATATAATTAGAAGTCACAAAGCTTTTTCCAGCCAAATACTTGCTGTTACATTTACAAACAAAGCTGCAAAAGAGATGCAAACCAGAGTATCAAAACTACTTAAAAAGGAAGCTACAGGGTTACCTTGGCTAGGAACCTTTCACTCTATTAGCGCAAAAATTTTGAGAAAACATGCGGATGCAGTAGGGTTAAAATCAAACTTTACTATTATTGATCAAGATGACCAATCAAGATTAATAAAAAATATTTGTAAAGCTGAAAACATAGACATAAAAAAAATCTCACCTAAATATATATTAACTGTAATTGATAAATGGAAAAATAAAGGTTTTTATCCTGAAGATGTTATCCTGAAAAAAAAAGATGTTTTAGAAAGAAATTTTTTAAATATTTATAAGATTTATCAGCAAAAACTTACTGAATTGAATTCTGCAGATTTTAGTGATTTAATTTTGCATACAGTTAATATTTTTAAAAAATATAAAGACATTTCGCTAATTTACTCAAAGAAATTTAAATATATTTTAGTTGATGAATATCAAGACACCAATTTTATTCAAAGTGAGTGGCTTAAATATTTATCTTCTACTAATATGAACTTGTGCTGTGTTGGAGATGATGATCAATCAATTTATAGCTGGAGGGGTGCTGAAATTAAAAATTTCCTTGAGTTTGATAAAACTTATAAAGGTACTAAAATTATAAGATTAGAGAAAAACTATAGATCTACTCAGAATATTTTAAATGTTGCGTCAAAATTAATTGAAAATAATCAAAATAGAGTCGGCAAAACTTTGTTTACAAATCAAGAAGATGGAGAGTTAATTACTTTAGATTGCTTTAGAAATGTAAAAGATGAAGCAATAGAAATAAGTTCTACAATTGAAAATTTTAAAAAAAAAAATTCATTAAATGAAATTGCTATCTTGGTAAGAGCAATTTTTCAAACAAGAGAATTTGAAGAAAGATTTTTAAAAGTGGGAATTCCTTATAGAATCATCGGAGGAATAAAGTTTTATGAAAGATCTGAAATTAAGGATTGTGTGGCATATTTAAAATGTATTCATCAATCTATGGATGATTTATCTTTTGAAAGAATAATAAATGTTCCAAAAAGGTCAATTGGAGATACGACAATTAAAACAATTTCAGAATTTGCAAAAAAAAATAGTTGCTCGTTAGAAATTGCAGCAAAAAAATTAATAGAACTTAATAAGATTAAACCAAAAACAAAATTAGGTTTAAATTCATTATTGAACTTATTAACAAAATGGAGATTAGATTTAAGGAATAAAATGAATCATAACAAACTTTTACAAATTGTATTAGATGAGTCGGGATATAGTGAAATGTTAAAAAATAAGAAAGATCTAGAAAACGAAAATAGACTTGAAAATATTAAAGAACTTTTAAATGCTATGAAAGAATTTGATAATTTAGAAAGTTTTTTAGAACATGTCGCTTTAGCAACATCATTAGACCAAGATTGGGAGAGTGAAAAGGTTAATTTAATGACTTTGCATGCATCCAAAGGTTTGGAATTTAACATTGTTTATTTACCAGGTTGGGAAGAGGGTTTATTTCCTCATCAAAAAAGTATTGAAGAAAAAGGTGAAAGTGGTCTTGAGGAAGAAAGGAGACTTGCATATGTAGGTATTACTAGGGCAAAAAAAATAGCAAAAATTTCTTTTTCTATGAATAGATTTTATTTAGGCGATTGGATAGACAGTATGGCTTCGCGATTTGTTGATGAACTTCCGGATGAATTTATAAAAAAAAATAATAGCTTTACTGAGGATAAGAATGAAGAATTTGATTTTAATCAAGATATTGATTTTGAAAATGAAATCAGGAGTCCAGGCTGGTTAAGATATAAAAAAAAATTAAAATGATTCAATCAATTAAAAAATTTATTAGGTATAAAAATTTAGATGGCTATATTATACCAAAAAACGATTTTTATTTTACTGAATATTCAAAAATAAATAACCTTGCTAAAGTAACTAATTTTACTGGATCAGCAGGATTTGCATTAATTTTAAAGAATAATAATTACTTATTTGTTGATGGTAGGTATACACTACAAGCTAAAAAGCAGTCAGGAAAAAAATTTAAAATTATAGAAATTCCACATAAATTTCCAAAAAATTTAAAAAGTATTGAAAACTACAAAATAGGCTTTGATCCTAAACTATTTACAGAAGAAATTGTCAAAAGATATTTTGAAAATAAAGTAAAGTTAATTCCACATGAGTTTAATTTTAAAAATAAAATAGAGAAAAATTTTAATCAAATTTATTATCTCAATAAATCTATTTCAGGAGAAACTTCAAGCTCAAAAATGAATAAAGTCAAACATTACATGAAAAAAAATGATATAAATTATTTGTATGTAAGTGCTAGTGAGAATGTAAATTGGCTTCTAAATATTAGAGGTAAGGATTTACCAAATAGTCCATTAGTTAATTGTAAACTTATAGTATCAGATAAAGGAATGTCATTTTTATTTATTAACAAATTCAAAATACCCCTTTTATTTAAAAATTATTATAAAGATATAATTTTATACGAAGAAAATAGTTTTTTCGAAGTTTTAAATAATTTAAATAATGGTAATTTTTGTGTTGATAAAAATACATGTTCTATATTTGATCGTTGCTTAATTGAAAGTCGATTTAAAATAAAACCCAAAAATGATCCCATATATAATCTTAAATCTATAAAAAATAAAATAGAGATAAAAAATACTCTTAAAGCTCATATTGAAGATGGCGTAGCACTTACAAAATTTTTGTATTGGTGCAAAAATAATAAAAAGGAAAAAACAGAAAAAATGGTTGAAAATAAATTACAAGCACTAAGAAAAATATCTGAAAATTATTTGTTTCCAAGTTTTGAGACTATTGCAGGATCTGGACCAAATGGTGCAATTATTCACTATAAATCAACTGCTCAAACAAATAGAAAAATCAAAAAAAACGACATTTTATTAGTCGACTCAGGTGGACAATATAAATGGGGAACAACAGATGTAACAAGAACCATTTGTATAGGTAAAGTCAATAATGAAATAAAGAATAATTTTACTAGAGTTTTAAAAGGACATATTGCTGTAATTACATCTGATATTAAGAAAAAATATAATGGTCACCTAATAGATGAATTAGCTAGAAAATCACTAAAAAAAGTTGGCTTAAATTACTCACATGGAACGGGACATGGTGTTGGCTTTTTCTTAAACGTTCATGAAGGTCCACAAGGAATTTATAAAAACAATAAAATAAAATTGAAGAAAGGAATGATATTAAGTAATGAGCCAGGTTATTATTTAAATAATCATTATGGAATAAGAATTGAAAATCTCATATATGTTGGTGTTTATAAAAACAGAATGCAATTTAAAAATCTTACATATGCGCCTATAGATGTAGATATGATAAATTTTGACATGATGAATAATAAAGAAAGAAAATACTTATTTGACTATCATCTACATGTGTATTCAAAAATTTCAAAATTTCTGAGTAACGATGAAAAAAAATGGTTAATTCATTTAATTAAGTAATTTTTTTAATTCATCTAAAGAAATGATCTTAATATTTAGACTTTTAGCAAGATCTACTTTTCGTTTGGTTGGCTTCTGTCCAATGACTAAAAAATCTAAATTTTTACTTACTGTGCTAAGTGTATTACCTGAATTTTTTTCTATTAAAGATTTTACTTCTGCCCTACTAATTCCATCAAGTTTACCGGTAATCATAAAACTTTTATCCTTCAAACTACCATTTTTATTTATTTTAGTACTTTCAATTCTTAAAATATGGTTAAGTTCTATGACAATATTTATGTTTAATTTATTTGAAAAAAAATTTTTTAATGAATTAACTTGAGTTTCACCTATTCCATCAATATTTAATAATTTTTCAAATTTTTTATTTTTAACAATTTCAATAAAATTTGAAATATTTTTTAAATTATCACTTAAAATTTTTGCGTTTTCAAATCCAATATGTCTTATACCAAGTGAATAAATAAATTTTTGCAAAGAAACGCTTTTAGAATTTTCTATAGAACTTCTTAGATTATTTACTGATAATTTACCCCATCCATCTAAATTGGTAATATTCTTGTAATTTAATGAATATATATCTTGAGGTTTTCGAATAAAACGCAAATCCCAGAATTTTTCCACTACTTTTTTTCCCAGTCCTTCTATATTCAAAGCTTCTTTAGAAATAAAATGTTTAATTTTTTCAATAGAAATTTTTTCACATCCAAAACCATCATTTGTACATCTTCTAACAGCATCATATTTTTTTGTTATTTTGTTAAATTCTTTAACAGTTTCAGATCCACATGATGGACATTTGGTTGGAAATTTAAATACAATTGAATTTTTGCCTCGTTTTTTTTTATCTACTTCTATAACATGAGGTATAACATCTCCTGCTCTTTCAATTTTTACAGTATCTCCAATTCTTATATCTTTTCTTATTATTTCATCTTCATTATGTAGTGTGGCATTTGCAACAACAACTCCACCAATATTAACTGGCTGGACTTTTGCTACAGGCGTTAATGCTCCTGTTCTGCCTACTTGAATTTCAATATTGATTATTTTTGTATTAGCACTATCTGCTGAAAACTTATGAGCAATCGCCCAACGCGGTGAATTAGACGTATAACCTAATCTTTTCTGCAGTTTAAGATCATTTATTTTATAAACCAATCCATCTACATCATAATCAAGGTCAAACCTTATTTCTTCAAATTGTTTATGAAATTTATATAATTCATTAATCGAGTTCAGAATTTTATTATCTTTGTTAGTTTTGAAACCCCATTTTTTGAGCTCTTTTAAAAAGTCAGATTGATATATATAATTATCATTTGAGATATAACCAAAAGTATATGCAATAAAATTAAGCGGGATTTTTTTCGTTTCAATAGGGTTTTTTTGTCTTAATGATCCAGACGCAGCATTTCGAGGATTTGCGAATTTGTCCTTTAGTTTAAAAAATTCCTTTTTAGTAATGAATACTTCCCCTCTAATTTCAATTTTATCTGGAAAATTTTTAGATTTGATTTCTTTTGGAATATCTTTAATCGTTTTCAAATTTTCTGTGATAATTTCACCAATTTTTCCATCTCCTCTGGATACTCCATGAGTTAGTTTTTTATTTTTATAGGTTAATGAAGCTGAAATACCATCAATTTTTGGCTCTACACTATAATTGAACTTAGTATCAAAATTTAAAAAATTTAAAATTTTTTTTTCAAAATTTTTTAAGTCATCATAGTCAAAAGCATTGGATAGAGAAAGCATTGGTACTATATGTTCATATTTTTCAAAATTTTTTGATGGCGCATAACCTACTTTAATATTTGAATTATTCGAATTTTTTAAATAGGGATTTTCTTTTTCTAAATTTAAAATTTCATTTTTAAGTTTATCATACTCAGCATCTGAAATTTTTGGATTACTATTTTCAAAATACAATTTATTATGTTCGTTCAATCTACTTAATTTATTATTATATATACGAATAGTCTTCTCTTTATTCATTGAACGCTAAATTACTCAAAAAGTTGTTTGAATTTTTTTATAATAGTTTTATTTTTATTTTTATTTTTATTAACAATTTTTCTAGCTTCATAGTTTTCATTTAGAATTTTATAACTTGCCTCATACCATTCGCTTGATTGATAATTATATCCAAGTAATAAAGCATATTTTTGAGCTTCTTCTATTAAACCTAATTTATAGTGTAATTCTACCAATCTATGTAGGGCTTCTTCTACATAAATAGTTGTGTCATACATTTCTACAACTTTTTTAAATCTGTTTATAGCGGGTACCCATTTTTCTCTTTGAGTATAATATCTTGCTAAATACATTTCTTTAGAAGCACTTATTTCAATAATAAGTTCTAATTTAAATTTAGAGTCAATAGCATATTCAGTATTTGGATAATTTTGAATAATATATTCAAAATATTTCTTAGATAACTTGATCTCATTAAAATCTTTTTTCTCATCGACTATCAAATTGTAATGACACAATGCTAATAAATAATAAGCGTAATCTGTATGCGGATGATAACTATATTTTATTAAAAATCGATTAAGGTCATTGATGGCATAATTATAATAACCTTGTGAAAAATGACCATATGCTGACATTAACACTGCTCTAGGAGCCCAAATAGATTGGGGATACAAAAGTTCAGCTTCACCAAATTTTTTACCTGCATAAATTACATCTCCTTTTTTAAATTCTTCCATTCCTTGATTATAAACTTCTATCATTTGTGTCTCTAAATTTTTTTCTTTTAAAACTGTAATTTTTTCCTCTTTCTTTGAACAAGATATTAAAATGGATGATATGAGAATTAGGAAAATAAATATAATGTGTTTCATCTATCTGTTTTAACAGATTAAACAAAAATTTCTAACTTTTAAGCTATTGATTTTAAATTATGAAAATTAGCAAAAGTATGAGGTAATTGTTTACCCTTAATTTCGATTAATGAATAATTTTTTTTATCATTAAATATTTTTCTTAATAATCGATTTGTTAAATTATGTCCTCCTTGCGAACATTTGACAGAACCAATTATTTTATAACCCGATAGAAATAGGTCTCCCATGCAATCAAGTATTTTATGATTTACAAATTCAGATTTATTTCTTAATCCTCCTTGATTTAATATATTATTATTTTTCACTACAATAGCATTTTCTAAACTTCCACCTTTGCCCAAATTTAATTTTTTTAACTTTTCAATATCCTCATATAAACAAAAAGTTCTTGAATTAAAGATATCCTCAAGATTTTCTTCAAAAATATTTACTTTATTCTTTTGGGTATTAATTAATTTATTTTTATATTTAATCTCAAACTCAATATCAGCCGTTACATTCGACTTATTTATAGAAATGTATTTTTCTCCATCTTCTATTTTCACTTGATTATTTATTTTAATAATTTTTATTGGCTGATCACTAAATTTCAATCCAACACTTTGTATACTTTCAACAAATTTTTTTGCTGATCCATCCATTATTGGAACTTCAGAAGAATCTATCTCTATTAAAATGTTGTCAACTCCTATACCATAAAGCGCGCCCATTAAGTGCTCAATTGTGGAAATTTTTACTCCGTGATCATTAGATATTGTCGTGCATAATGTCGTATCTGTAACATTTAAATAATTTGGATAAATTAAATTATTTTTTTTTAGATCAGTTCTTTTAAAAATTATACCAGTGTTTGGAGAAGCAGGAAGTAAATTTAAATTAACTTCATTACCAGAGTGGATCCCAATTCCTGTAAAGGATATTTTTTTTGATATGGTTTTTTGAGTTAAAATTGACACATGACATGTATATAAAATTACAAGATCTGAAAGTACTCAAGAAATATTACAAGAAAATACGACTATTTATTAAAGAAATTGAAAAATTTTTCAAATATTCCTTGTTTTTTATTAATTAATTTTGATTTTTTATAATTATTTAAATAGTAAGCTAAGCCAGATTTACATATTTCAGTGTCCAATTCTTCATAAATATTAAATGATTCAAACTTAAATTTATTTTTGATATGGAAAGAATTATTTTTAAATAAATTGGATCCTTGCCCTATTAAAAATAATTTATTTTCATTAATTTTTTTGACAAACTTCACACTCGTTTCTTTATAAAGTAAGTCAATAATTTCTTGAACTCTATATAGTATTACTTTTTTTAATAAATCTATTGAAATATTTTTACTAATAAATTCATTTATATTTGAAAAACTATTATTAATATCATTTTCATATGAAAATTCTGTTTCTGATTGATTAAATTTTTTCTTTATTTTTTCAGCATCTTCTAAACTTATTTTTAATATTTTTGATATATCTTTAGTTATGTGAAAACTTCCTACCGGAATAGAGTGAATAGATTTTAAAATATTGTTTTCGTATTTTAAATAAGTTGTTCTTTCCCATCCAATTTCTAAGAAAGATACACTTTTTAAATTTAATTTTCTTAAGTAAGAAATAGTTTTAACGTAGCTAGTACAGAAAATATTTAATATGTTTAAATTGTTCTTTTTAAACATTGTTTTTAATTCTTCTATCATTTTTTTTGGGAAACAAATAAATTTTATTTCTACATTAAATTTTTTAATATTTTTATTTTCTCTAGGCAAATCATTAAATTCGATACCATCTAGAGTTATCTTATTTAAAATAGTATGCATTACTATATGGTTAACATAATTCGTATCTATTAAATGTTTAACTTCTTTTAGAATATTATCAAATGCACTTTCAAGACTTTCATATTTATCTAAAGATTTAAAGTAAGATAGATCAATTGACAAAGTATAATTTGAGTCGGTGATTAAAATTATATTTTCTATATGGGATTTTATTTTTTTTTCTCCTTTTTTTACAATTTTTATTATTTGGTCTAGATTTTGATTAACATTAGTAACTGTTTTATTTGTGGAACTTTCTGAAAAAATATTTTCAAATTTTTTATCAAATATTGAGAATCTAATTTTGGAATTTCCAAAATCTAATATATTTAAAGTTTCATTATTGCTCATCTTGATAAAATAACTCTATCATTAATTCTTAAATCTATTGTGGTATTCTTAATTGATTTTTTATCTTCAAATTTTTTTAATAATTTTAAGGATTTAATTATATTCTTATTCGGTAACATTATCACATTTTTATTTTCGAAATATAAATCCCATCTCTTATTTTTATGAAAATAGTATTTTTCAATTTTTTCATATTCAATTTTTTGTGTTTTCAGTAAATTTAACAAATGAAAAAAATCTTTTACTTGAAATTTTCCAAATATGATTGGCAGTTTCTTATCAAAATAAATGTTCGTCGTTGGAATAAATTTTCCATTATTTCCCAAATAATATTTTTCATTATCTATGTAAGTTATTGCGATTATATCAGTTCTATTTACATAAATATCTAATGTTGAAGGGTATTTTTTTTTAATGTAAATATTTTCAAGAAATTTGAATTCACTTAAATTATTGTACAACTCATATTTCTTAATAAGAAAAATATTTTCACTATATAAAAAGTTTATTTTTGAAGTGATTTTTTCATTAATTTCAGGAAATTTAGTAACAATATTAATTTTTTTTACTGAAAACTTATCATCAACAAATTTATTTAAGTTGTTATTTGAAATTGTTGTCAAAATTAAAAAACATAATATATAAAAATATACTTTTATTTTATTTATTTGTTGAAGCATCTTGCATAATTTTTTTTATCAAATTTATAAAACTAATGTTATTAAATTTTGCAATTTCTGGCACTAAAGATAAAGATGTCATTCCTGGCTGTGTATTAGTTTCTAGTAAATAAAAGGAGTTTTTATAATATCTAAAATCTGATCGTGTAACCCCTCTACAATTTAAAATTTTATGTGCTTTTAGAGCAATTTTTGTTAATTCCTGATATTTTCTTTTTGGAATTTCTACAGGAATTATATGCTCCG
>MDTD01055859.1_pt1 | contig 12508 bp, 10 predicted proteins | sample 811221 | NCBI WGS metagenome assembly MDTD01 (sample SAMN05326646, study PRJNA326480) | marine metagenome | isolation source: seawater | place: Pacific Ocean: South West | collected 2011 | reverse complement strand
TAAGTTTAGTCCTAAACTATCTTTCATTCGCTATAAGCGCATCCATTTACGCATTGGCTAAGCTTAGGAAAAATGATTTCGATTTAATTCTAGGCATTCAACTTTCTCCAATTTTTTCCATGATCCCAGCTTTACTTTGTAAAAAGATAATGAATGTTCCCTTAAATATGTGGGTTCTTGATATCTGGCCTGATAGTCTTATCGGGGCAGGATTTAAATCTAAGTTTATATTATCTATTTTAAATAAATTATGTGTAACAATTTATTCTTATGCAGATATTCTTTTTTTGAGTTCAAATGGCTTTGAAAATAAACTCAAAGAAATGGGAGTTAGAGCAAAAAAATTAGTATATTTCCCTCAATGGGTTGAAGCAGACTATCTGCGTAATGCTGTTTTGGGATCTCCCGAAGATCAAGAAATAAAAGAGCTCATGCTTCAATGGAGTGATAAGATTATTTTCACTTTTACAGGAAATATTGGAGATGCTCAGGATTTCCCAAGTGTTTTAGAGAGTTTGAAGAATTCATCTCGATCAAAAGATATAGCTATTCTAGTCATTGGAGAAGGGAGATATAAAACAAAACTTATTCAAAATATTAAATCTAATAAACTTGAGAATACAATATTTTGCTTAGGACAATATCCTTCTAAGTACATGCCATATTTTTACCATTACTCTCAATTTTTACTAGTCTCATTAAAAGATACATCTGTTTTCTCCTATACTTTTCCTGGTAAAGTACAGAGCTATATGAGTTCTGGAAGACCCATAATTGGTATGGTTAATGGAGAAACTGCTCTTGAAATCAATAAAGCAGAATGTGGTTTTACCGTTGCATCAGGAGACTATATTGGTTTTGCAAAGACTATTGATCAATGCTGTAACCTTGACCCAAAAGACCGAGATAAAATTGGAAACATGGGGAAAAAATATGCTTACAAGAATTTTAGGCTTGATTCACTCATTGATAAGATGATAGAAAATTTTTAGATAATTAATTTCTTAATAAAGTACTATAATTGCTTGATATTAAGATTATTTCGTTTAGGAATCAATTATGAACTACTTAGAATTAATAGGGAGAAATGAAGAGCTTTTTTCTAGCGATATTTCTTCTATGAATCAGGAAATATTTGAGATTGTGTCTAAATCAAGGTTCTTAATAATTGGAGGTGCAGGAAGTATAGGCCAAGCTGTATCAAAAGAAATTTTTAAACGAGATCCAAAAGCTCTTCACATTGTTGATATTTCAGAAAATAACATGGTGGAACTGGTTCGTGAATTACGAAGCACAGTAGGATATGGAAGCGGAGATTTTAAAACATTTGCAATAGATTGTGGGTCAATAGAGTTTGATCAACTTATGGAGAAAGAAGCATCCTATGATTATGTTTTTAATTTATCTGCGCTAAAGCATGTAAGGAGTGAAAAAGATAAATATACGCTTATGCGAATGATAATGGTCAATATTTTTAATACTCTAAAAACATTAAACTTATCCAAACAAGCAGGAGCTAAAAAATATTTTTGTGTTTCAACAGATAAAGCTGCAAATCCCGTCAATATGATGGGGGCAAGCAAGCGAGTTATGGAAATGTTTCTGATGAGAGAAAGTATAACGCATGAAATTTCTATGGCTCGTTTTGCAAATGTAGCTTTTTCTGATGGCTCTCTTCTCCATGGCTTCAATCAGAGATTCTCAAAAAAACAACCTTTCTCTGCCCCAAATGATGTCAAACGTTACTTTGTAACACCTCAAGAATCTGGAGAACTGTGCCTCTTATCAGGATTATTTGGGAATAATAGAGATATTTTCTTTCCTAAACTGAGCGAGAAATTACACCTTATAAGATTTTCTGAAATCGCAGATTCTTATCTAAGACAGCATGGGTATGAGCCTTATGAATGCTCCTCTGAAGAGGAAGCTAGGGATAGAATTCAAGAATTAGTATCGCGCAGGATGTGGCCTTGTTACTTCTTTAAAAGCGACACAACCGGAGAGAAAGATTTTGAAGAATTTTTTACTGATAAGGAAGATATTGATATTGATAGATTTGAAACAATTGGAGTAATAAAAAATAAATTAGAATTCAATTCATCTAAATTAGATAACTTCAAATCAAAGATTGAATCTTTTAGAAATCAGAGAAATTGGACTAAACAAGACATTTTAGATTTATTTTTAGATATTTTGCCCGAGTTTGATCATAAAGAGACAGGTAAGTATTTAGATCAAAGGATGTAATGATTGAGCGATTTCTAGATATTTTTTTTTCAGGTCTAGCAATTTTAGCTTTTTCCCCTTTTATGATTGTAGTAGCAGTAATACTTAAACTCACTGGCGAAGGAGAGGTATTCTTTTTTCAGGAACGAATGGGAAAAAATGGCCAAAGCTTTAAACTTATAAAGTTTGTAACCATGGTTAAAGATAGTCCAAATATTGGCACGGGAACTGTAACCATCAAGGAGGATCCGAGAGTATTGCCATTCGGCAAATTCCTTAGAAGAACTAAAATAAATGAATTGCCTCAGCTTTTGAATATTTTTTTTGGTGACATGAGTGTTATTGGGCCTAGACCTTTAACCACTCAAACATTTAATTACTATGCTAGTGAGACTCAAAATATAATAAGTAAAGTTAGACCAGGCCTTTCAGGAATTGGTTCAATAGTTTTTCGTGGTGAGGAAGAGATAATGGAAGGAACCTCTGCATCAGTAGATTTTTATAATAATGTAATTGCTCCATATAAAGGTTCATTAGAGGAATGGTTTGTTGTCAATAAAAACTTATCAATATATTTCAAATTAATCTTTGCCACTGTCATAATTGTTCTTAAACCAAACACAAAAATCATTTGGAAAATGTTCAATAATCTTCCCAAACCACCAGCTGAGCTGACAAAGAATATAAATTTTAGACTTTAGAATTTAAAGAACTTGAAGATTTTAAGATTATAATTAAGAAGTAACTTCTTTTATAAGTAATGATTAAATTTATCAATATACCTAGAACATCACCATATTTAATTTTTAAAGAAAAGTATGATCAAGCTTTGGAAGCAGGACAAAAAAACATTGAAGCTGTCTCAATTTCTTCATATAACAGTGAAACAGGCGAAGTTGATTCGAGGTTTGTAAATCTTAAATTTATTGATGGCAATGATTTTATATTTTTTAGTAATTATAAATCTCCAAAGTCAATTGCTTTTGAATCCCATGACCAGATAGCAGCTTTATTTTATTGGTCTTCTATAAATATACAAATTAGGATTAAAGCCACAATTAATAAAACTTCACTTGATTTCAATAAAAAATATTTTCGAACGCGATCACACAATAAGAATGCATTATCAATAAGCTCAAATCAATCAAGCGCTATTGCGGAATTTGACGATGTTATCGAAAAGTATAATAGTGTCAAAGAAAATAAAGATTTATCTCAATGTCCAGATTATTGGGGAGGGTTCTTCTTTCAACCTTATGAAATAGAGTTTTGGGAAGGAAATCCAAATAGGCTTAATAAAAGAGATCTTTATTCTAAGGAGAATAAGGAATGGAAACACTCGATTTTAGAGCCTTAAAATTGTTTATAAATATCATTTTTTGTTATAGAATCCATCTCTCATGACAGACTCTTTCTTTAAAATTAAAATTAGTTAATTTCTTCGGTAACTTATCATAGCTATAAATAAAAAAAATACGGCCCCAATAAATGAAAAAATTAAGGCTGAAAAAGTTATGCTCATAAAATCTAATGGCGAAAAAGAAGGATTAGTATCGTTAACACAAGCTCTAGAGCTAGCAAGAAAGGAGTCATTAGATCTAGTTCAAGTTTCGCCCTCTGAAGCGGACCCAGTCGTTTGTAAGATTTTTGATTACGGGAAATATATTTTTGGAAAGAAAAAAAATCTTTCTTCATCCAAATCTAAGACTAAAAGAAACACTGTTAAGGAAATTAAGTTCAGACCTTCAACAGATGTTGGTGATTACAATATAAAATTAAAAAAGATTAAAAGCTTTATTCTTGGAGGAGATAAGACTAAAATAAGCGTCCGATTTAGGGGTAGAGAAATTTTAAATAGCGATATGGGTCTGGAGCTTTTAAAAAGGTTAAAAAATGAACTTGAAGATATTGCTCAAGTTGACCAAGAACCTTCCCTTGAGGGAAGGCAGCTATTAATGGTAATGTCTCCGCTAAAAAGGAAGAATTGAAGAGAAAATTATGGGATATAAGTTAAAGACTCACTCAGGAGCGTCTAAACGCTTTAAAAAAACAGGTACAACTGTAAAAAGAAGGAGTGCAAACAGAAATCATATACTTTCGAAGCAAAGTACCAAAAGAAAAAGACATAACAGAGGAATGAATAAGCTTGCGGGGACAGTTTTAAAAATGGCCTCAAAGTTAATCAAAAAATAATATGCCAAGAGTAACAAAATCAGTAACTGCAAAAGCAAGACACAAAAAAGTTCTTAAGTCTACAAAGGGTCATTATGGTGCCAGAAGTAGACTATTTAAAACAGCTAAGCAGTCAAATATAAAGTCTCTACAGTATGCTTTTCGTGATAGAAAAAATAAAAAAAGAAATTTTAGGTCATTATGGATTTCAAGAATTAATGCAGCATCAAGAAGTATAGGCATCTCTTATTCTCAATTAACTAATGGACTAAAGAAGAAGAACATCATAATCGATAGAAAAATTCTTTCCGATCTAACAATTAATGATGAGAAAACTTTCAAAGAAATTGTTAAAACAGCAATAGATTAAGGCTCGAATGTCTAGTTTGGACAATATTTGCGCACCCGAAATAGAAAAAGAATCCGGAGCTATTCATCCCATAAATCAAACAAAAGATTTTATTCTAACTATATTAAAAAAAATTGGATTCACGGAAGTTAAAGGGCCTGAAGTTGAAACGGAAGAATTCAATTTTGATAAACTCAATATAAAAAAAACTCATCCGGCAAGGCAAATGCATGATACTTTTTATGTTGAAAATAAATCTTTCGTTCTGAGAACTCACACTTCCCCAGTCCAGATAAGAAGCATGCTTGAATCAGAACCGCCCCTTGCTATAACTTCGGCAGGAAAAGTTTATAGAAAAGATGATGATGCTACACATTTGCCAATGTTTCATCAGATTGAAGGCATGTGCATTGATGAGGGCATAACATTTGCAAACTTGAAAGATTTGATAAATCAGATTATTTCTTCTTTATTTGGAAAAGAAGTAGAAGTTCGTTTTAGACCGTCATATTTCCCCTTTACAGAGCCATCTGCTGAAGTTGATATCAAATCTAAGAATGGCAAATGGCTTGAAATACTTGGATGTGGGGTTGTCAATCCAATAGTTCTTAAAAATTGTAATATTGATAACAAAAAATACTCTGGCCTTGCATTTGGTTTAGGTGTTGAGAGAATAGCTATGCTGAAATATGGCGTTGACGACATTAGAGAGTTTTATAAATCTAATTTAGATTTCTTATCTCAATTTAAATGAAAATTTTATACGAAGATCTAAAAGGTCTTTTTGATCATGATCCAACAAAAGAAGAACTCTCTGAAAAGCTTTTTCAGTTAGGTCATGAGCATGAAGTCCATGATGACATATTCGAAATGGAGCTTACTCCTAATCGAGGTGATTGTTTTTCGCTTCTAGGATTAGCCAGAGATCTAAATGTTTTTTTTAAAACTAACCTAGATTTTGATATTTATAATGAGCCCATTAATTCTCTAGACATTGATTTTGAAAACTTAGCTTCTGATGACTGTCCCAAGATATCATTTCTTGAATTAGAAATAGAAGGCGAGGTTAAAAGCTACAAATGTTACTTAGAAAATTATTTTAAAAAGCTAGGCATCAATAGAACCAATTTTTTTACAGATATTTCAAACTATTTATCTTATGAGCAAGGCCAACCTACTCATTGTTTTGATAGAGATAAGATTACTGGGAAAATTAAACTTGAAAATAAGGAGTGTGATACAAGATTTAAAACATTACTCAACACAGAGGTAAACCTTAAAGAAAATAATCTAGTTTTTGAAGTTGATGATGTAATTATTAGTTTAGCTGGGGTAATGGGCGGATTTTCAACTTCATGCTCTAAAGATACAAAAAAAGTTTTGGTTGAGTGTGCTTTTTTTAAGCCTGAATCAATTATAGGCAAGTCTATTAAGTATAACCTTGTTTCTGATGCAGCCCATAAATTTGAAAGAGGAGTAGACATTTTATCTCAAGAGAGGGTTATTAGGAGATTCGTTCAGATAGTCTCAGATCATGCAAAAATAAAGAATCTAAAATTTAAAACTTTTGACTTAATGATGCATGAGAATTTAGAACTTGAAATAGATGTAAATACTATTAATAGTATTCTTGGAACACAGTTAGAAAAAAAAGATTATGAAGATTATTTAAAAAGACTTGGCTTTTCAGTCACTGATAAAATAATAGTTCCTTCATACAGACATGATATAAGATCTCAAAATGATTTAGCAGAAGAGATAGCAAGATCAATTGGTTACAATAATATTTTAAGTTCTTCATTCTCAATTAAATCTCAAGCTGAGAGATCTATTAAAAGCCAAGAAGATATATTAAAAAACTATATAATAAGTAAGGGGTTTGCGGAGGTAATAAACTTTCCATTTACGTCAATAAATTCTTCAAAATCAATTCTTGTCGATAATCCACTTGACTCAAACAAAAACTTCATGAGATTGAATTTACAAGAGTCCCTTATAGAAAATCTCTTGTTTAATGAAAGAAGACAGAAGGATTCAGTTAAATTATTTGAGATATCTGAAATATACTCAAAGCATTCAAGCATTGTAGATTCTCTTCATGTAGGAATAATTGCATCTGGAAGACAGGGTGAAAATTATCAAGACTTCACAAAACTTATTGATAGAAAGTATTTTCAAGATATCTTTGAAGACTTTGATATAAATATTCATGAAATACCAAGAGAGTCACTAAATACCAAGTTAAAATCGAAGATTTTCTATACTGAGTTTAATTTTGGAGAGATAAATAAAGATTTTTTTACAAAAAATGACCTTAGCTATGAATTTCCAGGCTTTATCCAATATCAAAAAGTTTCTGAATATCCTTCAATAGTTAGGGATATTTCTTTTTTAATTTCTGACTTAACTAAAGTTGAAGATATTCTCGAATATTTTAAGAAAATTAATGATGAAAACTTAAAGAAATCTTTTATTTTTGATTTTTACAAAAATGAAAAATTAGATCATATAAAAATTGGTTATAGATTTATATTTCAATCAAAAACTAATACATTAAGAGATTCTGAAATTAATAAAACACTCAAGGAAATGATAAAGCCTGTGTTTGAAATAGATGGCGTTGATATTCCGGGTATGTAATCTTTTTTGTATATATGGTTAAATTATTTTTGTGAGGTAATATATTTGGAGCTCAACTTAAATTATATGAAGATAAGTAAACATAAATTTCTCCCTTTTTTAGCAATTTTTTATCTTGCGCCATCTTTGGGCCAAGAAATTGATCCATCCTTATTGTCAGAGCTTTCTCCAGCTGAAATTGAATTAGTGAGATCTCAAATTGAAAGAGGTGATTTCCTCGGTGAAGCTAAAACACTTGCAAGTCCTGTTATTACCGAAAGCACTTTAAAAATTGATACAGAATCTAGAGCTGAATCATTAGAGGAAAAAAAGTTTGGCTATGATTATTTTTCAACGATACCTACAACCATAACTGCAGTTGGAGATTTACCACTCCCAAATGATTATAAGATCTCACTTAAAGATCAATTTACTATAATTTTATCGGGCTCGAAGGAGGACATTTTCGATCTTGAGGTCAAGCTTGATGGAACAATTTTATTTCCTGAGCTAGGCTCTATTTCTGTTGCAGGCGAAACATTTGATGCAGTAAAAAGTAAGTTAAATAATTTAATTAATCAATCTTACATTGGTGCTCAAATAGATATTTCTCTTAAAAGTTTAGCAGCTAAAAAAATTACGATAGTTGGAGCTGTCGGCAATGCTGGAACTTATCTTGTAAATCCTTTTAGTACAATCTCTAGTGCCTTAGCATATTCTGGTGGTATCACTGATATTGGAACATTAAGAAATATCAGACTTCTAAGAACAAATGGGGAAATCGTTAGTTTTGATCTTTATAAGCTCTTAGTTGATGGAGACAGATCTGATGATGTCACCATTGAGGCAGGTGATGTAATAGTTGTTGATCCAGCGAAACAATTTATTAAACTTGCTGGCGAGGTGAGGCGTCCAGCTATTTATGAAGTATTGGAAGGAGAGGATTTAAGTGATCTTTTTAGGTTTGGTCTTGGGCTTAGTAATGTTGCAAATAAGACTAATATAAGCTTACAAATACTCGATCTAAATTCCTCATCTATAAGAAATTTAAAAACCAATGACTTATTTACTAGCTTGGATAACGTTCTTTCAGTAGAAGTTAACAAATATGTTAGTCGAGATGTAGCTACTATTGAGGTAGGAGGAGCCATAAGGGAGCCCGGATATTATGATATATCTGAAAATAAAGATTTAAAACAATTAATAGATAAGCTTGTGTTTATAGATGCTTATCCATGGCTGGGAGTTATTGAACAGTTTGATGAAGCAAATTTAATAAAATCAACAACTTTATTTAGCTTGAAGGATAAAAGTACTTACGAATCAATTAAGTTACTTCCAAACTCAAAAATATTTTTTGCAAACATAGATGATCAAATATTTGAGGTAGGCTCAATTTCCTCAAGGCTAATTGATGATTATTCTCTCAATATTATTCACAAAGGCAGCACATACACCATGCCAGTTTTTGGAGATTATTCTGTTCGAGAATTTATAGATTTTCTTGGCCTTGACATGAGTGATGTAAACGATGAAGCAACTTATATAAGCCCGCTCGAAAATAATGTAGTAGTTAAAAATTATAAAGATATGACATTTAGCTCCAAAAAATATCAGACAGTCCTTCTCAGGTCTCCTGTAAATAATTTAATTGAGGTAACAGTTCTTGGAGCAATTGACTACCCTGGAACATATCAACTTAGCCCAAATAGCACCCTTGAAGATTTATATTCATTAGTTGGAGATTTTAAGGATGAAGCTTTTATCGAAGGTATTATCTTTACAAGAAAAAGTGTAAGAGATAGACAGCTTAAGTCTATCGAACAATCAAGGAATGCTCTTAATCAATTAATTCTAACAAGTAATCAAAAAGGACAAGATATCGGCGACATTTCTCTACTGCAAGAGTTAAATAAAACAATTGAGCCTGAGAATTTAGGACGAATAGCAGGGAATTTCTCTCCAAATTCTCAATCAAGTAAAAATACAATACTTTTTGATAATGACGCAATTATAGTTCCAATTAATCCAAATGTAGTAAATGTTTTTGGTGAAGTTTTAAACCCCCTAGCATTTGAATACAATAATAAATTAAATGTGAGGTCGGCCATTAGTTCGGCGGGTGGATATAATAAGTATGCTGACAGATCAAGAGTTTATGTTATTAAGGCAAATGGTTTAATCGAAAGGGCTCCAAAAAATATCTTTGGTCAAAATATAAAATTAGGTCCAGGTGACACTATCGTTGTTCCGAGAAAATTAATTACAAACAATCCTGGGATAGATGCTTTATTGCCAATAACTCAGATTCTTTCCGATCTTGCTTTTTCAGCTGCTGCATTAGAAAATCTCTCGAATAACTGAAGTTGATGAAGTATTTCATTATCTTCCTCTATTTAGGATTTCAAGTATTTTTTTCTTTTATAAAAGCTGACAGCTTTTTATATAATTCTCTTAACAATCATGGAAATGTTGGACTTATTAATATGCCAACTGCAAGATTTTATGACGAATCATCATTTGGATTGACTCTATATGATGGCAACCCTGATCAAAAAATTACCTTCATGTCTTCACCTTATGATTGGCTAGAAGCATCTGTTTTTTATACTAATATTCAAGGAAAGCCATATCCTGGATATGAATATCAAGACTATAAAGATAAAGGTTTTAATTTTAAAATTAGACTTAAACAAGAGGGAATATTACCTGCTATAGCTATTGGAATGAATGATATAGCTGGAACTGGGCTTTATTCTTCTGAATATATTGTTTCGTCTTATGGCATAAATAATTTTGATTTTCATCTTGGGCTAGGATGGGGTAATTTAGATGGGTATGGCGATTTAAAAAATCCTTTAGGCGAACTTATAGACGATTTTAAGAATAGGCCAAATGATTTTGAAGGGTTTGGCGGAGAGCTTGATCCTGATAGATATTTTTCTGGAGAAAAGTCATCAGCTTTTTTTGGTGTTACATATGCCTTAAATGAGAAATTTATAGCTAAATTAGAGAGAGATACTACACTTACGCCCGGCTTAATTGGCTATGAAAAGCATGAAAGCCAATCAAGTATTGGTTTAGATTATAATATTAGTAAAAATTTTACTTTAGGCTTAGCTTTTGAAAGAGGTAATGCTTTCTCTTTGAGATTTTCTTTCAAAGATAATAAGGAATCTAATCCGCCAAGAGCCTACAAAAAATCAAAAAACTCTGATTCTACAAATAAATATTTTAATCTTGTAAATAATTTAAAAGATAACGATATCGGGGTGAATAAGATAGTTGAAAATAACAATCTGATTGGTTTAGAGATAACGCAATTTAAGCATTCTTCTGCAGAAATCATAGAGGAAATTATTTATAGAGCAAAGAAAGATAGTGGGATAGAATCAGAAATACTCGTAAACCAAAAGATTGTAAATCTAGATGCAGTAAGATCTTTTGATAAAAATTTTATAGATTCAGGAAATATCGTCTTCGAGAAAAAAAAGAGAAGGAGCTTTAGGTCCTCAAATAAGTTAAATATCAGACCCTTCATCGCATCAAGAGAGGGATTCTTAAAAGTTGCTGCTCTTCTGGAGAATAATATAGAAGCAGTAATTAGTGATAATTTTATTTTTAGTTCAAACCTTAAATATTCCCTATGGGATAATTTTGATGATCTTACTATCCCGCCAGTCGATATTTATCCTAAACAAGTTAGATCAGATGTAAAAGATTATTTAAGAAATTTTGATGATGGAATCATTATTGGTAGAGCGCAATTTGATTTTTATAAAACTTTAGGCACACACAATCACATAATGATTAGTGCAGGGATTTTAGAAGAAATGTTTAACGGATATGGGCTCGAATATCTATGGTTTGATAATTCAAAGAACTTCGCGCTTGGTTTTGAAGTTTTTGATGTCTATAAAAGAGACTATAAGCTTAAATTTGGTACTCTTGATTATCAAAATATTACAGCCCATTTAAACTTTTATTATAGGAATTATGGAAGGATTCCTTTTGATGCAAAAGTTACCTATGGCGAATATCTTGCGGGAGATATTGGTTCAACCCTTGAGTTATCAAGATCATTTAAAAATGGTATAAAATTTGGTATTTTTGCATCCAATACCAATGTCTCAAAGGAAAAATTTGGAGAGGGAAGTTTTGATAAAGGGATTTTCTTTAGCATTCCCATTTTTGGCGATAGCATAAATTACTCATGGAGACCATTAACAAAAGACCCTGGTCAAAAGTTAATCAGGAGCAATAATCTTCATGATTTGCTTATTAAGTTTAGGCCTATTGAATAAAAGTAATGACTAAAATTATTATATGTTTTATATATGTTTTAATACTGCACATATAGAACAAATTATGTATAATCTGGCTTTAAGGATTGAATTTGCTCTTCTTTACATAGATAATTATAGGGATACTAAAAATAACAATGAAAAAAATATATTTTGTAGCAATTTTTCTTTTTGGCTTTTCTTCTTTTACTCCTGCCGAAGAGGGAGTTTTAAGTGAAAAAAAGATTGCAGAAGTTACCCAAAGACTAGAGACTTATTCAACAGATCAGCTTGTTGAAAGAAGAAATTTTTTAATAAAATCCTTACAAGAAGATGAAGATAGTGAAGACGATGATTCAGCTGTTATTATTCCTCCTTCTACAAGATCGGAAATGCTTTTCGAATTATCTATTATTGAACAATTATTAATACTTGCCGGCGTAGTTCTTCTTGATAACATTTCTGAAGACTCAACAACACCTCCTGATACAGTTTTTCCAGTTCTAACTGTGCTTGGTGATAATCCAGCTACTGTAGAGCTAGGCGATACATATGTTGATGCTGGGGCGTCATCAGATGGTGGAGAACCTGTAACCACTGACTTTGGAGGTCTTGACACAAGCGTTGTAGGTTCTTATACAATTACATATTCTGCGACCGATGCCGCCGGTAATACTGGAACAGCAACGAGAATAGTGAATGTAGTTGATACTACTGCACCTGTTGTTACTGTTACTGGAGATAATCCAGCTACCGTCGAGCTAGGCTCTTCTTACACTGATGCTGGGGCAACTGCAACAGATGCTTCGGGATCTGTAACTGTTGTAGCATCGGGTACTGTTGATACAGATACTTTAGG
>MDTD01168554.1_pt1 | contig 12509 bp, 7 predicted proteins | sample 811221 | NCBI WGS metagenome assembly MDTD01 (sample SAMN05326646, study PRJNA326480) | marine metagenome | isolation source: seawater | place: Pacific Ocean: South West | collected 2011 | reverse complement strand
TCAAAAACAGATAAAGGAAAACCCCTTTGGCCAGATGAAACTGGATACATCCCCAGAACACCAGCAGCATGGCAATGGAGGACCCCAGGGTGGCACGCATCACCGAGGCCAGGGAAAAGGTGCGCAGTATGCTGGCGTACCAGGCGAATATAACAGCGGCAAGCAGGGCGGTCAGGACGTAGACAAAGGGAAGCTGCCGGGCGCTGAAGGCCGACAGGAACAGGGCCGTACTCACGGGTTTGACCATCATCATGGCGGCAATGAGCAGAAAAAGGCTGGTGAACATGAGGATACACCGCCGGTATTCGCCGTCCCTGATGTCAAACAGCTTTCTGAGCACCGGGCGCAGGGTATCTGACATTGGTGTTGAGATTCTCATCGGGTTTTGAGTACCGCCTCCAGTTCAGGGATCAGTTTTCTTAGGATCGACTCTCCGTTTTTGTCTTCCACTAGGGCAACGGCAATGTATCTGCGCCAGTCAGGCCCCCATACCAGCACCGAATCCGAATGCCAGGACTTCCATGTACCGGATTTTCTGAACAGTAATGCCTTTGGTGCAATCCGTTCCAGAGTGTTTACAAATTTGTGGTGAAGGCCCGGGTTGAACAGAATTTCCAGCATTTCCCGGCTCCTTTCCGGGCTGATCAGCTTTCCCATTGCCAAAAGATAGTAAAATCTGCAGACCTGTGTGGCGGTGGCCCCGTGGCTGATGCCGCCCACAGGGTCGGGATACCGTTTTCCGGCCTGGGCATATTTTTTGCCCACCCAGAGGCCGCCGCCGTGCGCTTCATCGTAAAAGGCGTATTGCTCCAGTGCCAGGATCTGTTGAATCCGCACCATCCCCATGCGCTCGATTACCCGTGTGGCCGCTGGGTTATCAGATTTCCGGATCATCAGATGAAGGTCCGTGACAAGTTCCGGTGTCCGGGGGATAAGGCGGTATTCCATACTGTGGGCGGCGGCGAGCAACACGGCTATTTTCGGCAGACTGGCCGCATACATCATCTGGTTGCCGTTCACCCTGGCAAAGAGAATCCGGGACGGACGTGACAGGTCCACCAGTCCCACGGCCATTTTTTTATCCCTGATCATCTGATGCCAGTAAGACCGTCCGGTGAGCTTTGCCACCAGACGTTGCTGCAGGCGGGGATCAAGAAGCTCCCGCAAGGGGCGTACCGAAAGTGACCCCGTGTTCATGGGCAGGGGAAAGGAAGGGGTATTTCCCGAAGCTGCCGCAAAGGGGACTTGAGTGAAGATAAGGAAAAGCGCCAAAAAAACATATTTCATTGTATTCGGCCTTTAATTGATGTGTATCACGGCCAAATTTACCAGTTGCGGCAATGCCCTGTCAACCGGGGATACGGGTGTATTTCGATATTGATTTGGCAGGTGATGGTGTGGTATGAGCCATGTATTTCCTCCGGCACGCAAACGGTACCACGGCCATCCTCTTTTTTTTAACGGCACCTGCTTCGGAACGCCCCTGCGGAAGTGGACTCATTTACCGGATCCATTTGATAATTTAAGGTAAGATTAAGGAATGAACAATGAAAAACGCACGGATTTTTCAGGGGGGGCTTCTGTTGGTCATTGCGCTGCTGTCAGGATGTGTGACCGCACAGAACACAGTCGGCCCGGATCTTATTTCCGCCATGAAAAACGAGCGGAGGGTGTTGCAGATGCCCGAAGAGGAACTCCGGGTGCAGTATGCTTTTGCTCTGGACAGCGGCTGGTTTGAGGGAGAGACCGGTGCCGCCCGGAAGGCCGATTTGAACGGGCTTTTAGAAAAACGTTACCGGATCCGGTTTCCGAATATCCATGACCTGCTCTGGATGCACATTCGTTCCGCCGACTGGACTCAGGTGCTTTCCCGGCCCCGGTTTGAGCGGGCCGATATGCACTTTTTTGACCGTCCGTTGACATATCGCATTTTAACGCCGGGACCCCAAACCGGGGAACCCGTCTCTGGCGACAAGGGACCTGCCGCTTACAGCATTTCCCCGGAAGGTGAGGTCTCTCTTAAGGGCGGCCGGCAGCCCGTGGTATCAGGAACACTGTACTTTTTCCCCATCACCTACCGCCCGCCTTCGAAAAATGAATCTATAGCGGATATGGTCGAAGGGGTTTTAAGCCGGCAATATGGGAAACCTGTCCGGCTGGAAAAACCCTTTGCCGGCGGCGGACAACGCTGGGTGTACCACCATCCCGAAGATCCGGATCTTGTCATCAAAATTTATGATCCGCAACTTGTGGATGTGATCCGGAAAAACGGCAATATCGACACCCCGACCCCGGTCCTTGTGGCCACGTTCATCCAGCGGGATCTTGCGGTTCAGGCCTTTTTGGAAAATATCCACCGGCAGTACCTGAAAAAAAAACTGCCGCCGCCCTTTGAAATTGAACCGATCCGTCTTGAAAAAGCGTATCTTGAACGGGGAATCATGATGCAGAAAAAGTGCAAAGGCATCCGCCTGTGGAAGGATTTTGGAAATCTGTTGAGCCTGGAACGGCTGGGGAATATAGACCACTACTTTGCCTTTCATAAGAAATATGACGGCAGTGTGCACGAGGCCCTGGCCAGGCGGTTCAATATCAAGCCCAATGTCAGGATTACCCCTGACATGGCGCCCATGGATATCGGAATTGACTTCGGCGGGAAATTCAGCAACCTTTTTCTCAAGGACGACGGTGTGCCCATACTGATTGACTGGTAGGGGGTAAAGCCCAGGATTCCCTCTGCCGGGTTCGCTGATGGCCCCCGGCAGAGAGATTCCTTTGGGTTGTGTTTTATTTTTATTTCAGATCCCTATTTTTAAGATCTTTGCCAAAGCCTTTCACGATGGATACCATCATGGCGATCATGACCAGCGTAAAGGGCAGGGCGCATACAATGGAGGCGGTCTGCAGGGCCTTGAGGCCGTCGGTCTGCAGCAGGATAATGGCCAGGGTGCCCAGGACAAACCCCCAGACGATTTTCATGCCGGCCTTGGGTTCCAGTTCCCCTTTGGACATGAGCATGGCCACCAGGAAGGAGGCGGAGTCCGCCGAGGTGATGAGGAAGATGATCAAGGATATGAAAATCATGATGGAGGCGAAAAAGCCCATGGGATAGGCGGACAGCAGGGTGAAAATACCGGAACCCATGTCTGCCTGAACCGCTTTCCACAGTGCCACGGTACCGGATCTTTCCGCCAGGATGGCAGCGCCCCCGAAGATGTCAAAGCAGATAAACATCACAATTGAGGGAATCAGGACCACCCAGACAATGAATTCACGGACGGTTCTGCCTTTGGAAATACGGGCAATAAACCCGCCCACAAATGGAACCCAGGCGATCCAGAATGCCCAGTAAAACACTGTCCACCAACCCATCCATTTGCCGTCGTACGCCTGGTTCATGGCATCGGTCCAGAAGGTCATGGTGACAAAGTTGGACAGGTAGTTGCCCAGGGATTGGGGGAACAGGTCAAGCAACTGGAGGGTGGGACCGGCAAGGAAGATAAAGGCGATGACGGCAAAGGCCAGCCAGAGGTTGATCAGGCTCATGTATTTCAGGCCGCGCTTCAGGCCGGAAACCGAGGAGGCGATATAGGCTGCCATGAAGAGGACCAGTACGAAGATGGTCAGACCCGGGGTCATTTCAAGCCCGGTGATGTGGGTCAGTCCGAATTTGATGGACAGGATGCCCAGGCCCAGCGCGGTGGAGATCCCGGCGATGGTGGCAAAGGCGGTGACCAGGTTGGTCAGCTTGCTCCAGACGCTGGATTCGGTGTTCTCCCCCAAAAGACCGTAAAGGGAGGTGGCGATGGTCATGGGCTGGTCGTGGCGAAAGGAGAAGTAGGCAATGCCCAGGCCGCCGACGGCATAGAGGGACCAGGGGTGGAATCCCCAGTGCAGGTAGGAGATCTGCAGGGCAACGGGCACGGCCTCAGCGGATCCGGGGTCTGCACCGTAGGGTGTCTGCATGTAATGGTACAGGGGTTCTGCTATTCCCCAGAATATGAATCCCAGGCCGATGCCGGCGGAGAACAGCATGGCCAGCCAGGCCATGGTGGAAAACTCGGGCTCATCCGTGTCTTTGCCCAGCTTCATCTTGGCAAAGGGCCCCAGGGCCGCCCATACGCTGAAAATCAGGCAGGCCGCGGTAAATAACATGTAGTACCAGGTAAAGTTGGTGGTAATAAATCCCTGCATGGCCCCAAGGACAGATGCCAGTTTTTCAGGGGCTGCCACGCCGAATCCCACCACAAGGCCGAAAATGGCCAGGGTAATCCAGAACAACTGGTGGTCTGTTTTTCCAAGCAAACTTTCCAACAGGCCTTTGGGACCTGTGTTCGGGGTATCTTCGCTAATTTCAATCATTTGTCTCTCCCTCTCATTGTTTAATGGTTAATCTTCTTATTGACATAGGCTGTAAGATCCTTTTCGATGGCCGGGTCCATATCCGGTTTTTCGTAAGCATCAAGCCGTTTGTTTACGTATTGGGTTGCCCTGGCTGTGATATCCCCGTTGTTTTTCGCCTCCCAGTCTTCAAAGGTGCTTTTGCAGGTCAGTTTGGCGGGATAAAACGCGGTGCGGCACTTCATGGTGGTTTCAGGCTGCATCATATAAGAACCTGACACCCCCACCCGTTCAATGAGGTCGGTGTTTATGGTTTCTTCCGTGATTTCAAGGGGGGTTACCGCCTTTTTGATCATCCCGCAGACGTCTTCGTCGATAACGAATTTTTCAAGGCTCACAGCGGCATAGGCACCTAAAATGCCGCAGGACTGGTGGATAAAATGGGCGCCGGAAAGGACCGGCACCGCCATGAGCAGGGCGGATTCAATGCCGGACTGGGCATTGATGGAATAAGAATCGGTGAGGTTGCCGCCGTAACGGCAGGGCAGGCCGTAGTAGCTGGCCATCTGGGTGGCAATGCCGGCAAGTTGAAGGGATTCGGGGCCACCGAGGCTGACCCCGCCGGTGCGCATGTTCGAGGCGCAGGAAGTGCCGCCGCAGACGCAGGGAACCCCGGGATTGATAAGCTGGGCCAGGGTGATACCGGCCAGGCTTTCGGCCATTTCAAGGGCGGCGGTGCCGGGAATATCGATGGGGCCGGTGATGCCGGCCAGGACCATGGAGGAGATCAGCAGGGCCTGGCCCTGTCTGGCAAACTCCATCAGCCCCTGCAGGGTGTCGTCCGCATAGGAAAGGGGGGACAGTGGGTTGACCGATACAATGCACACCGGATGGTCAAGTTCTGCCGCAGGTTTCCCCCAGACAATTTCCGCCATTTCGGCGATTTCCCTGCCGTTTTCACGGGCACAGGGATTGGAGACCAGCGGCATGTCCGTCAGGGTAATGGCCGCCTCCAACATCTTCGTGGCGGCATCCTTGGGATTGAATTCCGCCGGAACCGCCATGGAGCCTCCGGCCAGATCCAGGTGTGGTGAGGTCTGAACCAGTTTGCACAGGTTCTCCTGATCGGCCAGGGACCCATTACGGCGGGAGCCGTCGCTGTCAATGACAAAGGGGGCGGCCCATGCCGGCCCGAAGGCGAAATTGTCACCGCCGATTCTGATGTTTTTTTCAGGATTCCTGGCCTGGATGGTGAATGCTTTGGGGACGGTGGAAAGGGCGCGGCGCACCTGGGTTTCTTCAAAAAATACTTTCTCGCCGTCGGTTTTGAATCCGTGCTGCGTGAATATTTTAACGGCTTCGGGTTCCTTGAAGGCCACACCCACACGGCTTAGGATTCGCATGGCCGCGTTGTGGATGATCTCTATCTGGTCTGGATTAAGGGGCTGTAAACGGTTTTGCATGGGGCACCTTTCAAATGGCGGCCCGTACATCCGCAGTCAGGCTTTTGGGGGTTCTAACCGGCGGATGCACAGGCCTTGGCTTATGCGTCTTATCAAAGTTAATTGGTGGCTTGCCGACCCGGGTTTACCCCGCTGGCGACAGCTTTCTGCCAGATGAGCAATAGGTATGCCAGGGGAGTGTCGGTGTGGTTTTATGCTTTTATTTCGGTTGGTTGTGTGGGGTGTTTCGTTTTGGTGGGAGGTGGGAGTGGGCGTGCCGGATAATAAATTTGTTAGATCTGTGCGGGAGATTTGATAATTTTGTCAGTCCTGGGACCGATTTTTAAAAAAGGGTTCGTATCAGCGAAGATGTACCACAGGCTTTTGAACCACCTGCAATGGCGGATTCATCACAAATTTAAATTACCGTATGCTTATGGTATGATTATTGGATTCAACTCCAGGCAAGTGATGAGAAACGTAAACCACAAGAGCGTTATGAGATACGGGCTGATAATATATTTTTTTCTTTTTTTGTTCATGGCCGTTCCAATGGCAGGGGCAGCACTGCCGGAACTGACCCCGGCAGAAGAGCAGTGGCTCAACGACCATGACCGGAAGGTCCGTCTGGCCCATACCCCGGACTGGCCGCCCCTGGATTTTCTGGGGGCGGATGGCAAACCCACGGGCATGGCGGCCGACTATATCCGCCTCATCGAGGAAAAACTGAATTTCAGGTTCAAAAAGGTCAGTGTAGGGTCCTGGGAGGAGATGCTCCACCGGGCAAGAAACGGGACCATCGATATCATCTCCGCCGGGCAGGAAACCGCTGAGCGGCGGGAATTCATGAACTGGTCCACCCCGTTTTTGAATCTGAAAACCACCATCATTGTTAACAAGGATGCCCGGGGAAAACTCTCCCTGGATAAGATGCGGGGCATGCAGATCGGGGTGGTGCGGCAATATGCTGTCGGGGAATTTATCCGGGACATGTATCCTAAGCTGACCATTGTGGATGTGGCCTCGTCCCTGGAAGGGATACGGATGGTTTCCTTCGGGGAGCTGGACGCCATGATCACTGAGGTGCCCAACGCCCTTTATATCATTGAGAAGGAGAAGATTCCCAACCTGAGACTTGCCGGGGACACCGGGTTCGAACTTCACCACGGTATGGGGATCAGGAAAGACTGGCCGCTTTTTTTGACCATCATTGAAAAGGCCCTGGCATCGATTTCCCCAGAAGAGCATCAGGCCATTTACAGCCGGTGGGTCCGCCTGGATACCCCCAATTTTTATGAAACCCGCACCTTCTGGTACACCATGTTGGGCATCATCGGCTCCGCTGTCATTGTTATTGCCGCCATCCTGCTCTGGAACATGGAACTCAAACGGCAGGTGGCGCAACGAACAGAGGCGTTGCGGTTCAATGAAATCGGCCTTGAAGCCCTGCTGGCGATGAATGAACACCCCCATAAATCGGTCCGGGACATTATTGAATTCGCCTTCGGGCAGATGCTGGAACTTACCCGAAGCAGTTTCGGCTATCTCACCTTGGAGGATCAGGACGGCAGCACCTATGTGGTGGATTCCACCCGCCGGGAACGCCAGGGGACACGATTCAAGGCGGTCCGCCACAGCCTCGGTTTTCCGGAGGATTCCAAAGGGTTCTGGGGGGATGCGGTACGCACCGGAAAACCCATGATTTCCAATGATTACCACAGCTCAAATCCAAGGCTTCGGGGGGTGCCAAAAGCCCACAGGCAGATCCGCCGCTATATGAACGTGCCCATCTTTAACAAGGGCCGGATTGTGGTGGTGGCCGGCATGGGCAACAAAGATTCGGAATATACCCTGTCAGACCTCCGGCAGCTCAACCTTCTGGCCCACGGCATGTGGCGGTTGATCCAGCGCAAAAAGGCGGAGCAGGCCATGCAGAAAAGTGAGAAGCGATTTCACGACCTGGTGGCGTCATCCCCCAACGGCATTGCCATCGTCCAGAACAATACCGTGGTGCATCAGAATTCCACCCTGGCAAAGCTTTTAGGTGACCTGGATTTTCTGAACCCTGATACCGATCCCAGGTTTTACGGGGATGACGTGGCCGCCGCCAGGACTTTTTTCCGGCAGATGGCTAAAGAGGAACTGCAAACGGCGGAGGTGGCCTTCCGTTTTTATTCCGGCAACCCCACGGAAGATGAAGAGCGTTTGAACTGGGTGACCTGTATTGCCACCCCCATGGACTATCACGACCAGGACGCCTTTCTGCTCATATTCATGGACATGACCGAGGCCAAACGGCTGGAACACCTGCTCACCATCCAGGACAAGATGGCTTCCCTGGGTCATGTATCCGCAGGTATTGCCCATGAAATCAGAAACCCCCTGTCCGGTATCAATATTTATCTTGGCACCATTGAAAGGTACTTTTCAGATCCTATAAAATCCGAAAAGATCATTCGCTCCATCCGGGCGGTCCGGGCCGCCTCGGGGAAAATCGAATCCGTGATCCGGCGGGTGATGAATTTTGCCAAGCCCACAGAACCTAAATTTGCCCTGATCAACATCAATGAACCTGTGAGCGAGGCCGTCAATCTGACCTCCTTTGCCCTGAATAAAAAGGGGATAAAAATTGCTTGCGACCTTTCCCCGGAACTGCCTTTGTGCTGGGCCGAGCCCCACCTCATCGAAGAGGTGGTGCTGAACCTGATCAACAATGCTGCCGATGCCCTGTTTGAGTACCGGGAAGACGGGGCCATTTCCATTTCCACCCGGTCTGTCCGGGACGGGGTGATGATATGGGTGGCCGATAACGGCCCCGGTATTTCAAGGGACCTTCGGGCAAAAATATTCGATCCCTTTTTTACCACCAAAGCCCACAGTACCGGTATCGGCCTGAGTCTGTGCCACCGGATTATCACCGATCACCGGGGGCGGCTGGCACTTGGGCGTCCGGAAAAAGAGGGTACCGTATTTATCATCGAACTGCCGGTGTCCGGAAACAATGCACCAACATCACAAGGGCAGACGGAAAAGGAAATAACATGACGGACTACACCCTGTTTATCGTGGACGACGAGGAAACCATCCGGGAGGGCATCACCGCCTATCTGGAAGACGAGTACTCCCTTTTTACCTATATTTCAGCCGAAGATGCCCTGGATGCACTGGACCATCGGCGGCCGGACCTGGTCCTTCTGGACATCGGCCTTCCCGGCATGAACGGCATCCAGGCCCTGAAAAAGATCAAGGAAAAAGAACCTGACCTCCTGGTCATCATGATTACGGCCTATGAAGATATCGAATCCGTGATCCAATGTATGAAGCAGGGGGCCTATGATTATATTGTAAAACCCCTCCAGATGGAGGGGCTTACCGTCACCATTGCAAACGCCCTTGAAACCATCCGGCTCAAAAAAGAGATCCGCCTTCTGCAGGAAAGCCAGATCCGTAAGAACCTGCCCTGTTTTATCGGGGACAGCGAGGTGATCCACGACATCATGGATTACATTGAACGGGTGGCCAAAAGTCCGGATACCCCAGTTCTGATCCTCGGGGAAACCGGCACGGGAAAAGAGTTGATCGCTGCCACCATCCATCACAGAAGCCCCAATTTCCAGGGACCGTTTATCACGGTCAACTGTGCGGCTATACCAAAGGACCTCATTGAAAGCGAGTTGTTCGGCTATGAAAAAGGCGCCTTCAGCGGCGCTTCGGCCACCGGGAAAAAAGGCCTCATTGAAATGGCGGACACAGGTACCCTTTTTCTGGATGAGGTGGGGGATCTGAGCCTCGATGCCCAGGCAAAACTGTTGCGGTTCATGGAAAACGGAGAGTTTTACAAAGTCGGCAGCACCGAAAAACAACAGGTTTCCACACGGATCGTATCCGCCACCAACCGGAACCTGAATGAGATGATTGAGGCGGATACCTATAGACGTGATCTCTACTATCGCATTTCCGTCATCAAAATCCAGGTGCCTTCCCTCAACGAACGCAGAGGGGATATTCCCATATTCGCCAGGTATTTCCTTCAAATATTCAATGAAAAATTCGGCCGTTCCCTCACCGGAATTTCCGATGGGGCCATGGCCATGCTCACCGCCCACCGGTGGAAGGGGAATGTCCGTGAACTGAAAAACCTCATGGAAAGGGGCGTGCTGACCGCCCGGGGGACGCAACTGAACCCTGAGGACCTGGGCCTTGAAGGGGGTGCTTCAAGGAGCGGCAAGGATGACGACGCTCCGTTGGCGTTACCCTCCCTCACCCCGGACGGAGTAGATCTGACGCAAATGCGGGCCTATCTGGATGCGTTTTACTTTAACCAGGCCATGGCCCTTTCAAACGGTAACGAGACCCAGGCGGCCAGATTGCTGAATCTCAAACACCACGCCTTCAGGTACCAGTACAAAAAAATTACAGGGGAGGTTTAAGCCTGCAGCCACCTCATGGAATTGTCCTTTTGTCATTTGCCGGAGGCTTTTCGGTATGCATCAAGAAAATTTCGTACAGCCCCTTCAGACGTTGCCCAGGAGGTAATCAGGCGGACGGCGGACAGGTTTTCGTCCACCGTTGACCAGGTATAAAATGAAAATTGTTCTGACAGGACCTGGATAACACGGTTTTCCATCACGGGAAAAATCTGGTTGGTGGGGGAGTCGATCAGGAACGTACAGCCGGCCTGTTCCAGTTCAAGGGCCAGACGCCGGGCCATGCCATTGGCGTGGGCCGCAAGGTCAAAAAAGAGATTGTCCGTGAACAAGGTCTTGAACTGAATTCCCAGAATCCAGCCTTTGGCCAGAAGGGCACCCCGCTGCTTGATCAGGTAACGGTACTCCGCTTTTACATCGCAATTTTTTATCACAAGCGCCTCTCCGAGCAGGGCACCGTTCTTGGTACCGCCGATGAAGAACGCATCTGTGAAGCGATACATATCTTTCAGTGACAGTCCGGAGGCCTTAGACATGATAGCCGCCCCCAGGCGGGCGCCGTCCGCATACAAAAGCAGATGGTTGGCCTGGCAGAAAGTGTACAGGGCTTTCATTTCCGCCAAGGTATAAACCGTTCCCAGTTCCGTTGCATTGGAAATATAGACCAGTTTCGGTTTTACCATATGTTCGAAATGGTGCTGCGACAGCACCGGAGCAATAAGATCCGGTGTGAGTTTCCCGTCCGGCGTGTCCACACAGAGCAGCTTATGGCCGGTGGCCTCGATGGCACCGGCTTCATGAACGGCAATGTGGCCGCTTGTGGCGGCAATGCATGCCTCATGGGGCCGAAGGAATGAACTGATGGCGATGAGGTTGGTCTGGGTGCCGCCGGAAATCAGATGGACATCGGCATCCGGGGCTTCGGCCAGTTCACGGATGGCGTTGGCTGCACTGCGGGTGTGGCAGTCGAGGCCGTAGCCTTCAGCCTGAATCAGGTTGGTTTCTGTCAGTGCCTTCAGGATATCCGGATGGGCACCTTCACTGTAGTCGTTTTTAAAACTGTAAATCATCTGCAATGGTCCTGGTGCGTCGGGTAAAAAGGTGTTGTATACCATACCTTGGGTTTGCTGGAAATAATCGGAATTCCTTTTTGTGACTGTTTCGTGTAAAATTGTAACCTGAACGAATCAACGGGTTCACAAAAACTTGGGTTCGGCAAATCACTCTTCTCACTGAAAAATATCGCTCAGGCGAGCATGCAGCCGGTTCACCCGGAAGGAATCGTACATGGATGTCTTTGAGTTTACAAAACAGGTATTGGCGCAGACCGATAAGGGGATGGCGATCCTTGATGAAAAAGGTGTCATCCGCTATGCGAACCTTTCTTTCTATTTGGCAGCAGGCATGTTGCCGGAGCAAAGGACCTATGAGTCGCTGACCGGCCTTTACAAAGAAAGGAATCCGGGAATTTTGGGCCACCTAAACAATTTGCTGCCAGGCGGGGCGTGGCGGGGCAGCATCGATCTGGACCCTGCCGGTAATGACGGCAACCGATTGGATGCCGTTATCCTGAGGCTTGAATCAGAGGCCGGCCGGGCTGTTTATCTCCTGTCCGTTGACCCAAGGCAAAGGGACGGAAAGGCAAGTGTTTACGGGACTGTTGATGAGCTTACCGGGTTGCCCAAAGAGGAGATTTTCCTGGACCGTGTGGAGCAGTTCATCCGGTTCAGCCGCAGGGAAAAATCCTTTGCCATCATGTTCCTGATCCGGATAGACCGGTTCAACCTCATCACCGACGGCCTGGGGCATGCCAACAGCGACCTGATTTTGAAGGCCGTGGCAGGACGGCTCCGGCAGATCTTTCGTGAAAGCGACACCATTGCCAGGGTGGACCGGGACACCTTTGGCCTCCTTTTAAAGGTGGCGCAGGAATCCCATGCATCCCTGGTGGCGGACAAGGTGCTCAAAAATATCATCCGCCCCATCCCGGTGAACGAACAGACGGTGGTGGTTAGCGCGAGTATCGGCATCGTCTCCTGCCACGGTACCATGAAACCTGTGGAACGGATCGTGGAAGCGGCGGAGGCCGCCATGCACCACGCCTCGGAACAGGGCGGCAACATGTATCACTTTTTTGCCTCGGACCTCAACGACAAGGCCAGAAAACGCATCGAGATGGAGAACAACCTGCGCACGGCGGTGGAGGCGGAAGAATTCGTACTCTATTACCAGCCCAAGGTGGATATCGATTCCAGCCGCATCGTTGGGGCCGAAGCCCTGATCCGGTGGCAGCATCCGC
>MDTD01081829.1_pt1 | contig 12509 bp, 10 predicted proteins | sample 811221 | NCBI WGS metagenome assembly MDTD01 (sample SAMN05326646, study PRJNA326480) | marine metagenome | isolation source: seawater | place: Pacific Ocean: South West | collected 2011 | reverse complement strand
TCTTACAATTTACTGTTGATACAATTGCCCCCTCTGCCACAAGCTTTTCACTCAGCGGTTTAGGTCCTGCTGGAAACTCACGTTCTCGATACCCGCCTGCGCCGCCTTCCCGCGGGCGATGTCGATCATCGCGGCGGAAACGTCCGTCGCCACGATTTGCGCCACGTGGGGCGCATGTTCGAGCGCCGTCGATCCGGTGCCGCAACCGAGCTCCAGCACCGCCATGTCCGGCTGCATCAGCCCCTGCGTGGCGGCCAGCTTGCGGGCGTAGCTCTCGGGGTCGGCGATGGGCTGCCTGCTGTACTTGGGGGCGATCCGGTCCCAGAAATCGGCGGAAGTCACGGCCACGTCGGAATCCTCGGCTGCTGTCGGATGGAACGAGCGGCCATTTGGCCATACACGCACAGGATATAGGATGCCGATTCCTGCAGGTTTGGCATACGTAAATATATGAACTGGGATGCCATCGCGTTCGACTGGAATCAGGTCCGGGCGTTTCTCGCCGCGTCCGAGGAAGGGTCGCTGTCCGCTGCCGCCCGCGCCCTGCATCAGACGCAGCCGACCCTGAGCCGCCAGGTGACGAGCCTGGAGCGGGCCCTGGGCGTGACGCTGTTCGAGCGCGGCCACCGGAAGCTGCAGCTCACCGCCGCCGGGCTCGAGCTGCTCGAGCACGTGCGGGTGATGGCGGAGGCCGCGAGCCGCGTTTCGCTGGCCGCATCCGGGCAGTCTCAAGCCATCGAAGGACGGGTGTGCATCACCGCCACCGAGATGCTGGCGACCTACTACCTGCCGCAGGTGCTGCGGAAGCTGCGCGAACAGGCGCCGGGCATCGTGGTCGAGGTGGTCGCCTCCGACCAGGTTCGAGATCTCGTCCGGCGCGAGGCAGACATCGCGATCCGCCATGCCGAACCGCTGCAGCCCGATCTTGTCGCCCGTCGCATCGGCCACCTGCGGGGTCGCCTGTACGCGGCGCGGCGCCTGCTGAACGAGGTCGGCGTGCCGCGCAGCTTCGCCGATCTGGCCGATCGGGACTTCGTCGGGATCGACAATACGGAAGGAATGATCGAAAGCCTGGCGGCGCTGGGGCTGGAGCTGCGCCTCGATCAGTTCCGGGTTCGTGCCGCCAGCGGCAACTGCATGCTGCAGCTCATCCGCGAGGGGCTCGGCTTCGGCTTCCTCCCCTCGGATACCGGCAGCCTGTTCGACGACCTGGTATGCGTGCTGCCGGACCTGTTCGATCCGGAGATCCCGGTGTGGCTGGTGTCCCATCGCGAACTGCACACGAGCCGGAGCGTGCGCGTGGTCTTCGATCTCCTGGCGGAGGAACTCGGGACGCTGACGGGCTCCGCCGCCTGACGGCAGATCCAGCCCGTGGCGGCGCCCGGCTTTCGACCCGTCAGCGCCGCAGCCGCTCCACCAGCGAGGACGTGTCCCAGCGGCCGCCGCCGTAGCTCTGGACGTCGGCATAGAACTGATCCACCAGCGCCGTCAGGGGCAGGCGGGCTTCCAGCTCGCGGCCGGTCCGCAGGGTGATGTCGAGATCCTTGCGCATCCAGTTCACCGCGAAGCCGAAATCGAACTCGCCCTTCGCCATCGTCGCCGAGCGGTTGTCCATCTGCCAGGACTGCGCCGCCCCCTTGGAGATCACGTCCACCACGGACGCCACGTCGAGACCGGCCTGCTCGGCAAAGTGAATACCTTCGGAAAGCCCCTGCAGGATGCCGGCGATGCAGATCTGGTTGACCATCTTGGTGAGCTGCCCGGCCCCCGCCGGCCCCATCAGCCGCACGGACTTGGCGTAGCTGCGCATCACCGGCTCCAGCCGGTCGAAGGTGGCCTGGTCGCCACCGACCATCACCGTGAGCGCGCCGTTCTCGGCACCGGCCTGACCGCCGGAGACCGGTGCGTCCAGAAAGCCGCAGCGGGCGGCCGAGGCCGCGTCATGGAGCTCCCGGGCGAGCTCGGCGGAGGCGGTGGTGTGGTCCACCAGCGCGGCGCCGGCGGCGAGCCCCGCGATCACGCCGTCGTCGCCCAGCACCACCGAGCGGACGTCGTCGTCGTTGCCGACGCAGACGAACACGGCGTCCGCGCCGGTGGCGGCCTCGCGGGGGGTGTCGAAGGCCGTGCCGTCGTAGGTGGCGCACCAGTCGTCGGCGCGGGCGCGGGTACGGTTGTAGACGCGGACGGTGTAGCCGGCGCGGCTCAGGTGGCCGGCCATGGGAAAGCCCATTACGCCCAGGCCGACGAAGGTGACGGTTTTGGGGGTGGTCATGGGTGGTTCCTTGTGGGTTGGTCTTTGGGGGTCGCGATCTGGAGCTGGCCGGGTAGGCATCGCTCCTACAGGGGGTGAAGGCTGGCTAGGTTGGGGTGTTGTCGCGGAGGAAGTCGCGGACGGCGGCTCGGGCGCGGTCGCGGTCGTCGCCCTCCTTCCAGGACTCGATGAAGGTGGCGTTCGGGGCCAGCTCGGCGATCTCCCGGGAGGTTTCCTCGGGGTGATAGAGGTCGGCGCCGCAGAGGACGAGCAGCGGGGTCTCGCAGGACTCGACGAAGCGGCGGTCGACGTTGAACAGGAAGTCGCCGTCGTACATGTTGTGCTTGAAGGCTTCCCAGTCCTCGTCGCGCACGTCCGGGCGGGCGGCCTTCAGGTCCGCCGCCCAGCCGTCGAACATGTCGTAGAAGGCCTGGCGGTTGTCCTTCAGGCCGATGGTCTGGAACAGCACGGCGGAAGCGACCCGGTCCGGCGCCGCCTCGATGAGGCCCATGCAGTAGGGACCGCCGATGCACATGCCCGCGACGTGGAAGCGGTCCACGCCCAGGTGGTCGAGCAGCGCGAGCTGGTCCCGGGTGTAGACGTGCCAACCGTCGTCGGCGCGGATCGGTGCGGTGGAACTGCCGGCGTTGCGCTGGTCCATGGCGATGACGCGGAACTCGCCGGACAAATCCTCGATGGGATTCCAGGGCGTGCGCTCCCAGAACGACACGGCGGAGCGCATGCCGCCGGGGGCGATGAGCAGCACGGGGAAACCGTCGCCGTGCGTTTCGTAGTAGATGGACACGTCACCGTTCTCGAAGGTCGGCACGTCGGCCCTCCCCTGCCAGTTCGTTGAGGCAAGCATGCCAGACATCCCGGCGCTGCCTCCAGACCACAGAACATGACCCCCGCCTGTAGGAGCGGCCTCCCGGCCGCGATTGACTGGCGGGCCGACCCGGCCGGCCAACCCGGAGATCGCGGCCGGGAGGCCGCTCCTACGGGGTCATGGGTGGGGTTGGGTGAAGAGGTGGGCGTACTGCTCTCTAAGCTGGTTCTTCTGGACCTTGCCCATGGCGTTGCGGGGCAGCGCGTCGACGGTGACGACGGCCTTGGGCTGCTTGAAGCGGGCGAGGCGTCCATCGAGGGCCCTGTCCACCTCGGCCTGGCCGACGGCGGTGCCGTCGGTGACCAGCACGGCCACCACACCTTCACCGAAGTCCGGGTGGGGCACGCCGATGACGGCGCTCTCCACCACCCCGGGCATCTCGTCGAGCAGCGTCTCGATTTCCTTCGGGTAGATGTTGTAGCCGCCGGAGATCACCAGGTCCTTGCCCCGGCCGACGATGGTGATGCGGCCGGACTCGTCCATGGTGGCGAGGTCGCCGGTGATGAAGAAGCCGTCGTCGCGGAACTCCTCGGCGGTCTTGTCCGGCATGTGCCAGTAGCCGGCGAACACGTTGGGACCCTTCACCTCGATGGTGCCGATCTCCCCCGGGGGCAGCACGGTGCCGTCCTCGGCGGCGATCCGCGCCTCCACCCCCGGCAGCGGAAAGCCCACCGTGCCCGCTACCCGCTCGCCGTCGAGGGGGTTCGAGGTGTTCATCATCGTCTCGCTCATGCCGTAGCGCTCGAGGATGCGGTGCCCCGTCCTGGCTTCCCAGGCGGCGAAGGTCTGGGCCGTGAGCGGCGCCGAGCCGGAAACGAACAGCCGCATGTTCGCGCAGGTGTCGCGATTCACGTCGTCGCGCTCGAGCAGCCGCGTGTAGAACGTGGGCACGCCCATCATCACCGTCGCCCGGGGCAGCGCGGCGGCCACTTCGGCGGCGTCGAAGCGCGCCAGGAAGATCATCGGCGTGGCGCCGAGCAGCGCACAGTGCAGCGCCACGAACAGCCCGTGCACGTGGAAGATCGGCAGCGCGTGGAGCAGCACGTCGTCGTCCCGCCAGCCCCAGTAGTCGCGCAGCACCTCGGCGCTGCTGGCGAGGTTGCCGTGGGTCAGCATGGCGCCTTTGGAGCGGCCGGTGGTGCCCGACGTGTAGACGATGGCGGCCAGATCGCCGGCGGCGCGCGCGGCCACGCCGGAATACGGTTCGGCGGCGCGCGCGGCTTCCGCCAGGCTGCCGCTGCCGTCGGCCTCCAGGGTGACGAGCGTCGCGCCGGCCCGGGCCGCAGCGCCCGCGCAGGGCGCGCTCGCCGCCCCGGTGCAGACGAACACCTTCGGCTCCGCGTCTGTGAGGAAGTACTGCACCTCCGCCGCCGTGTAGGCCGTGTTCAGCGGCACGTAGACCGCGCCCAGCCGCAGGCAGCCGAGGTAGAGCGCCACGGCCTCCGCGGACTTCTCCGTCTGCACCACCACCCGGTCGCCGACGCCGGTGCCGAGGGAGGCCAGCGCGCCCGCCATGCGCTCACTGAACTGCTCCAGGTCGTGATAGGACCAGACCAGCGCGTCCGGGCCGGCGCCGAGCACCAGGCAGTCCCGGTGGGGATGGGCGCCGGCGGCGGCGACGAGGGCGTGGGCGAAGTTCTGGTTGTCGCTTTTCATGGCGCGTAGTTTACCGTCTGAGCGCGTACAAGAGAGGGCGTCGGACAAGCCGGCGCAGGGATGCTCGCAGCCGCCCTCCACCCGGGCGGAGCGAGTATGATGCCGGTTCCGTCCAGAGAGGCTGCTGCGTGCCCTACCGAGTCCTGCTCGTGCTGTCCGCCATGGTGCTGCTGACGGCCGGGTGCGCCGAAGACGCCTCGCCCGGCGGCGCGCCCCGGGGCGAGCGCGGCCCCACCCTGGTGGTCACCGAGACCGCCCAGCCGCGCATGATCCGCAGCGAGATCGAGGCCATCGGCACGGCCCGCGCCAACGAGTCCGTCACCATCACGGCCAAGGTCACCGACACGGTCAATCAGGTGCGCTTCGACGACGGCGGCTACGTCGAGGCCGGCGACGTGCTGATCGAACTCACCAACCGGGAGGAGACGGCCCTGCTGGCGGAGGCCCAGGCCAACGTCGAGGACACCCGCACCCAGCTCGAACGGCTCGAGAACCTGCTGGCCCAGCGCACCGTGCCGGTCTCCCAGGTGGACGAAGCGCGGGCCCGGTTCAACGCTGCCGAGGCGCGCTATCAGTCGGTGCTGGCGCGGCTGGCGGACCGGTTGATCCGCGCGCCGTTCAGCGGTGTGCTCGGTTTCCGGCAGGTCAGCGCCGGCACCCTGGTCACGCCCGGCACGGCGATCACCACCCTCGACGACGTGTCCGTCATCAAGCTCGACTTCTCCCTGCCGGAAACCTATCTGAGCCTGCTGCATCCGGGGCTGTCGCTGGCGGCCCACAGCGTCGCCTACCCGGAGCGGACCTTCGACGCCACCGTGCGGACCGTGGACTCCCGGGTGGATCCGGTGACCCGCACCGCCACGGTCCGGGCCCACATCGACAACGACGGGCTGCTGCTGCGGCCCGGCATGCTGCTCACCGTGCGGCTGGTGGCCGAGGAGCGCCAGGCGCTGATGGTGCCGGAGGACGCGCTGGTGCAGCGCGGCGATCAGGCCTACGTCTACACCGTCGAGGAAGGCGTCGCCGACATGCGCGAAGTGAGCCACGGCGACCGGTACCAGGGCTGGGTGGAGATCACCCACGGCCTGACGCCGGGGGAGACGGTGATCACCGAAGGCGTGATCAAGGTGCGGCCGGGGTCGCGGGTGCGCACGGCCGACGCGGTGAGCCGTGTCTTTCCTGGAAAACCGTCACTCGTGGGACGGCCATCGCTTGTAGGAGCGGTCTCCATACCGCGATTGGGAGTGCCCCCCGAAGATCGCGGTCTGGAGACCGCTCCTACAGGGGCTTTGGGGTAGCGGCGATGTGGCTGTCGGACGTATCGGTCAAGCGGCCCGTGTTCGCCACGGTGATCAGCCTGCTGCTGCTGGCGTTCGGGGTTCTGTCGTTCAATTTCCTGCCGCTGCGGGAGTATCCGGACATCAACCCGCCGGTGGTGTCGATCAGCACCAGCTACGTCGGTGCCTCCGCCGAGATCATCGAGACCCGCATCACCCAGGTGATAGAGGATCAGATCAGCGGCATCGAGGGCATCAAGCAGATCACCTCGTCGTCCCGGGACGGCCGCTCCAGCGTCAACATCGAGTTCGCCCTGGACCGGGACATCGACGAGGCCGCCAACGACGTCCGGGACCGGGTGTCGCGCATCGTCGGCCGGCTGCCCGAGGACGTCGAGAAGCCGGAGGTCGCCAAGCAGGATTCCGACGCCCGGCCGATCATGTACATCAGCCTGTCCAGCGACCGCATGACCATCATGGAGCTGGACGACTACGCCCGCCGCTATCTGGAGGATCGCTTCGCGGTGATTCCGGGCGTAGCGGCGGTAAGCGTCAACGGCGGCCGTCCGGCCATGCGGATCTGGCTCGACCGCCTCGCCCTGGCCGCCCGCAACCTCACCGTCTCGGACATCGAGGCGGCCCTGCGGCGGGAGAACCTGGAGCTGCCCGCCGGGCGGCTGGAATCCAGCGACCGTGAATTCCAGGTGCGCCTGGAGCGCAGCTACAACACGCCCCAGGACTTCCGCAATCTTGTCCTCGACACCGCCGACGACGGCACTCTGGTGCGCCTCGGCGAGGTGGCCCGGGTGGAGCTCGCGCCCCAGAATCTGCGGGAGTCGTTCCGCGCCAACCAGAAGACCACCGTCGGCCTCGGCATCGTCAAGCAGTCCACGGCCAACACCCTGGAGACCCTGGAGGCCGTGAAGGCCGAGATCGCCCGGGTCAACCAGACCCTGCCGGAGCACATGGAGTTCATCGCCAGCTCCGACGACTCCCTGTTCATCCGCGAGGCCATCGACTCCGTCTACCAGACCATCATCGCCACCACGGTGCTGGTCAGCCTGGTGATCCTCGCCTTCCTCGGCACGTTCCGCACCATGGTCATTCCGGCGGTGACGATTCCCGTCTGCCTCACCGCCGCGTTCATCGCCCTGGCCGCCTTCGGCTACTCGGTGAACCTGATCACCCTGCTCGCCCTGGTCCTCTCCATCGGCCTGGTGGTGGACGACGCCATCGTCGTGCTGGAGAACATTCACCGGCGCATCGAGAACGGCGAGCCGCCGCTGCTCGCGGCGTTCAACGGCTCTCGCCAGGTGGCTTTCGCCGTGGTCGCCACCACCGCCGTGCTGGTGGCCGTGTTCACGCCCATCGTGTTCCTCGCCGACAACATGGGCGTGATCTTCAGCGAGCTGGCGGTGACGATCTGCGCCGCGGTGATCTTCTCGAGCGTTCTCGCGCTGTCGCTGACGCCGGTGATGTGCTCGAAGATCCTGTCCCGCAAAGAGCGCAAGAACCCGCTGACCCGGCTGGTGGAGCGCGCCTTCGCCCGCCTCGAGTCCGGCTACCGCACGGTGCTGACGGCCTTCGTGCGCCGGAGCTGGCTGGCGATCCCGCTGACCCTAGCCGTGTTCGGCGCGCTGGCCTGGCTGTTCGATCATCTGCCGGACGAGTACGCCCCGGCCGAGGATCAGGGCATCTTCATGGCGCGCATCCAGGCGCCCGAGGGCACCGGCATCGAACGCATGCGCCAGGCCATGGACCGAATCGAGCAGCCGCTCATCGACATGCAGGCCGAGGGCCTGATCGCCCGCACCCTGGTGCGCATCCCCGGCTGGGGCAGCTCCGCGCCAAACTCCGGCGTGGCCGTCGTCACCATGGTGCCCTGGCAGGAGCGCGACGTGACCACGGCGGAAGCCGCCGCCCGGGCCACCGCGGCCTGGCAGTCGATTCCGTTCGTGCAGGCCTTCGCCTTCAGCCGCTCGGGACTGTCCCGCGGCGGCGGCAACATGCCCGTGCAGTTCGTGCTGGGCGGGCCCAACTACGACGAGCTGGCGCGCTGGCGCGACCTGGTGGAAGCGCGGGCCATGGAATGGCCCGGCATCGAGCGCATCGACAGCGACCTCAAGGAGACCCAGCCCCAGGTGGTGGTGCGCATCGACAAGAACCGCGCCGCCGCCCTGGGCGTGTCCGTGCAGAACGTCGGCCGCACCCTGTCGGCCATGATGAGCGAGCAGCGGGTCACCACCTTCGTCCAGGACGGCGAGGAGTACGACGTGCTGCTGCAGGCCCGGGAGGATCAGCGCGCCACCGCCCGGGACCTGTCGAACATCTACGTGCGCTCCGAGTCCAGCGGCGAGCTGATTCCGCTGGCCAATCTCATCTATCTGGAAGAGACCGCCGGCGCCGGCGTGCTGAACCGCTACAACCGTCTGCGCGCCGTCACCCTGAGCGCGAGCCTGGCCCCCGGCTATTCCCTGGGCGAGGCCCTGGAGTTCCTCGAAGGGGTGGTGCGCGACGAGCTGCCGGAGGTGGCCCAGGTGGACTACAAGGGCGAGTCGCTGGAGTTCAAGGAAGCCGCCGGCAGCCTGCTGTTCACCTTCGGCATCGCGCTGCTGATCGTGTTCCTGGTGCTGGCCGCCCAGTTCGAGAGCTTCGTGCACCCGCTGGTGATCATTCTCACCGTGCCGCTGGCCATGGCCGGGGCCATGCTCGGGCTCTACCTCACCGGAAACTCCATCAACATCTACAGCCAGATCGGCCTGGTGATGCTGATCGGCATCGCCGCCAAGAACGGCGTGCTGATCGTCGAGTTCATCAACCAGCTCCGCGACGCGGGCCGGGACTTCGAGGCCGCCATCATCGAGGCCGCCGGCATCCGCCTGCGGCCGGTGATCATGACCACCCTGTCCACCGCCATCGGCGCGCTGCCGCTGCTGTTCGCCCTCGGCGCCGGCGCCGAGAGCCGCAACGTGCTCGGCGTGGTGATCTTCTCCGGCGTCACCGTGGCGAGCCTGCTCACCCTGTTCGTGGTGCCGGCGTTCTACCATCTGCTGGCCCGCCGCTCCGGCTCCCCGGAGGCGGTGGCCCGGGAGATCGAGCGGCTGTCCACCCACCGGGCGGAGTCACGTTGACACCCGCGGGGCGGTGACGGAATCTGCCCGCGGGCGGAACGCGAACGGGAGAGCGGATGCGATTCTTGAGCTTCACGGCGGGCCGGGAGGAACACTACGGCGCCGTCGTCGACGACCGGGTGGTGGATCTGGCCGAACGCATGCCCGAGTACCCCACCCTGCGCCACGTGCTCGACGCCGGCGCGCTGGTCCGGGCCATGGACGTCGCCGTGTCCGCGTCCCCCGACTTCGACCTGCGCGAGCTCGACTATCTGCCGCCGGTCACCAACCCCCGCAAGATCATCTGCATCGGCGTGAACTACCCGGACCGTAAGCCGCGCCTGACCCGGGAGGGCGAGCGCTCCACCTACCCCAGCGTGTTCATGCGCACCCGGGAGTCGCTGGTGGGCCACGGCCAGGCCATTCTCAAGCCGCCGGAAACCGAGCAGCTCGACTACGCCGGCGAGATCGTGCTGGTGGTGGGCAAAGGCGGCCGGCGCATTCCCGAGGAGAAGGCGCCCGAGCACATCGCCGGGCTCACCATCATGAACGAGGGCTCGGCCCGGGACTGGATGCGGCACGGCGACTTCAACGTCACCCAGGGCAAGAACTTCGAGTCGTCCGGCGCCCTGGGCCCGTGGATGATGACCCGGGAGGAATGTCCGCCCTTCGACGAGCTGGAGCTCGAGACCCGGGTGAACGGCGAGCTGCGTCAGAGCGGCAGCACCAGCGGTCTGCGGTTCCGCTTCACCTACCTGGTGACCTACCTGTCGACGTTCATGCGGCTCACGCCGGGCGACCTCATCGCCACCGGCACGCCGCGAGGCACCGGCGACGAGCAGGAGCCGCCGGCGTACCTGCAGCCCGGCGACGACGTCGAAGTCAGCGTCCGGGGCGTGGGGACTCTGCGCAACCGGGTCGAGGCGGAGACGGCCGCCGACTGAAGGCGCCGCGGCGCGATCGACCGACGGCGCAGCCGCCGTGGGATGGGTCGGCGCCGCGGAAGCGATTCATCCCAGCCCGAGGCGAATGGCCCGCGCCACCCAGATGGTGAACAGGGTCGATGCCAGGGTTCCGATCAGCACGTACTCCGCGAACTCCCGCTGGTCGAGCTGGCGGAACCGGGCGAAGCCCTTGGCGGCGACGACGACGGCGATGACGGCGTACTCGTCGCTGACCACCAGCACCGAATACATGAGCCAGCGCTCCAGAATGCCGATGACCCGGCCGGCGTTGTAGGCGCGCTCGTCGAGGTCACCGGACGTCGCGCCGGCGCCATGGTGCTGACGGGGCTCGAGATCGAACACGCGGAACAGCAGACGGATGACGAAGTTGATCTCGTTGGCCACCAGCAGCAGCCCGATGCCGATCCACACGCCATCCCGCCATTGCGCCGGGATCGGCAGCCACGCTTCCGCCGGAGCGAGCCCGGCAGCCTCTGCCCCCAGCACCAGGCCGATCATGACGGCGGCGCTGACGAAGCGCGCCTCCAGCAGCCAGCGCGACAGCCAGCGCTCGTGGCAGAACAGCAGCAGCAGCGCGATGAGGGCGGCGACGGCGGCGCCGGCCGTGACGCCGAAAGCAATGAACGACACGGCTGCCTGAGACGCTGCGACGATGGACAGGGCGGGTTTACCGAGCGGCCGGTCGTTGATCAGCGCGAGGCGGCTCAGCAACCACCCGACCAGAAACAGGGCGGCGCTCACGGGCGCTCCGGCGTCAGCTTCTGGTCCAGGCAGGCCTCGATGGACCGGGCGAGATGCATGAGGGTTCGCAGGTCGCCGGCGTCGATGTTCTTGTACACGGCGACCTCGCTGATATCGAGACGGGCGGCGATGGATTTCACGTCGTCGCCGCGCATCAGGTCCCGCAGGATGGCGAACCGGTTGGCGCGCCAGCGCGTCATGCCGTTGGTCATGGCGCGCAGGGACGCGTCGAGCAGCTCGCCGACCGGTCCGGCGACGCCGGTGATGGCCGCGAGGTCGCCGCTGTCCTTGAGCCGGTCCAGACCGTCCCGGGCGCCGTAGAAGGCCGGCCCGTCCATCTGCAGCGCCTGCCTGGGGTTGATGGCGGTGGTGATGTCACCCACCCCGTAGGAGAACCGGACGCGCGCCGGGTGGAGCGCGTGCTGGATCGAGGCGAGATCCTCGACCATGCCGGCGGCGCCGGAGAAGACGGCCTGAAACTCGTCACCCAGCGTGACGGTATAGGGCGATTCGATGGGGCTGCCGCGCCGATTGATTCGATCCAGGGCATCCATCAGCCGGTTCTGCACCTGCCCGCGGTTCGCGAGCCTCCGTGAGTCGACGATGTCGGCGATGAGCACCAGGTACGTCATGCCGGGAAATTAACCTATTCGGTTTTATTTATCAACATTAAACCATTTAGGTTAATTCAATGCCGACCAAACCGTTTCAGTTTTCCCGACGGGGACGGCACCGGTCAGATGCCGCCCATGCAGAGGTACTTGATCTCCACGTAATCGTCGATGCCGTACTTGGAGCCTTCCCGTCCGTTCCCGGATTCCTTCACCCCGCCGAAGGGCGCCATCTCGTTGGAGATGAGGCCGGCGTTGATGCCGACGATGCCGTATTCCAGGCCCTCGGCCACCCGCCAGACCCGTCCCACGTCCCGGGCGTAGAAGTAGGAGGCGAGGCCGAACGGCGTGTCGTTGGCCAGTTCGATGGCCTCTTCCTCGGTGTCGAAGCGCACCAGCGGCGCTACCGGTCCGAAGATCTCCTCGTTGAAGACCCGCATCTCCCGGGTGACGCCGGTGAGAATGGCCGGCTCCACGAAGGCCTCGCCGTTGGCGGCCCGTTTGCCGCCGATGACGAGCTGCGCGCCGCGCGTCACCGCGTCCTCGACCATGGACAGCACGTCGTTGGCGGCGTTGGCGTCGATCAGCGGCCCGACCTTGACGCCGTCCTCGAAGCCGTCGCCGAGCTTGAGCTCCCGGACCGCGGCGGCCAGCTTCTCGGCGAAGGCGTCGTACACGCCGGACTGCACCAGCAGCCGGTTGGCGCACACGCAGGTCTGCCCGGCGTTGCGGTATTTGGAGGCGATGGCGCCTTCCACGGCGGCGTCGAGATCCGCGTCGTCGAAGACGATGAACGGCGCGTTGCCGCCGAGCTCCATGCTGGTGCGCTTGACGTTCACCGCGCAGGCCTCGATGAGCTGCTTGCCCACCTCGGTGGAGCCGGTGAAGGTGAGCTTGCGCACCTTCGGGCTGGCGGTGAGGACGTCGCCGATCTCGCCGGTGCGCCCGGCCAGCACGTTGACGACCCCCTTGGGAATCCCCGCGCGCTCGGCCAGCTCGGCGATGGCGAAGG
>MDTD01177887.1_pt1 | contig 12510 bp, 10 predicted proteins | sample 811221 | NCBI WGS metagenome assembly MDTD01 (sample SAMN05326646, study PRJNA326480) | marine metagenome | isolation source: seawater | place: Pacific Ocean: South West | collected 2011 | reverse complement strand
CGTGCCTCGGCCCGGGATCTGGCGTTGGATGCGGCAGGGCTAGCGTTGTCGGGTGCTCCCGCTGTGGGTATGATGCGGGGGGCGGGAAAGGTTGTTCCAGACAAAACTTATTCATTTAAGCCTGGTGAAGATGTAATTCACTTTGAGAAACATGGAAGTGAAATTGCCGAGGTTCTGGGCGATAACTCTTACGATTTAACCAAATACTTAGAAGATGCAAATTCTGTCATTAAGAATGGTCAGTTCTCCACAGAGTTAAATGCATTTGTTTCAGTACCAGGTGGTCAAGGCAGTGCTAAGGGCTTAATGGTGGGAATGGATAGAACTACTGGTGAGATAACTACCATGCATATGAAACCTATCAAATTCTTCGAAACTAAAGCTCCGAGTTTGGGCTGGCAGTCTCAACCTAAATCAGACCTATCTGATTTAATTGGGCCTAATCCGAATCTTGGTTGGAAAGCTCCATACCCATACAAGAGTAATTGATTATGAGGCTTGAAAAGTTAAATTGGATTTCAAAGGCAGCTCAAGAGGCTGAGCTGACAATTACTGATGGTGAATATAGCTGCATAGCATTTTGTCAGCCATGTGAATATGAAGAAGGAGCAGAGATTGACTCTCTTCATGCTTTTATGGCTAAAGAAGTGATGCTATCGAATTCTGATCTTGTATCTATTGAAGCTTTAGGAGAGAAAGCTTTACCCCATCGAGTTACAGCAGTAGTTGAGGATCGGTCAGAGAATATTGTAAAGGTTGGCTCTATTGTTATAGAGCTAGACTGTGTAATACCTTCAGGGATCGATAAGGGTATGTTGGTTGATTTTGAGTGTTCTAGGCTTGATGTTTGGTAGCTAGTAGATAGTCAGTTGTTCCAAACACGACACCTAATGTTGTGTTAGATGCAAGAGCTAGATCTGCTGCACTCAAGGAGAAGTATGGTCATTTAAGTCGTACTGAAAGGCAGCAGCTTATCGCCCAAAAAGCTGAAGTAAATGCCGAAAACTGGGTTAGAAACTATGAAGCGAACTTGGGCCAGAGTTATCCTGGATTAAACCCTCACTTCGTGGATAAACATGGTCCAGATATTCCGTTGAGACCAAATTTGGCAGGTAGAGCAATAGACGGCACTCACCCAAGGACTGGAGTCCCCGGTAGATTCCCTCAACCCAGTTCTCAATTCAAGGACTGGCAAACCCAGCGAAATGTCATTAATGAAGGAATAACGAGAGAGGCTAGAGGGCTACCTAAATACAATGGATTTGATCGTCAGGGTAATCCTGTTGTAACGGGGACGTATAATGATACTGTCGGTTGGGGATTTACTAAGAATCGTCAAAACTTGAGTCAGCCTCATTTCAATCCAAATTATACAAATTGGACTATTCGTTTTGATGCTGGAACTGGCCAGCCCTTTACTGGTTACCCAACACCGTGAGAAATTAAAATGAGTTTAAAGTTTCCAGATAGTGATGTTGATTTTGTAGTCACTCCAGCGTATTTCCTTGGCGATTTTGATGTGTATGATCGTGAAGAAACGCTGGGTGAATACTTGAGTAATTTTGACCCTAATGATACTGAACAGCTGTGTAAGCTACTTGAAGAAAAATTCTTTAATGGCGGAAGGTTACTTAAGTTTTCATTAGGTCATAAATACGAACTGATGAGAGTATTGGGTATTGCATTGGCAGATACGGATTATGACTTTGAAACAATTATTCATCATCAAGATGATTATTTTTGTTTACCTTGGTCTTGGGAGATTAAAAGTCCACGGAGCTTTTTTGAAACTATATATCTAAAGATGTATGAGCATTGGGGGAGGGAACTAATAGCGGATGGATTTGACCTTGCTAAGCCTGAAGAATTGTTTGTATAGGGTGCTGAAGTTTTAAGTTGTTCCAAACAACAAAAATCCTTTCATCTGATTTCAACCTGGATTTGGTTTGCTTATCTCAGGTTCTTTAATTAAGCACAGGGTTTACATTGGTGCCTCCATCAATATTGTATTCGGCTCCCGTGATAAAATTGGCGGTGTCTGAGGCGAGAAAGGCGACTACATGCGCAATATCGCTGGGTTCACCAAACCGGCTCAATGGAATGCGTTTCTGCATGGTAGCCGAAAACGCTTTAATGTCATCGTCTGACATGCCCAGCTTTCCAAAAATAGGGGTGTTAACAGGCCCGGGGTTGACTGCGTTGACACGAATATTTCTGGGGGCCAGTTCAGTGGCGGCCGTACGTGTAAGAGAATTTAGTGCGGCCTTACTCGCAGCGTAGACAGCCGTATTTTGCATGCCGGTGTAAGCGTTGATTGAGCCAAGATTGATCACTGATGCTCCGTCATTTAATACCGGCAGAAATTTCTGTAACGTAAAAAATGCGCCTCTGAAATTGATATTCATAATGTCATCGAATTGGGCTTCCGTAAATTGCTCGATGGGAGCAAAAGCCGAAATGCCGGCGTTGATGAACAAAATATCAATACCTCCATGCCTGGATTTAACTTGCGTAGCCAGGCTTTCTAGATCGCTGACCTTTGCCTGATCGGCAAATATTGCATGCACACCTAGTTCGGATGCAACCTTATCCAGGGCCTCTCGATTGCGGCCAGTGACTGTGACATCTGCACCTAATTTTTTGAGCACTCCGGCTGTTGTATAACCAATGCCACTGGTTCCACCCGTGATAAGCGCTATTTTTCCGGTCAAATCAATCATCGTGATACGTCCTCTAGGTAATGTGTGTTTACACTAGAGGGTTAGATAAAATGGGGCGACCCGAATGTTGCTAATCGAACACTAAAAATTGGCTGCTTGCGTATTTTATTGTGCCTGGCCGGCAAGAAACCAAGATCAGTCTGTTTTTTTACCCTCGTCTGTCTCTGTACATGAAACAAATCCGTTACAGAACAGGGCGTTTACTATGCATTATCGTATTGTGTTTGGGGCATTACTTATTTCATTGGGTTCCACTGCTTTTGCCAATCCCTATCTGGGGGGCACCGCCGGAAAGGTGGATTATTCCGACGACGAACTGAATAGTCCCACCGGCTTTGAGATCAAGCTGGGAGGCCGCGTTCACAGAAATCTGGCATTGGAATTATCTTACATCGATTTCGGGGATGCCGAAGATGATTTGGAACCGGTGTGGGAATACAGTACTGATGCGGTGGCGCTGGCCGCGCTGGCCGTGTATCCATTGAGTGAGGTGTTTGAGCTGAATATACGGGTGGGTGGCCACCACTGGGATACCCAGGTGCATGAGGCGGGCTTTGGCAAGGTCGCTGACTTGAGCGGTACCGATTTGCACTATGGGGTGGGAATGGGGTTCAAACCCAGTGAGCACCTTCAGCTTGGTTTGAATTACATCCGTTATGAGGTAAAGACCGGGGATATCAATTATCCCAACGCCAGCTTTAATTATTATTTCAAATAGTTTAGGCGTATCAGGAACGCGCCTTATAGCAATAGAATCTATCAACGTACTCAAAACCGGCTGCCGTAATTTATACTGTAGTGATGATAGATCGGCTGAGAGGTTGAGCATGTTTGATCTGGAAGTGCTGCATCGAAGCAAGATATTGTTGGTGGATGACGATGCGACCAGTTTGCAGATTTTGCAGGTGATTCTGAAAAGGGATGGTTATCACAATGTGACTGCCCTGGATGACCCGACCCGGGTGGCATTGGAGTATGGCCAGCATGCCTATGATTTGATTGCCCTGGACATCCATATGCCGGTTATGAACGGGTTTGATGTGATGGCGGCATTGTCGGATTCCTTTGCTGGTGAGTTCATCCCCATCGTGGTGTTGACCGCCGATGAAGATCACTACACCCGTGATCTGGCGTTGGCCAGCGGTGCCCGGGATTTTATTCAAAAGCCGTTCAATCATCGTGAGGTGTTGCTGCGGTTTCGCAATTTACTGGAAACCGTGCACCTGCAGAAAGCGTTACGGCACCAGAACGAATTGCTGGAGGAAAAGGTGCAGCAACGCACCCGGCAATTGCATTATTCTCAGGTGAAACTGATTGAATGCCTGGGGCGGGCGGCTGAGTTTAAAGATAACGAAACCGGCGCCCATGTGATGCGCATCAGTAAGATGACCGGAATTGTGGCGCGGGCGCTTGGTTTACAGCCTCGGGATGTGGAGTTGGTTGAGCAGGCCAGCCCCATGCACGATATTGGTAAAATCGGGATTCCTGATCGGGTGTTACTGAAGCCAGGTAAGCTTGAAGGTGAGGAATGGAGCACCATGCAAACCCATGTTTCCCTGGGGGCACACATCCTGAGCGGCGATCATAACGATTCAGAGTTGTTGCGGGTGGCTGCGGAGATTGCCCTGAATCACCATGAGCGTTGGGATGGTACTGGCTATCCAAATGGTTTGAAAGGTGAGGAAATTCCACTGTTTACCCGCATCACCAGTGTGTGCGATGTGTTCGATGCGCTGACCTCCCGGCGCCCCTATAAAGCGCCCTGGCCGGTGGAAGAGGCCATTAAGTTCATTGATGATCAGGGTGGGCGGGCTTTTGACCCGACGATTGTCGCCTGTTTCAAGTCGCAGTTACACAAACTGCTGGCGGTGAAAGAGGCGTTTCCGGACCTGGATTCAGTGGGTGTTGTTCCGCAACTGTATCCCAAGCAGTCTGAATCCCTAACTGACAAGCATCACTAGCAGGAACGCTGATACCAGAAACAGAGCCATGATCAGCAGTGGTGAGGGTGGGTTTGAAGAGTGTGAATGTACCGGGTTTTCGCCCCGATTGCTTTCATAATCCAGCACCAGTTTGCGTGCTTTCTCCACATCCTCATCGGCTACCCGCACCAGGGCAAAATCGGCCATGCCGATCTCGCCGATTGCACCTTGCAAATAGTGTCCATCCACGTGGCTGTCCACACCCTGGGCGCGTAAATAACCGGAAAGAATATGAGCCTCAGCAATGTCTTTGGCACGATAGATGATCTGCATTATCAGTTTTTCTGTTGGCCGCTGTATAGGTAATAGTGGGTGTCTGGTTTGCCTTTGGCTGCGTACATGGCGATGTCTGCGGCACGGATCAGTTCAACATCGTCCTTGCCGTCGATGGGGTACACTGCAATGCCGATACTGCAACCAACGGTAATAGGTTGCTCGTTTACCGTAAAGGGTTGTTGCAGTTGATGGGCAATTTTCTCTGCAATCTGGGTAGCGTAGTCAGGATCGTTCAGGTCTTCTACAATCATGACGAATTCATCGCCCCCCAGCCTGCCGACGGTATCACTCTCGCGGCTTGAACTGCTTAAACGCAGCGCCACTTGCTTTAGTAACTCATCGCCGATGGCGTGGCCGTATTGATCATTCACCGGCTTGAACTTATCCAGATCAATAAACAGCAGGGCGCATTGCGTTTTATGCCGATGAGCCCGGCTGATGGCGGTGCAAAGTCGATCCGAGAACAGGATGCGATTGGCCAGTCCGGTCAGGTGATCAAAGTGCGCCATGTTCTTCAGGTTTTCTTCCAGGTCTCTACGTGCGCTGATATCCGAAAACACGGCCACGTAATGACTGAATTGCCCGTCGTCTCCGGTAACAGTGGCTATGCTGGCCCGTACCGGTAGCAGATTGCCGTTCGCCAGTGGAATCTCCGTGTCATCCTGCCAGTAGTGGCGCTGTTGCAGTTTGGATTCAATCTTCTGTGCTTCGTCCTGGTCACTGGTGCGGTAGAAACAGGCCTTGGTGCCCACCAGTTCAGTGTTGGTAAAACCGGTCATTTTCCGGTAGGAGGCATTGGTGGTGATGATGTTGCGCTGTTGATTACAAATCAGTATGCCATCGCGGCTGGCTTCCAGTACGGTGGCGGATAACTGTATCTGTGCCTCCATTTTCTTCTCACTGGTTCGATCCACCATAAAGGCAAGCCCGCGATCCTGCTCGCCATGGAGCAGCGCTCCGCCTACGCAAACAGGGGTGCGTCTACCGGTTTTATGAAAGAATTCTTTTTCAAACGGCAGGCAATAGCCTTGTTCGGCAATTTGTTGCAAGGCATGGTCGTCAGAGGACTGGAATTCTGCCGGGGTCAGGTCACGCCAGTTGAGCAGGCCCTGCTGCAGTTCAGCCCTGGTGTAGCCAAGGATATCGAGGAACTGGTCGTTGGCATCATAGATCTCACCGTTTTCACGCCAGATCAGGATGCCGATGATGTTGGAGTCGTAGAGCGTTTTGAAGCGGGTTTCGCTGTCCCGCAGTTTGCTTTCAGCGTCGTCGATTTCTGCCAGCACACGGCGTGATATAAACCAGACCAGCAACAGCATTGTCATCAACATGCTCAAATTTACCAGAAGCAAGGTGCGTTTTAGCCAGCGCGCACCTTCGCTCAGCTCGCTGGAAAAATCGATTTCCAGTTTGTTCAGTCTGAGATCCAGTTGTTCGAGTTCCTGTTTGAAGCGGGAGAGGTCTGCATTGGAGGCGTGAAAATGTGCCTCGCGGATTCGATACGCCAGAGATCTCAACTGATCGATTTCAGCGTCGGCTGCGGTCCAGATAGCAATGGCGTTTTTCATGTGTTTGATGTTCTGAAACCAGACAAACAGATAAATCATGTTATCGATATCGTCGGGATGATTGCCGCCGGCGAGAAAACCCTGGCGGGCATCAGCATAATTTGGATTTTTTTTCTGTAGTGCCAGCCGGGCAATGCGGTCGTTCAGGTTAATCTGGAGGGCGCGCTCAAAGCCTTCAAACAGATAGTCTGAAGGGTTTTCAAGGTAGCGATACAGCAGCAGAACGGAATCCTTCTGCGCCTTGGCCCACAGGCCTTCGCCACGAACGTAGGCGCGCACGCCGCTCATCAGTTGTGCCTGTAAGGTACCGAGAACAAGAATAAGTAGGCTGACGGCAAGCAGCAGCCAAATGATGTGCTTGACCCGGCGCCTGATCAGCGGCGGGCTGCTGGCCGTGGTGTCCCGAATCTGCAAATGGAAAATCCCTGTATATGATCAGGTTATAGAGTATCCGATGTCTTAATATGGCCGATTTGTACCGTAATGCAAGTGTTACCCTTTTACTGCGAACGCAAACCATTTACTTATCTCTGGCATGGGGTTTCGATTCAGCCTGATGCACACAGCGGCCAAGGGAATAGGTCCTAGCCACCGCGCGGTCGTCGCCCAGGGTATTCAATGCAAACAGAATGTCCCGCGGTGTGTGGCAGTGTTGCATGCGAAAGGCCAGCAATGGGGTGGCATGCAGGTCCAGAATACAAAAGTCGGCTTCATAGCCCGGTTGCAGGCTGCCGATGGTGTGCTCCAGGTCGAGCGCTCTGGCACCGCCCAGGGTGGCCAGATAGAGGGCTTGAAACGGGTCCAGGCTGGCCCCCTGAAGTTGTTGGACTTTATAGGCCTCATCCAGTGTGCGCAGCAGGGAAAAACTGGTACCGCCCCCCACGTCGGTACCCAGGCCAATGTGGACACCCCATTGCTGCAGTTTGTCCAGTGGAAACAGCCCGGACCCCAGGAATAAATTGGAGGTAGGGCAGTGGGCAATGGCGCCGCCGGTGGCGGCCAGACGCTGGCATTCGTCGTCACACAGGTGAATGCCGTGGGCAAATACACTGCGGCGGGTGAGCAATCCGGCTTGCTCATACACATCCAGGTAGTGTCGGGATTGGGGAAACAACGCCTTAACCCAGGCCACTTCTTCCTGGTTTTCAGACAGATGAGTATGCAGGTAGACGCCGGGGTGTTCCCGCAGTAGTTGTCCCGCCTTGTTGAGTTGCTCCTGGCTGCTGCAGGGAGCAAAGCGCGGGCTGACCGCATACTGGAGGCGGTCCACACCATGCCAGCGCTCAATCAACATCTTGCTGTCCTGGTAGCTTTGCTGTGCCGTATCACAAAGCTCCTGGGGCGCATGCCGATCCATCATGACTTTGCCGGTAATCATGCGCAGGTTGCGTTGCTGGGCGGCCTGGAACAATGCGTCCACCGACTCCGGGTATACAGTGCCGAATACCAGTGCTGTGGTCGTGCCGTTGCGCAAAAGCTCATCCAGAAAAAATTCAGATACCTGAGCGGCGTAGGCTCTGTCCTGGAATTTCAGTTCGGTGGGAAAGGTATAAGTGTTGAGCCAGCTCAGCAGGCGTTCACCGTAGGCGGCAATCATTTCGGTCTGCGGATAATGAACGTGGCAGTCAATAAAGCCGGGGGTGATCAAATGGTGCGGAAAACACTCCAGGGAAATCCGCCTGGGCAAGCGTTCCAGCATGTCCGCCGCCGCGCCCACTGCTTTCACCAGGCCCTGCTCTACCCACAAAATCCCATCTTCATGGAAGTGCCACGCCTGTTCTCCCAACTGCAGGGGATCACCGACAAAATACAAAATAGCGGCGCGGTAGGCTCGTGAGTGTTCAGCGCTGGGCATGCAATGCTTCCTGAAATCGGATATCGGCTTATGGTAGCAGAAATTCTCGGGTAACTGTCTGCTGCGATTTCGGTGACCGGCCAGCGCAGAGAAACCGGTGTATCGCTGGCAACCGACTATACTCATCAGAAACCAGTATGCAAAGGGAAGTGGCGATATGGGCAGGTGTGCGTTCATGATCATGGGGGCAGGGCTGCTGCTGGTGTCCGGTTTTACATCCACCGGGGCGCAGGCGGAAATGGTTTGGAGTACGTTCAGTTTGAGCTATTTGCGGGGGGATCATTATCAAGTGGGTGATGATTCCAGGCGGGTATTGACGGTTGAACATGCCAGCAAGCATACCTGGGGTGATAATTTCTTTTTCCTGGATAATCTCAGTTCCGACGACGGCACCGTCAAAAACTATTTTGAACTGGCGCCGCGACTGAGCCTGACTTACGTAACCAATAAGCAGATGAGTGTGGGCATAATCAAGGACCTGCTGATTGCATCCACCTGGGAAAGTGGTGATGGGTTCAATAATTATTTGTACGGGCTGGGGATGGCGTTGGCTGTGCCGGGTTTCAGGTACTTTAATATTAACCTGTATCAGGTCGATAACGATTTGTGGGATGACGACGAACAGATGACCCTTACCTGGGGCCTGCCTTTTACCTTGGCTGGTGCCAATTTCCTCTTTGATGGTTTTCTGGATTACTCCACCGCCTCTGATAGCAATGCCCGGGAAATGAATTTCACCTCTCAGGTCAAATGGGATCTGGGCCCTTTGATTGGGGCCACAGCCCCTTTTTATGTTGGTATGGAATATGCGTATTGGAACAACAAATTTGGCATCGATGGCGTTAATGAGCGCAATCCCTGCTTGTTGGTGAAATGGCATTTCTGAGCTTGCTTTGATGAGCCGTGGCGGGGCCGTGTTAAGCTATGGGGCATGGATGCACTGCAGGAGGGGTGAACATGGCTTCAGACCGAAAAGCATTATTACTCGATCTCAGCGGCGTGATTTATGACGGCAGTCAATTGATTGCCGGTGCAACCGACACCATTGGGCAGGCCCGGGCACAAAATCTGATACTGCGGTTTGTCACCAATACAGCCACTCGTTCATCTTCCGCCCTGCTCACCGATCTGAAAGCGATGGGCATCGATGTGGCTGCTGATGAATTGTTTACCGCGCCGATGGCGGCGAAAGCCTATCTGCAGCAACAGGGATTGCGGCCGTTCTGCCTGTTGCACGACAATCTGAAAAAGGAATTCGACGACCTGCAGCAAACCAGGCCGAACTGCGTGCTGCTGGGTGATGCGCGGCAGGATCTGAATTACGACAATCTCAATGCGGCGTTTCGGTTGTGTAAAAGCGGGGCACCGTTGATTGGTATCGGTATGAATAAGTATTTCAAGGATGACGAAGGTCTGAAGCTGGATGCCGGAGGATTTATCCGTTTGGTGGAATGGGCCGCGGACGTGGAGGCGGTCATCATGGGTAAGCCCAGTGCTGCCTTTTTCCAGCAGGTGGTGGCGTCCACCGGAGTGCCTGCCAGCGCCTGCCTGATGGTGGGGGATGATCTGGTCAGTGATGTGATTGGTGCTGTCGATGCCGGTCTGCAGGGTTGTCTGGTGCAGACCGGCAAATATCAGGCCGGTGATGAAGCCGGATTACCCGCCGGAGCCTGGTTGGTGCCATCCATTGCAGAGCTGTTTGCCGGGGTAAATTCCTGATCGGTTTCCCGTGCCAGCCATAAATACACCGAAGGCAAAATGAATAAGGTGAACAGGGTGCCGATGGCCATACCCGCCACCAGAATGATGCCGATACTGTTGCGTGCCTCGGCGCCGGCCCCGGTGACCAGCACCAGTGGAAAATGTCCCAGTACGGTGGCGGCGGTGGTCATCAGCACCGGACGTAAGCGTAATGCGGCCGCAGCGCTGATGGCGGCTGATTTTGTGGCTCCCTGCCGTTGTTGTTCGTGAGCAAATTCCGTGATCAGGATACCGTTCTTGGCAATCAAGCCTACCAGGGTAATGAAACCGATCTGCGCATAGATGTTGACGGTGGTAAAACTCAGAAAGCTGAACAGCATGGCACCGGAGAGCGCCAGGGGGACTGATCCCATGAGTACCACCAAGGGCAGCCGAAAATTATTGAACTGAATCGCCAGTGCCAGATAGACCACCAGTATGGCCACCACCAAAACCGACAGCATGCTGTTACCTTCTTTACGCAGCTGGCGGGAAATACCGGCGTAATCCACCGTGTAGTTGGCGGGCAGAATGTCGGCGGCGGCCTGTTCCAGCGTGCTCAGTGCCTGACCATTGGTGGTGCCCGGCAGCAGGCCACCGTAGATGCGGAACGCCCGTTGTTGATTGAAGGTGCCCAGGGCCCGGGGACCGGTGACGGATTCCATTTCCACCAGTGAGCGTAATGGTACCAATTCGCTCTCAGGTGTGCGGATGAACAGATCCAGAACCGTGTCGGGTGTATCGCGGGCAAGCTGCTCCACCATGGGAATAACACGATAGGCTTTGCCCTGGGCATTAAACCGGTTGGCGTCCATCTCGGCCAGAAGCGAAGCCAGTTGCCGGCTCACATCATCGATGTCCATGCCCAGGTCCGCGATGCGATCGTGGGCGAAGCGCAGCCGGCTTTGGGGCAGGTTTACCGTCAGGTCGGTATCCACAAACATGAACTGCCCGCTTTCGTAGGCGGCGGCGATCAGCTGGCGGGCGTAGGTTTCCATTTGTGGGTAATCATCCGGAGACTGTACCACCATCTCCACATCAAACTGGCCGGCCGTGGGCAGGCTGGGGAACAGAATCGGAAACACCTTGACCCCGGTGATCGCGGAGAGCATCCCATATACGGACGGCAGCAGCTCCTGTACCGACTGTTCGCGCTGATCGAAGTCCACCAGCTCGATGCCGCCGAAGCCACCATTGGGCGAGATGATTTGCCACACCATATCCAGCCCCGGCACGTTGTTTTGTATCAGGTCAATGACATCATTCATGTAATCGTCGGTATAGGCCAGGGAAGCCTGGGGCGGTGATTCGATGATGATATTAATGCTGTTCTGATCTTCGATGGGTGCCAGTTCCTTACCGGAAAACAGATAGAACGGTACCACCAGCAGAGAAACAAACAACGCAGAAAACAGGATCTGATTGCGCCAGCCAAAGCTCTTCATCAGCAGCGCCTGATAGCGTTGTCGCAGCCGTTCAAAGCCTGCGTTGACCCGTCGCGTCATGGCGCTTTCGCGGCCGTTGTACGCACAGACCCAGGCGCTCATAATGGGGGAGAGCGTGATCGCCACCACCCCGGAAATAATGACGGCGATGGCCAGGGTAAAGGCAAATTCCTTGAACAGGCTGCCGGTGAAACCGGACACAAAACCGATGGGGGTGTAGACGGCGGCCAGAGTGAAGGTCATGGCGATGATGGGGGACAGTAATTCGCGGGAGCTGACCAGGGCCGCTTCCACCCGGGTGCGGCCTTCGCGCAGATGGCGCGCTACATTTTCCACCACCACAATGGCGTCATCCACCACCAGACCCACCGAGAGCACCACTGCCAGGATCGTCAGCAGGTTCAGGGCGAAGCCCATGGCATAGATGATGGCAATACTGCCCAGAATGGAGATGGGAATGGTCACCAGGGGCACCAGCGCCGTGCGGAACGATCCCATCAGCAACAGCACCACCAGACCCACCAGCAATATGGTTTCAAACAGGGTGGTGAAGATTTCTTTGAGGGATTGCCGCATGTAGATGGTGCCGTCGTAGCCGGTGTTGATGGACAACCCTCTGGGCAGGGATTGATTAATGCTGGCCAGGCGCTCGTACACTTGGTCGCCGATGGCTATTTCGTTGGCGCCGGGCAGGGGCCAGATGGAAATGTAGACGGTGGTGTCCTGATTGTAGCGGGCCTTGATGGTGCCGCGGGTTTCGCCTTTTTCCACCCGGGCAATATCCCCCAGCCGGATCACGCCGTTGTTGACGTTGGAGATGATCAGTTGCTCAAAGTCGGAGACCGTTTGCAGGGTGGCGTTACTCAGCAGGTTGAACTGCTGGGCCGCGTTTTCGGTTTTACCTATGGTGGCAATGACGTTGTT
>MDTD01128583.1_pt1 | contig 12513 bp, 11 predicted proteins | sample 811221 | NCBI WGS metagenome assembly MDTD01 (sample SAMN05326646, study PRJNA326480) | marine metagenome | isolation source: seawater | place: Pacific Ocean: South West | collected 2011 | reverse complement strand
TTTTCCGCGTAACTATAAAGAATGTAATTAAACTTACGAATAAATTGTTTATTCATACTTTTTTTGCAATCAACCGGAGGTTAGGCTTATATTTTTTTGGTCTAAATTTAAACAAAAACATTATAGGAGAGATAATTTTTTGATAGACAGTATTTAAGTGAACCAAATGAAATGTATCAAGATATAGTACTTCAAAATTGTTTTGCTCGACTAATTTTTTTAAGGATTTCATTGAAAAGAAATAATGGCCAACAACCAAATCCTCGGATTTTTCAGAATTTATTCTGTTAGTCCAGCTGTGATTTGGTACCTCTAAAAAGATTAAGCTTCCAGGTTGCATTAATGAGTTAATTTTTTTTAGGTTAAGATTGACATTGGGAAGGTCATCTAGAACATGGGATAGATATACTAAGTCGAAAATCTTTTCAGTATTCCACTCTTCAAACTTTCCTCTGTAAACATTTAATCCTAGTTCATTAGTTGCGTAACTATGCATTACGGGATCTGGTTCTATACCTTCAACATTCCAACCCCTTTCATGAAGATATTTTAAGAATATCCCAGCACCGCTTCCTATATCTAGAACATTTCTATTTTTCTTATCGTCAAGGAATTTAGATAATGAATTGAAGTGGTCTTTGGCTCGTCTATTGAAATGATTTAGAAATCTTTTATCGACTATTGATCCAATTTTCTTAGAAGAATAATATTCTCCTTTCTCAATAGCTAAACCTTGTTTATCGCTGGCAGGATCCTTATAAATTAATTCGCAGTCAAAACACTGTAAAAGAACGGGTTTCATCTTTTCATTACTAAATTTAAATTCATTAACAATATTTATTCCACAGATAGGGCAAGAGGATGTCTCCTTACTTGTTTTCATGAAGTTTGAGCAGCTTTTAAGGTAATAAAATAAAAATTCAGTATAATGATATTCACTTTTATTAGTCTATTTTATGTTAGCATTTTAATATTCATTTCAATTATACGCGTCATCTTGAATATAAAGTTAGCAATCTATGATTTTGATGGAGTAATGACTGACAATACCGCTATGATTGATTCTCAAGGCAATGAATTTGTCAAAGTCAATAGATCCGATGGCCTCGGTATAAATATGATTCGAAACTTGGGTATTGAGCAAATCATTGTGAGTACAGAGCGTAACGATGTTGTCATTAAAAGAGCTCTAAAATTAAAAATTCCTTGCTATAACGATATTACTGATAAACTTAACGAAGTAAAGGCTCAGGCTTTATCAAGAAAAGTGGAGCTTGAAAATGTTGCCTTTATAGGAAATGACGTCAACGATAAAGAAGCGATGATGGCCGTAGGCTATCCCCTCTGCCCAAATGATGCCTACCAAGAAATCAAAGACATCTCAATAAAAATCTTGCCTTCAAATGGAGGTGGTGGAGTAATCAGGGATTTTTTTGACTTTCTAGAGGGAGTGGATTAAGTGTCAAAAATACTTCTAGTAAATCCAAATAAATGGGGTCGAGGTATAACAGCTATATGGATTGGCTCTCATGCATCTGCCTTGAAGGCTAAAGGGCACGAAGTAAACTTGTTTGACTGTACCTTCTTTTCAGATTGGACAGTCGACGAGACTGCCTACAATACTAACAATCAACAATATCTTGAAACTGAATATTCGAATTTTATCCATTACAGCAATGAACCGGTTAAAGCTGCCCTTCAAAAAAAAATAAACGAGTTTCAGCCTGACATTATATTTTGGTCTGCTATCTCTTCCCACATTCACGGTGAAGGAGAATATGTCAATGTGCAATACGGATATGATCTAATATCTTCAATTGATCATGATGCCATACTAGTTACAGGCGGGTTGCAGGCAACAGCTGAACCTGAATCAATTTTAAATATGATGGAAAAGATAGATTTTCTGATAAGAGGAGAGTCGGAAAATGTCTTGCTAGAGATTGCTTCAAAGATTAATGATCAAAGCAACTCTACAAGCCAAATTAATGGGATTTGTTATAAAGACGAAAGTGGAAAATACGTAGAAAATAAACCTCAAGAAATAATTTCTGACCTGGATATTCTTGCTCCATATGACTATACCTTGTTTGACGATCAAGTTTTTTTTAGGCCTTACAATGGAGATGTCGTCAGGGCAGTAGACTTCGAACTCTCAAGGGGGTGTATTTATGCTTGTGAATACTGTGTTGAAACTGTAATACAAAGATATTACGGCTTTTCAGAGACGTCAAAAAGAGGTTCTATACTCGATGCAAAAGGCTACCTGAGAAATAAATCAGCTAAAATGATTTTTGATGAGATAAAAAACTTAAATAAGAAAAAGCAAGTGACTCTCTTTAGATGTCAGGATACTAACTTTTTAACAATAAAAAGAGAAGTTCTTACAGAGCTTTCTGATCTAATTGATAAAAGTGATCTCGATATTATGCTCTACATTGAAACCAGACCAGAAGGCATAAATGCTAAATCTATTGATTTATTAAAAAAACTAAAGGTCGATGGTGTTGGCATGGGTATAGAACTTGCAGGTGATGACTTTAGAGAAGATAAATTAAGAAGATTTGCTTCAACAGAAAAAATTATTAATGCTTTCAAGCTCCTTAAAGAGGCTAATATCAAAAGGACGACTTACAATATAATTGGGTTACCGGAACAAGATGAGGCCTCTATACTTAATACAATTGAATTTAATAGATTTTTAAATCCTGATAACGCCACAGTTGCCTTTTATTCGCCCTACATAGGTACTTCACAACAAATTAAATCAAATGAATTAGGTTATTTTGATGATTATGAATTTGAAGTTGATGGTCAACTGAGAACATTGAGCAAACACTCACTATTGGATTCTGAACTTCTTCAATTCTATAAAGAAAAATTCAACTACTTCATAAGAAATGGTTTTGACAATTTAAAAGAAATTAAAGAAGAATATGGCTTGGTTAACATTCAAGATATTCCGGTAATTTCGTTAAAATAATAAATGCATAATAAGGTAGTGATAGGTTTATGGCCATTAAGCGGTGATTTTGGTAAGACAGATTTAAGCCAATTCGAAGAAGCTACTAACTGCTGTATTGATTCAGGTTTTAAAACGTTTGATGTCGCTCCTAATTATGGGGGTGGATTTGCAGAAAGTGCTATCGGAAAAATATATGCTGGCGAGAGAGATATTGTCATAAATACAAAATTTGGAAATTCTATAAATGGTGTCAAAGATTTCACTTCATCCGCATTAAGAAGAAGTCTAGAATCCTCTTTGGAACGTCTAAAAGTCCAAAATATCAATACACTTTTTTTACATAATCCAAGAGATGAGATTCAAGACTTTCAGTCAATTGAGCATTTAATGGATGACTTAAAAAAAGAAGGTCTAATTAGTTACTCAGCCATAAGCGTAGCAAAAGATTATCCTTACAGTCATCTTCCTAACTTAGATAGTGTTCAATTTGACTGTAATCTGCTTTATTTAAAAGAGCTTGATCTTTACAAAGACAGATTTAAGAAAAAGTACGTGAGATCACCCTTAGCAACGGGTATTCTTTCAGGAAAAATTTCTCGAAATACTACTTTTCCATCAGATGACCAAAGGAGTGAATGGCTCATAGGAGAAAGGTTGGATGCAATTATGAAGAGAGTAGAAACTCTAGAGCAAATCCAAGATGATTTTGATCTTCCATCCCTCGCAAGAAAATTTCTTATTCAACAAAATGATATAGATTTTGTTATTTTTGGAATAAGAAACAAGCATCAAGTTGAAGGTATAGTCAATGACTTAAAGTCAGATAGTATTTCACAGGACATAATGACTTCTATAATTGAATTAGAAAGAAATAATTTCAACCTAACTTTGAAAGATAAGCTAGGATTTTGAATGACAGTCATAAGAGCAGCAGTAATAGGCCTTGGTCAAAGCGGATTTTTTCTTGATTTAGACCCTGCCAGAAAAGAAATATGGTCTCATTCAAAAGCAATTGCTGAGCATGAAAAAACGAACCTTGTAGCAGTAGTAGACGAAGATAGGACCAAAAAAAGTCTTATAGACGAATATCATTCACTTCAGAAATCTATATATTTTGAAAATATAGATGAGATGTTACTCACAGCAAAGCCTGAATTTGTAAGCGTTTGTTCCCCTACACCAACTCATCTAGAAATGATCAAGAAGATTGCCTCTTGCTCCTCAGTGAGATACGTATTTTGTGAGAAGCCTGTCGGAATATCCCCCGAAGAAACCAATGCAATCATTAGCATATGTAATGAAAGAGAAATTATTCTTAGTTCAAATTATATGAGAAGATGGGATTCGAAATATAGATACATAAAGGGAGTAATTGAAAAGAAAAAATATGGAAATCTTCTAGCTGTAAATGCTAATGGAGCAACCGCTCTTATGACTAGTGCGTCTCACCTTATAGATTTAATGATCTACTTTAGTGGAAGCATAGAGGAGGTTTCTGGATCAAAGCAAATTGATTATGTAAGGAGAGTACATGGGATTGATGACTATGGTGCGAATGCTTTTTTTAGATTTAAAAATGGTGCTACGGGTCACTTAAAAGCCTCCAGTAAAAGTCCAGAATATTATATGTTTGAAATTGACCTTCAATTTGAACTTGGCAGAATAGAAGTAAAAGACGATGGGAATGAAATAATTGAATCTGAGTTCAAAAAGGTGGGATCTAATTCTGGATCTGACTATATGAGTTTAGTAAAAAATGAAAGGAAAATTCAAAACAATCAAAGGCTGTTAGATGCAATCTCTGACATAACAGATTGTAAGTTTCCGTCTAAACCCATAAGCAACGGAGATAATGCGCTAGAAGTTCAGAAAATTATTAAAGGTATTATGAAATCATCAGATATGAAAGGGGCATTCGAGAAAATTGGATAAAAAAACATTAGCTTTATTTGGAGGAAGGCCGACGAATAATGGTGCTCCCCTAAAGTCTAGGCCTTACATTACTGAACATGAAAAAATAGTCCTCTTGAAATTGCTTGAAAAGCAGCAATTTTCAAGATTTGTAGGTTCGCCTTTGTCTGGAACATACGAAGACCTGCCTCTATTGTCTAAAAATATAAGAATCAATGGAGAACAATCTACTTTTCTTGGGGGACAATATATCAGAAATTTCGAAGCTGATTGGTCTGAAATAGTTAATTCTAAATACTCTATATCAGTAAACTCAGCTACTTCAGGACTTACCACAGCTCTTTTAAGCTTGGACCTTGAACCTGGAACTATAGTTATGACTACTCCTTTTTCATTTACAGGAACCGTTGGAGCCATAATGGCTGCAAACTGTGTTCCTAAGTTTTCTGACATAGATGAACATACTTTCTGCCTAAATCCTGAGATGGTAGCAAAAGATATAGAGAATGTTGGATGTGTAATGCCGGTTCATTGGTGCGGTAATGCTGGAGACCTTGATGCAATTATAGATATAGCAAAGGATAAAGGAGTACCCGTTATTGAAGATGCAGCTCAAGCGCCAGCATCACTTTACAAAGATAAATTTCTTGGTTCTCATGGAGATTTAGGAGTTTTTTCATTTAATGAGCCAAAAAACTTAATGACAGGCGAGGGAGGAATTATAGTTACCGATAATGAAGAGCTGGCAGTTAAAGCAAGACTCATAAGAAATCATGGAGAGGCAATTGTTAATGAGAATTTTACTGATGAACAGTTGGTAAATATTATAGGTTATAACTTTAGATTGACTGAATTGCAAGCAGCTATAGGCATAGAGCAATTAAAAAAAATAGATAAGTTAAATAAAATAAGAAGTGACAATTACAAATATTTAGTTGCCAAACTTCAAGACATTTGTGGAGAATATTTAACTCCGCAGAAGATCACTCACCCGGAATCCTATTACGCTTATACAGCTAGCTTTAGGTGGAATGAAGAGAAGTCTGGTATCAAGAGGAGAGTTTTGGCAACTGCTCTGGAAGCGGAAGGTATACCTACATTTACCGCTTATGGCAAACTATTAGCGGAGCATCCCATGTTTCAGAGAAAAATAGGATTTGGCTCTAAAGGATATCCCTGGAGCCTATCAAAAGCTGCGATGAAGCTTAGTTATGATATCAGTCAATTTCCAGTTGCAGATAAAGTTATTAATAAAGAGTTTCTTGGCTTCTTGTGTCTTGGCTGGCCGAATACATTTGATGAAATGGATTTGATTGGATCCGCTTTTGATAAAATAATACAAAATAAAGATAAATTAAGTAAATTTGATGTAGATCACTCTGAGATAAGAATAGGAAGATGAAAAAAGAAAATATTGTAGGAATTATACCTGCCAGAGGTGGATCAGTCGGTGTCCCACTTAAGAATATAAGAAATCTTGGAGGGAATCCGTTAATTCATTACACCATAAAATCGGCTTTGGAATCAAAGGTATTAGATCGTGTAATAGTTTCTACGGATCATAAAGATATAGCAAGTGTTTCTGAGAGCTTAGGAGCAGAGGTTCCTTTTGTGAGACCTGCTGATATCTCAGAAGATGTTGAAACCGAACTTGTATTGCAGCATGCAGTCAGCTTTCTGGAAGATGAAGGAATGAAAATTGATGGAGTTGTACTTTTGCAACCCACCTCTCCGTTCAGAACAAGTGAAACTATTAAAAAATGCGTAGAGTCTTTTAAAGCAAAGAAAAATGCAGATTCGGTAGTTACTGTAAATAATATTGAAGGTTTTAGACCCGAGTGGATGCTATCGGTTGATGCAGATAAAAAAATAACTCCCTACGCAACTCCTTTTGATCTAAATGGTAAGCCTGTTATAAAGTTAATTGCAAGACAGGACTTTCCAGAACTCTACAAACAAAACGGAGTTGTTTATGTAACGAGTAGAGATTTATTGATGAATGAAAGTCTTGTTATAGGTCCTTCAGCCTACGCAGAAATAATACCCGAATCTGAAACTTTTGATATAGATACGGAAACAGACTTGTTGATAGCTGAAGCAATAATTAATCAGAATTGATCAAAAATATTTTACTCCTTCTAACAAAAAAGCAGAAAGTTAGTTTGGCTCTGCTACTAATTCTTGCGGTATTTGTAGCTTTACTAGAACTTTCCACTATATTCTCAATTTTTCCCTTTCTTTCTGTTGTCAGTTCTCCTGAAATCATATCCGAGAACGAGTATTTAAACTATTTATACGAGTTTTTAAATTTACAAAGCGAAAATGACTTTATTATCTTTCTTGGGATTGCCGTAATAGGCATCTTTCTTCTTAGGGGAATATTCTCTATGGCTTTAACCATATTGAGAATGATATTTACTAGATACTTCCATGTTGACATCACAAATAATCTCTTCCGTCATTATCTCAATATTGAATATAAAGAATTTAGTCGAAGGAATACTTCGTCTGCAACAGAAATACTAGTCAATGAAACATTATATATAACCAATAGCATAAATGATTTAATCATATTCCTTACAGAAGTGATTTTGATAGTCTTAATTATTTTCACTTTGTTTTTTATAGATTGGAAGATTACTTTTGCAACCTTGATTACTTTTTCCTTCTTAGCGTTATTAACTACTCCGGTGACAAAAATCTTGACTCAAAGGGGTATAGAGAGAGCAGAAACACAAATCGCAATTTATGATTTGCTTTTCGAAGCCTTGAGCAACTTTAAAGCAATAAAGATACTATCCTCTACCGCCCTATTCACTAAGAAGTTATTAGTCAGTTTAGATAAATTTGCTAAAAATCAAGTGTGGTATATAAGCATTGCTGAATTGCCCAAATATTTCATAGAGCTAACTGCTATAACTTTCTTGATATTATTGATTCTGAACCTGAATAATAACAATAGCGACACCTCCTCTTGGTTACCATTAATCTCTACACTGGCTATGGCTTTTTATAGGTTGCTCCCTTCAGTTAATCGAATTATCTCGACCTTTAATCAATTGAAGTATAACAAAAAAGCTTCGGAAGTGATTCTAAATGAATTTTCTATTCCTGAAGAAAATCCAAAAAAAAATAATATAGAGATTTCATTCAAAAATAATCTTGTCTTCAAAGATATTTCGTTAAGTTATGAAAATAAACCAATTTTGAAAAACGCAAATTTAGAAATCAAATTTGGAGAGAAGGTAGCTATAACAGGCCCGAGTGGTTCAGGGAAAACTACTTTTCTAGACATAATAATGGGCATCACTAAACCAAATGAGGGGGAGGTTTTAATTGACAATGAATCCTTAACTGCTTCTCATTTAAGATCTTGGAGATCTCAGATCGGGTATGTACCTCAAGGAAATTATTTATTAAATACATCTGTCGAAGAAAATATTTCATTTGGAAGGGAGTTAAATAAAACAAAGATCGAAAAATCCTTAAAATTAGCAAACTTGGACAGAGATCCGTTCTTCCTTTCTTCAGATAGAGTCAACATAGGTGAAGGTGGTATTCAATTAAGTGGAGGACAAAAACAAAGGCTTATGATTAGTCGAGCATCTTATGAGAATCCGAGCCTGATCATTTTAGATGAGCCTACTTCGGCTTTAGATTCTGAAACTGAAGAAAGAGTAATGACTGAAATCTTTAAATCTTTTAACGATAAAACAATTATTATTGTTTCGCACAGAGAAGAGGCAATAAAAGGTTGTGACAAGTATCTTAGAATTGAAAACGGTCAATTCACAGAATTAAACGAAGATCTTTTTTAAGGTTTTATAAAATTTTTTAACCTTAATTCTTGCAAAACTCATATTCAATACTTGCTCGGACATATAGTCTATATCATCATCTCCTTTGATGGGTTTAACCCAACTTGATCCATAAACATGCTCAAGAAACTCTTCTGGAGGGTTTGGACAGCGAATGGTCATCCCTCTATAATTTTTAAGAAAGACAGAACTAAAGAACTTATCTGGGTACGAATATGCAGGCCTTACTCTATTCTTGCCCTTAAGCGGCAGAGAATCTATAGAGACTTTGATACCGTGGCTAAATATCCTTAGCTTTGCAAACTCTTCATGTTTTTTTAGCCTAACAATGCAATCATTACTTACAAAATGGTCATAGATCTTTGATTCCCAAACTTTGTAATCTTCGCTCAGCATATCAAAATCAATATCATCGTCCCACTCAATTAAGTCATTATCTCTAATTATTCCTAGTAATGTTCCTCCAGTAACAAAAATGGGACAATCTAGTGAATTGAATATTTCCCATGCTTTTTGAAAGGCTGCATCTTTCCTTTTGTTAAAGTTTTCTTTATCAATTAGAATCTCATCTAGAAATAAATTAAACTCTTCGTCGCTACACTTACTTAAATAGTCTGCATCCCAGAAATCCTTTATAAGGTGCTTGGTCAAAATCATACATAACAATTATAAAATAAGAATCAAATGTCCGAAAAAATAAATACAGCTGTTATCTTAGCGGCGGGCATGGGCTCAAGACTGGGGAAACATAATTCAAATAAACCGAAAGGCTTTATAAAACTGGGTGTCTTGCCAATTATTCATGAGTCAATAAATAAACTTATCAATTCTAACTTGAACAATATAATCATTGTTACAGGATATAAAAATGAACTTTATGATACGTATATCAAGAATAACTTTTCGGAAGTCACAATTGTTAAAAACCTAAAATACGAAACTACAAGTACTCTTTTTTCTTTATCCAAAGCAAGGCATCTGATTCATGATGACTTTCTGCTTCTTGAATCAGATATTATCTATGATTCGCGTGCAATTGATGAATTAATGTATAGCCACTCTAGAAACACAATCCTTCTTTCTGAGCAAAGTGGAAGTGGAGATGAAGTTTTTGTCGAAACGAAAAATAACATTCTGATAAATATGTCAAAAAATAAAGCTGCTCTAAGTAAAGATATAAAAGGTGAATTTGTTGGAATAAATAAAATTTCAATCGATCTATATACTGCAATGATGGATTACTTCGATAAATCTGAAAATAAAAATAATCTTACTTATGAAGAGGATGCTTTAGTTCATTGTTCAAATTTTATTGATATAGAATGCTTAAAGATAGATGATTTACTTTGGTCAGAAATAGATACTAAGGAACATCTTGAAAAAGCTCGAATAATTTACAAGGATTTAAATTAAGGTTTTAGATATGGCGAGAGAGAATCTAATTCACATAATTATCAAACTTAGTCCTGGAGGAACTGAACTAAAACTTCTTAACCTTATAAAAGACACTAAAGAAAATTTTAATCATTCTGTAATTATCTTAACCTCAGTTGATGAAAAGTTTAAAGAAGATCTACTGCGAAATAATATAAAATTTGACGAGCTAAGGATTAAAGGAATAATTTCTTTGCTTGGTGCCATTTATAATTTGAAAACAAAATACAGTGCAAATCAAGTAGACCTAATAATTGGTTGGCTCTATCACAGTAACCTTTTTGCGATCTTATTTAAAAGAGTCATATCGGCTAATGCAAAAATTATTTGGAATATACGTTCATCTATGTCAAGTTTCAAAAGAGCTCCATTTCATAGGAAGTTTGTAATATTTATTTCTAAATTCTTTCTGAAATTTACCGATGCTATTTGCTACAACTCAGAAATTAGCATGAAGGAACATAAAGAATATGGCTTCAGTCATCATAAAGAAGCCTTCATAGGTAATGGTGTTGATTTGAACAAATTTAGGCCTATCAATGATGCTAAAGAAAAAATATGTAATGAATTAAACATTGATGCAAATAACTTGGTGGTCGGTATGTGCTCTAGATATCATCAGGTAAAAAATTTTCCCCTTCTGGTCAATACTGTCTGTAAACTGTTGGATGAAGGCTACATGATAAATTGTTTGTTGTGTGGAAAGGGATTGAATAAAGAAAACAAAGAAATAATTTCTCTATTGGAAAAATCTGGACATAGGGAGAGATTCTTCCTTTTGGGATACAGAACTGATTTACCTTTAATTTATTCTGCTTTAGATTTACACCTACTTACTTCATTATCTGAGTCATCATCTAATTCTGTACTCGAAGCACTTTCTAGTGGAACAATGTGTGTTTCTACGAGAGTAGGCACAAGCGATAAACTACTTGATGAAAAATATGTAGTTGAGTCAGATAATATAGAAGAGTTGGTAAAAGTTTTAAAAAGAATTTTTGATAATGAAGAACAGAAAACAAAATCGATAGAGAAAGTAAGAAATAAAATAAGAAACAATTTCTCCATTAATGCGATGAATCAAAAATTTATATACTTTTACAAAGATATAATTTTAGAAAGACAGTGAGTAAATTTGAAAGATAACCTTAGAATTTTCTCTCCAGAAGAGTTAGAGATTAGAAATATTGGTCTGGTAGATGTTGCAAATATTCTCGAATCTCTAGAAATAGAATATTTTCTCACGGATGGAACTTTGCTGGGTGCCGTTAGAGAAGGAGATTTTATACCCTGGGACTGGGATGTTGAAATCACTGTCCTATCTGAGTCTATTTATCCTAAAACTGCTGAACTCATTGAAAAAGCAAAAAATAATGGGTTTTACGTATCTTCAATAGATCAAAGTTTTAGTAATTTCAAATTAAATTTAAATAAGCTAGATAATAAATATAGTCTTAATGGCTTATGCCTAAACGGTAATTTTAGAACCAGGCAGGCATATTCTTATCCTAAAGAATTCTTCTTACAAAATTCCGAAATTGAATTTAGAGGAAAGAAATATCCTACTGTTACAAATATAAATGAATACTTAATATATCAATATGGTGACTGGAAAACCCCTAGTAAATCCCCTCTGGATAAAAAAACATATCTTACAAAATCAGTAAGAAGAGATAGCGGGATTGCTTCTAGAGTTAAGATAAAAGTCACGGGGCTTTTACTTTTGATAAGGGCAACTTTCTCAAAAATTTTGAAAAATTATGGATATTTTCAAAGAGAAAGAGAAATTAATTTCACTGATATGTATCTACATGCCCTAGAAGAAGGAACAAATATTATCGAAATAGGTTCGAGTGATTGCTCTGAAATAATCTCGGTTCGGAAACATGTGAATTGCCCCAAAAATCTGAAAATAAATATTATAGAACCTTCTCAAGAGAACATTCTTAATTGCAAAAAAGCGATAAGAAGGTCATTAAAGCAGCATGACGATATTAACTTTGTGAAAGGAGCCGTAGGTGAATTGGATGGTCACAAAGAATTTTTCTTATCGACATCGAGGCCAAATTTAAACTCCTTTTCTAAATTACCGATACACGATAAAAGTGAAAGCGTTAGAACTTTTACTCTAAAAACTTTCTGTGAAGATCATAATTTAAATTCACCACTCTTTATTAAAATGGATATAGAGGGATATGAGGTAAAAATTCTAGATTTGAGCATAGACTTTTTAAAGTTTATGAATAATGTATATATACTTCTTGAGATACATCCAATTGCTTACACACCAGATAATTCTTTTTATAAGACCCTCATCAATTTGTTTCAGATTGGTTTTGATGTCAGCCTAGTTGAGTCTGCTGGTGTGCCAATCCCTAAAACTTT
>MDTD01132253.1_pt1 | contig 12514 bp, 7 predicted proteins | sample 811221 | NCBI WGS metagenome assembly MDTD01 (sample SAMN05326646, study PRJNA326480) | marine metagenome | isolation source: seawater | place: Pacific Ocean: South West | collected 2011 | reverse complement strand
TTAAGAGAAGCTGACGCTTCTAAAGAAAACACAAAGGATCAAAGTGTTGCACTTGTATTTTTAATCAGCGAGGTTGTTGTTTTTCGTGAGGATATGATAAATATAGATAGTTGAAGTTAACTTTTTAACTGGTTGCTGTAAAATGTAAAGACTTTTTATCAGGATAATTTCTCTGTTTGACTTGAAAAGTCCTATATATACAGATTATATTCCAATTATGCGTTTACGCATATTTTGTCAAAGGAGTTATTATGAGTGCATTTTTTACTTTTCAGGAAGAATACGGCAGAAGTATCGAGATTCCCTTCAGCAAGGAAGAGATGACCTTTGGACGCGGTACTGAATGCGATGTTGTCATCGACGGTAACGACGTTTCCAGGATTCATGCCAGAATTAGTGTGAAAGAGGGACATTATACCCTTGAAGATCTTGGCAGCTTCAATGGTACTTTTGTCAACTCTGTTCCGATAAACGGTCCGACTGAGATTAAGCATATGGATGTGATTCAAATCGGATCCAGTATGTTGGTTTTTAATGATCCGGACGCATTGCCGGCAACCAGATTCGATCCTTCCGCTACTCAGGACGGTTCTGTTGCCAACTGTTCTTTCGAATTTATGAAGTTTGTTATTGGTCGTCTGGAGAAAAATATCTCCGAGGTATTCAAGGGCAAAGAGAATATTGTCCGTGATATTCTGATATGTCTTTTTGCTGACGGTCATGTTTTGATCGAGGATGCCCCAGGACTTGGAAAGAGTATTCTGGCTCAGGCGTTGGCCAAATCCATTCAAAGTACCTATCGCAGAATCCAGTTTACCCCGGACATGCTGCCTTCCGACATCACCGGGATGAATATTTTTGATGAGAAGACTCGCGACTTTAAATTTATGCCGGGTCCTATTTTTGGAAATATTGTGCTGGCCGATGAAATTAACCGCACAACGCCCAGAACACAGTCAAGTCTGCTTGAATGTATGAGTGAATCAGCGGTGACGATTGATGGCAGAACCCACAAACTGCCGAAGCCGTTCTTTGTAATTGCGACTCAGAACCCGGATGACTATCATGGAACCTATCCGCTGCCAGAGCCGCAGCTGGACCGCTTTATGATGCGTCTTTCAATTGGTTATCCGGACCATGAGGCTGAACGGGAAATCCTGTCCACCCAGCAGAAGGTTCACCCGTTGAATGAGATATCAGCCGTGGTCAAGGCGATGGATATCGTTCGCTGTCACTCTCTGGTAAGGGATATTCATGTAGCCGAACCGGTACGGGATTATATAATCAACATTGCCGCATCAACCCGCGAGCATCCAGCTTTGGTCAACGGCTGCAGTCCGCGTGCAGCACTGGCTTTGCAGCGTATCAGCCAGAGCCTTGCCGCTTATCATGGACGAGAATATGTAATACCCCGTGATGTAAGGGAAATGGTCAAGCCGGTGTTGGCTCACAGGCTTAAGATCAAGCTCCGTTATCAGGGAGAGTGGCGCAGTACAGAGGCGGTGCTTGACAATATTCTGGAATCGATCTCTTTGGAAAACGAGGATAGAGATATCTTATGATTTTGCCCCTTCCGACGCGACGCGGCGTGATTATCATGCTGACGGCGATCGGAGCTGCGGGTGCGACTATGGTCAATCCCGGTCCGGTCTCCGCTATTATTGCCGCAATACTGCTGGCGCTTTTGGCTTCCGGCTTTATCACTGCGCTGATGTCTCTGCATGGAATCGACCTTGTTCGTGAACCGCATCGTGACGGTCGTCGCGGTCGCGCTGTCAACCTTCCGGTCAGAATAATAAATAAATCACGTTATTTTCGCCAGGCGATCGTTATTGAGGAGAAATGCCCGTTTGTTATCGGAGGGATTATTTGTGTTCTTGTCGATCCGCTGGCTTCACGTGAGACCCGGGATATTGATCGGACTGTTACCCCTCTTATTCGTGGAAGTTACGAATTTGAGAAAGTCAGAATTATTGGTGGCGACCCTGGCGGCCTGTTCAAGCGGCGCAAGACTTTCAAGCTGCCGGGACTGATCACTATTTATCCTGCTTCAGTTCCAATATCAGCAATCCCATTGCATCGCCGCGGACGTTTCCTGCCGGATTCAAATGGTCGTCCACTGGGTATATCCGGTCAGGGACAGGAGTTTTTCGGAGTACGTGACTACCGGGCTCATGATGAATTTCGCTTTGTTCACTGGAAGGCCAGCGCGGCTAAAGGGACTTTAATGGTAAAAGAGTTTGAGGTGGATTCGGTAGAACACATTACAATCCTGCTGGATACGGAAAAAGCGGAGGTCGGGATTGATCAGTTTGACAATAATTTTGAGTTTTTAATTAATGCAGCGGCTTCAATCGCCGATTGTCTTGCTGAACTGTATTGCCGTCTGCAATTTTTTGTCGGAGGCGAAAACGGATCGATAATTCGATTGGAGGGCGGAGCCTCGGGTATTCGGGGACAGGTTACTGCGGCTTTGGCTACGATAAATCCGGGAACCATGTCTGCCGACGAACTGCTTAGTGCCGTTGCTGATAATATTTACCCTGATTCGGTATTTTATTGTCTGACAATGTCATCATCGGAAAAACTGCAGGATGTGTTTGAAGTCCTTTCTGAACGTGGGGTGGATATTCGCTGGATATGCGCTCCCAAAAAGTATTTTCCGTATGTACCTGATGAAATGCGTGATATGCCTCCTCCGGCGGCCCGACCGGAGAATTTTGAGGAACAGGAGTTTCATGGAGTTCCCCCGATTGTTGCGACCCGTGACGTCAACATAGGAGTGATTTTGAGACATGAGTGACGCAAAAGAATATAAACAGGTTCCGATCCGCTTTGCCACTCATTTTCTCTGGGTGACTTTTTTCTTTGGAGCCGCTGGTTCGTCTCTTTGGCAACATGGAGACCCGATGTTCTCCCTTATTCTACTCGGGTCCATTTATCCGCTTGGTCTCCTGGCTTATTTACCGGAGCGCTGGTGGAACGACTGGCCAAAGGTTATGCTGCAGGTAACAGCCGCATTCGGCGCTTGTGCCTGGGGGGCGTATCGAGTTTCCAACGGGGTTCCTCCTGACCGGGTGCTTGCTGAGTCTATCAGCTTGCTGGGATTTTGTTTTGTATTCGCACGCGGTCGCAGTGATTACCATTACCTGCTTTTGATTTCCATTATTCTATTGCTTTACGGTTCTCTGATACCCCGTGCTATGTATCTTTTATTTGGCGGGATTTCGTTGCTGTTGCTGCCATTACTGCTATATGCGACCAGGGCTCAGGCATTATTTGGCCGGGCTATTTTGAAGCGTCCAAAGCGTTTTATCCGGCGTAACTGGGGACATATTATGGTGCATTTCACCATATTTATAATATTTACTTACTATTTCTTTATGCTGCTGCCGAATCGTTATGAGAAGCGTGAAGGAAGTGGTTTGATCGTTGTTTCCTTTAAAAATGAGAATAACAACCTTGCTCCGAACTTCAACCGTTGGATCAAGAAAAAGCCGGTTAAGACTTCGACCTCGGGGACTCAGGTTAAATCTGGAGTTAAAAAGCCGACCCTGGTAAGCAAAAAAGGCCCTAAAATAGCTTTGAAAAAAGGCCCTTCGATGTCCAGTGACGGGCAGGGCGGCTCAGGTTTGCCTGGAAAAGAGATGGTATTCCGGGTGAAATCACCGGTCAAACTTTACTGGCTGGCACAGCTCTATGACGATTATGACGGAGTGAAATGGTATGCTTCGGATCGACTGGAGAAAAGGGCTAGGAACAGCGCTTACCGGGAGCAGAATCTGCACTATCTTTCAGGCAATATAGAGCAGGAGTTTTTTATTGAGAAGTGGGTAAGTAAAAGGCTTTATTCGGCATTTCGTAAGATTTCACTTACACCGGTTAAAAGGTCGCAAATGCTTATGGTCAAGAACAACTTCTATGGAGCGGATGTTACTCTTTCAAGCAAAGGGGAATTTCCGCAGTTGCCGTTTGCCTATGTTGTTAGTTCGAAGCTTTATCAGCCGCACGATGTAACAAAATCCACGCCGAGAGTTAATGCCCGGAAGCGTCGTGTCAAGTTGACATATCATACTGAAAACATCAATTTAAGACATTACCTCAATCTGCCCCGGAAAAAAATATCCAAACGCCTGAGAAAGCTCGCCAAGGACATCACAAAAGATATAGATGATCCGTATGAGAAAGCAATGGCCCTGCGTAACTATCTCCGGAATAATTATGGTTACAAGATGAGGTCGCGGCCATTACCGGCAGGACGCGAATCAGCTGACTTTTTTATTTTTGAACTAAAAGAGGGGCATTGTGAGTATTTTGCGGCGGCTTTAACTGTTTTGGCCCGTTTGAACCGTCTCCCGGCCAGGGTTGCTACTGGTTTTTCTCCCGGGAACTATAACGTGATAACCGGACTTTTTGAGGTCCATGAATATCATGCTCATGCCTGGACCCAGATTTTTATAGAGGGCAAAGGATGGCTTACGTTTGACGCGGCTCCCCCTGGAGCGGTTGAGTCGAGAACAACTCCATTAGCTTTTTCCTCTCTGCGCGATCCTTTCGGAGAAACATGGAAGGTTCAGCCGCCGGAGCTTTCGGATAAGACACAGGAAGTTGTCCGGGAGCAGATTATTAAGAAATTGGAACGTCTTGGCGGTGAACGCGATACTTCCAAGACTGATCAGTTGCTTTTGAAGACGGTCGAAATGCAGGACCGCCTGAAAGAGAAGATAAACGATTTCTTCAAAGAAAAAGAGGTTGAACCGGGAGCTAAAAAGAAGAGATCGATGTACGAGGAGCTTAAATACCGTCTTCAGCAGATATATCTTAAGCTGAAGGGGGGACTCAAAGATATGGCTAGGCTTCTCAAATCATACTGGCCGGTTATCCTGATTGTCTTTATGCTTTTGATTGCGCTGAAAGTTGCCTATGATATGATATCGTATTACATCTTCCGTAAAATAGTAATCAGGCGCTGCCGCGACAAGCTGAATCAGGCAAGACAGATTGTTGAGCAGGCTCCTGATAAAGCGGTGCTTTTGGCATATCAATCGTCACGTGCTATGCTGGTTCTCAGTGATCTTCCCAGAATTAGAAACCTGGAGCTGCATGAATATTGCGCGGTATTGAAGAATGTTGATTTTGAGCTCAGCCGCAGTATGCTTGTTATCTGCTTTTTCTTTTCAAAACTGGAATACAGTACCGAGTCAATTCCGATCGACGAAGCCAAAATAACCCTGGACCATGCGTTGCTTGTCCGAGACAAGATCAGTCGCAGAATTAATGAAGATATTTAATCCTGCCTTTATGGATTCATGACTTTATGGGAAGTCCTGGTTAATCGCAGGTTGCATTTATGTCAAATTGAGTTATCTTACAAGTTAGTTTTATACTTTATATTATAGTAAAAGAGATATATGCGATATTATTGTCTTGACTGTGAAAAACTTATCGAAGTAGACTCCGATGACCCTAAGGCTCTTACCGAGTGCCCGATATGTCATGGTTCTCTTGAGGATGCCGGGCTTGCTCCGGGTTCAGAGATCAACGGGTATGAGATTCTCGAGGAGCTCGGACGCGGCAGTTACGGTATTGTTTACAGAGCCAAGCAGTTGAACCTGGAACGTGATGTCGCGCTGAAAATTCTATCTAGAAGTCATGATGAAGAAGACTTTGTAATCAATTTTTTCCGTGAGGCCAGGGCCGCAGCCGGGTTGAGTCACCCTAATATCGTTCAAGCTTATGACGCTGGAATCACTGATGACGGCACCTGTTATTTTGCCATGGAGCTGGTTGATGGGGAGAATGTTGATGATAAACTGGAAAATCAGGGCGCGCTCAGGGCTGATGAAGCTTATAATATTGCGTTGAAAATAGCCAGTGCCCTGCAATACGCCTGGGATCGCAGAAAACTTACCCACGGGGATATTAAACCTGAAAATATTATCATAAACCGCCGCGGCGAGCCTAAGCTTGCTGACCTGGGCCTGGCTAAGTCGGCTTTTGATGATGATATTGGTCATATTGCGGCTACTCCGTTATATGCTCCGCCTGAAGTTATCCGGCGCACGGTCCAGGGAGTTAATGTTCAGACCGATATATATTCATTCGGCGGAACTGTTTACCATATGTTCGCCGGAGTTCCTCCTTTTAACGAAGAGGATTCTGAAAAGGTAATGCGGATGCACCTTAATGATCAGCATGAGCCGCTGTATAAAAGGGTTCCGGTCATTACTCGTGAACTGTCCGATTTTGTTGATCGTATGCTGGCTAAAGAGCCGGAGGACCGTCCTGAGTCATGGGCTGAGATCGTTGATTTCCTTGAGGACTCTGCGGAGGTCAGCTTCAGGCAGGTTGAGACGACCGGACCGCGGCACTTGTCCGGGATCAAACGAGCCGAGAGGATTGTTATCGGGGTCTTAACTTTTGTTCTGCTTGGCATTACCGGCTGGTTTATTGGGGATTATTTGGGGGTATTTACTGGCACGCCAAAAAACGTTGGTAATAAAGGAGGTTCAGGGGGAACTAGTGTGGTTTCAAATCCGGTCACTCCTGAAACTAAATGGTTGCGTTTGAAGCTCAATTTATCCAAGATATCACCTGGGGCGGCATGTAAAGAAATCGATTCTTTTTTGCGCCGTTATCAAATCTTGATTCCTGCAACGAGAAAAGATATTGAAGACACCAGGTTGAAATATGAAAAAGCCGAAAAGGAATATCAGGAGTCTGAACGTAAAAGATTGAAAAAGGTCGCCTTTGAGGAGCACACGGAAAAAATATATAAGGATTTGATGGCCTCGGCAAAAGCGGCAGCAGAACGTAAAATGTCCATCAAATCAATGCAGATGACAGTCAATAGTATTCAGGCTTTTTTAAACAAAGTTGAAAAAGATGATAAATTAGCAGTGGCCCTTGGTCGCGGGAAGCGTCTAAATCTCACTTTCGAGTTGAATAGAGCTCAGACATTGCTTAACAAGGTCCGTGAACATGAGCGCTTTATGAAATTAAAACACTCAAAGATTTGGGGCGGATACAGGCGCGAACAGAAAGCTTCACTTAAAGAAATAAAGGTTTTGTTTAATAATATCGGGGCCAGCAATGCATGGTATCAGGCGTTGAGTAAGTTTATCTCAAATCCTCAGGAAATGTGGAGCAGGGATTTGATGAAAGAATGTTTGAAGGATATTTCCCCGAAAGACCTGAAGGAGGAACAACGGGAACTGTACCGTTTCGCTATGACGTCATTTCCTGTAAAAATTGATATTTTGTCAATATTCAAATCACACCGTGATACATTCATTGGCCGTTCTCTGCCGTGGTCGGATAAGGAACATGGCGGCAGCGGTTTCAAGGTGAAACAGATAAATGATGAATATATTTATTTTTACGGAAAAATGGCTGACGGTGTATTTACCGGCTTTAAAATGCCTTGGACCAAAATTTCTGTGGCGCGTCAGTACGATATGCTGCAAAAATGGTTGATTGAGTTTCCTGCAAAACTGAGTGAAGACGAAAAAATTACAATAGCATTCTGGATTCTGAGCCATAAAGGACAGCGTCCCTTTTATAACTATATTGTACGTCACCTGTCAAGAAGCAGCGCCGCAAATTGCCGAGATCTTTTCAGGGAGCTTCTGGCATCGCGTCGGGAATCTGCCGCTGCGGTTGAATTTTCAGATATAAGAAAAAAGTGGAACGAACATAAATATGATGAGGCCGCAGTTGCCATTGTTGATTTCCAGAAACAGTATTCAATGACCAAGTGTGGAGTTGAGAGCAAGGAGCTCTTTGAGAAGCTCAATGCAAAACTGTTGATAGTATCACCATTGCCGACCGCTCTAAATGGAACCGTTGATGCGGGAAAACTGCTTGATCACTCAAATTTTCCCGCGATGCTGAAGCGAACATCCAGCCTTGCCAACCGTTGTCTTGATCTGCCGGTGATCAGAGAAGTCATAAGAGTGAAAATACTGGATAACCTTGAATCCGCATTTACCCAGATAGCGGCGAAGTCAGGGAAAAGACCCGAGCCTGTGGCGAGTGCTGATATCGATCCGCTTTCGGCGGCGGCGTTAATTCCCAAGTATCGCAGGTTTGCCGCCTATCCGGCCGTTGCTGATTGTTACCTGGCTGCATGCCGGGTTCTCAGTGGCGATATGCAGCCGGACAAAGATATGTCCAGTTGGTTGAGGAGATTGAGCCTCAAGATGCGAACGCGGCCGGTTGTTTCTCCATATCTGCTTTTAGCTGGCGGCATTGCTGTTGATCTGCAGGCATCAGAGCGTGAGAAATTCAGAATCGAAATAGTATTTGAAATGCTCATGCGGGGAAATGCGACTCCTGCAAAACCTTGTTCAATGGTTGATGTCAAGCTGGCCGCGTCCGGTTATGCTCTGATAACCCGCCGGTTCAACAGGATATCAATAATACTTGCTAAGCCTGATGACGATTTTAAGCGGAAACCGGAATTATTGAACAAGCATCGTTTATACCGTCTGATCGGCGAAGCGTCAGAATTGAATTCAACTTCAAAAAGTCTGAAAAATCTGGATATTTACTATCAGTCAATATTAAATGTGACGAAGAATACAGGCGGCAAGAGCGCCGCTTCTCCATCTGTCGACGAGCAATGGATCTCAACTGTTATCGATCTTTCTTCCGGAGACAAAGAGGCAATAAGTAGATTGCCGGAACTTAGTAAGTGTAGTGCCCCCCGGATGTCCGGCATCTTACTTACCTCAATTGTCGCAACGAGTGAGCCATCGGTAGAGGCTTTGCGGGATACAGTGGAAATATGCCGTCCGGTTATTGGAGAAAATGTTTCTGCCAGCGAAATTTGGTATCGGGTTATGCTGCTGGACCTTGTCGCAACAGAAAGCCCGGAAGAACTTATAGCTCTTTACAAGAAGTACAGCAGTGACCAGCGGGCATCAGCTCAACCTTATGTGTCAAGGATGGTTTTTCTAGGGGCGATAGTCAGGCTGATTACCGGAGTTTCGGATTTAAAAACGGAACCCGGAATTTTCCGGAGCTTTCATTCCGGCTTGAATGTTGCGCTTCAGGGAGAGCGTATTGCAGGGCGTTTTTTTGATGGCCGCGTGACTGAAAGAGAACTGGACCACAAAAGTCGTTCAGATGGTATTAAATCTTTATATTGGCCGGTTTTGATGGGGGCTGTAATCGATGCATTTGCAAAACAACCTGACGGGGAGCGTTTCTATAATTTTCTGCGTAAAAATTCTTATTCTCTGTTGCCTGAAGAACGCTTGTTGCTTCAAAGGCTTCCGGGATTGGTGAAATCAGGAATGACCCCGGTAAATTGAATTAACAAGCCGGAGCGGATAATATGCGGTTAGCAAAAATAATTTCCATCTTACTGTTCGTGTTCTCTTTTTCTTATGCATTTGCAGGAAGTCCTCCTCCTAAGCTTCTTGGTACAATGCGGATCGGACCCTTGACGGATATTGCATCAAGCACTTCAAAGTTGAGCTCAAAAATATCTCCGAATTATGCGGCATTACCGATGTTGGCTCTTACATTTATTTCTTTCGCGCCTGATTATCAGTCACTGGATTTCAGTTCAGAGATTTTGATATATTTCTTTTCAAATGGTCCTGCCAACAGACGTAAAGCGTTATGGGTTGCCCTTTTTAATACTAATCCGGGTTTTCAGAATCGCAAGCTGCCTGGTAAAGTGAAGTGGATGAAGGGCGAGAATGTTTATATGAAACATTTCAAAGACCAAATTGCGGTGTGTGACGATCAGAAGTTTCTGACCAGATTGAACTCGGTTCCGCCTTTTCCTGCCGATAAATCGGCTTCGATTGTGATAAAATTCAATTCGGCTGAGTATATCAGGGAAAATCGCGCGGATTATGAAGCGTTAAAAGAAACTTATCTTGGTAATTCCCTGACAAAGAAGCTAGTTCGGGAATTTGGGCCAATGGCAGGAGGGTTGATCATGGACAGAGTAAATGATCTGCATTATATTCTTGAACAGTCTTCAGATACGACTATCACAATCGATTTCCGGAATGATTATATAGCGACCGGAATTGATGCCAAGCCGGTTCCCGGAACCCCCTTCCACCGTTTTGTCTCAGCCCAGTCCAATATGCATGGTAACCTGCCAGGTATTGCCCGTAACGCGGGTATCGCTTTGGTTGGTAATATAAATTTGACGCCTGAATTGCGGAAAGCTATGACCGGAGCCGGGAAATCTGAAAATATCCTGATGTCTTTTGCCGGAGATAGAGCTTGTTCTACGCGTATCGCACCGTTGTTGGAAAAGAATGTGTCCGGACGTTTTTCATGGTTTGCCGAGCTGACCAAACCAATTCCACGCGTTGGTGCTTATTTCTATAAAACCAGTTCTGTTTCCGCCAATTCCAATCATGGCCTGAAAAAAACATCCGTCAGCGGAATTTATCACCTGTCTGATTACGTGGTCAAGCAGAGAACCTGCTCTGTTTACTATAAGCCGGGAAAAGACAAGGCCGGCTTTGCAGTCGGTGATATAAATGCTGACGGCGCCTCCAGTCTGCTTGGAAATAAATTGGAAAAAGTTAACTCAAAAGCACCGGTTTACGGACAATTGAGGTCGGAAGACGGAAAGTTAGCGGCTGTTATGATTGCCGATTTTGGTGGTGGGGCTTTTAGCTTCAGGGGCAAATTGTTGCCGGCCTTTGCTTCGTACTTTATCCCCTATGATATGATGCATGGAAATGGCGGCAAAAAGGGGCGGAAACGCCGGAGCATTAATCTGGAAAAATTCTTTAAACGATGAGAGCTTTTATTTCCATAGGCGGAAATATCGGGGACTCCGCAGCGGCTATAAAAAAAGCGTCAGAGGCTTTAGCTGAAGGCGGCCTGAAGAAAATGGTCCTTTCTCCAATGTATTTGACCAGCCCGGTCGACTGTGAACCTGGTACCCCTGATTTTATCAACGCAGTTATTGCCGGAGAATGGGATGGCCTTCCACTGGAACTTCTTGCGTTGTGCCAGAAACTTGAGGCGGCTTCCGGTCGTCCGGAAAAACGTAGTAAAAACGCTCCGCGAACCCTTGATCTGGATATTGTTTTATTCGGTGATAAGATTATTGATTTACCAGAACTTATTATCCCGCATCCCCGGGCCGCCGAACGTCTTTTTGTGCTCTGTCCGCTATGCGATATCGCACCTGACATTTTATTCCCGAAGTTTAATAAGAAAGCCTCAGAACTGCTTGCCGGTCTGCGTGAAAAGGAATGTAGTCAGGATATCCGTATGATCTGAAAATATGAGCAGCAAAGCTGTAATAGATACTCTTGAATAAGTTATTTTGAGGGTTATATTAGCTTTTGTAGATCGTATTATCATCAACATCGGATACAGATAACATATGCTGAAAAGATTATTAAGCCGCAGATCGCGTTATCGCATCCATTCAAGCAGTCATGTTAAACTGCGTCTCTGTGTTATTATTTTACTTCTCGTCGTCGGCGGCGGTACTATTGGCTACCGTTATATCGAGAACTGGTCGTGGCTCGACAGTTTTTATATGACTATAATCACCGTTTCCACTGTCGGCTTTGGTGAAACGCATCCGCTTTCAGACTGGGGCAGGGGATTTACTGCCGTCCTGATTATCTTCGGAACCGGTTCGGTACTGTTCGGAATTTCCGGTTTGCTTGAACACTTGTTCCATAAGCAAGTTCAAATGTTATCAACAAGATATTTTATACAACGTATGGTGGATAAAATGAAAAATCATATCATTATCTGCGGCTATGGCCGCATGGGGCGTTCTGTCGCGAAAGAACTGATGAACGACGGTTCCGCCCCGATCGTGGTCATTGAGAACTCGCCTGAAAGAGTCGAACAGGCGGAACTGGACGGCCTTCCGGTTGTTACCGGCGATGCGACCGAGGAGGAAAACCTTGAGAAGGCAGGCATTAAAAACGCTTCTTCCCTGGTGGCTACTCTGTCGAATGACGCTAACAATCTTTTCCTGGTGGTTACTTCACGTGGCTTGAACAAAGGCCTTGACATTATCGTCAGGTCGGAAGAGGAGAGCAACTCGAAGAAGTTTCTCAGCGCCGGGGCCAGCCGGGTGGTGTCCCCATATGCAACCGGGGCGAAACACATATTTACCCTGCTCAGAATGCCGGCTGTGACTGAATTTACTGAACTGATAACCAGAGAGGGTGATGTCAAGTTTGAGTTGTCCCAACTGGAGGTCGATAAAGAGAGTAAATTCGCTGGAAAAATATTGGCTGAAGCAGGTATTCGAGAGGAGTATGACGGGATGGTCATTGCCATTCGTCACCGGAACGGCAGGATTTCTTTCAATCCTTCCGGAAACAGCAAGATCAGTCCGGGAGACCGGCTTTATATGGCGGTTTTCGCTAAACGCTGAAATGCTTATTTGAAAAAAAAGACAAATTGGGATATGTTACAAACTCAGGTTAATTAATATTGCTGAAAGACAGAACAGGAATCGCGGGGAAAATGTCTGCAAAAAGAAAAGAAGAGATAACAG
>MDTD01157291.1_pt1 | contig 12515 bp, 9 predicted proteins | sample 811221 | NCBI WGS metagenome assembly MDTD01 (sample SAMN05326646, study PRJNA326480) | marine metagenome | isolation source: seawater | place: Pacific Ocean: South West | collected 2011 | reverse complement strand
GGACGCTTAGCGCGGTCGGAAGTTACGGGTCGACGCGAGAATCGAGCCCACTCAGGGGGGTCAGACTCCGTGCCAGGCCTTGAGCGAGGCGGTCTCCTGCTCGCGCGGCATGCCGGCGCGCACCCGCGCGCGCCGCTCATCCGGCTGCTCATCCCACCAGGCGTAGAGGTCGCGGACGGTGTCAGCCAGGGGCCGGGTGGTCATGCCCGCGGCGATGGCCTTGGAGCAGTCGACGGTGTTGATGCCGCTGACCTCGCCTTCGCCGGGCGCCCAGACGGGCAGGTGGCCCCAGGGTGACAGGCCCTGCTCGGCGCAGAACTCGGCGGGCACCCAGGTGAACTGCGCGTCGCCGCCGGACACGGCCTTGCAGCCATACACGAGCTCGGCCATGTCGGCCGGGTGCACCGGCCCGCAGCAGTTGAAGTTGCCGACCGTCTTGGATTCGATGCAATGCAGGGCGAACTCGGCGAGGTCGCGCGCGTCGATCCATTGCACCGGGTCGGTCGGCTTGCCGGGGCACAGCACTTCGCCGCCCGAACGCACGCGCAGCGGCCAGTAGCTGAAGCGGTCGGTCGGATCTTCCGGGCCGACGATCAGGCCGGGGCGCAGATTGGTGACCCGGCCCGGCATCGCGGCTTCGGCGGCTTCCTCGCAGAGTACCTTGAGCGGGCCGTAGCTGGTGTTGGACATCACCTCGGTGTCCGGATCTTCGAGGCGGCCGACTTCATCCGTCTCCGTCAGCCCCTTCTTGGACAGATCGGGGTAGACCGAAACGGAGGAGATCAGCACGTACTGCTCGCAGGCATCTTTGAGCAGGTCGGTGGACGCCCGCGTCATGCGCGGGAAGTAGGAGGAGGTGTCGAGCACCGCATCCCATTTGCGCCCCTTGAGCGGCTCGAGGCCCGGCTCGATCTTGGGATCGCGGTTGCCAGTGATGTGCTCGAGGTCCGGGAACAGGTCCGGGCGGGTGCGACCGCGGTGGAACAGGTCGATGCTGTGCCCGCGCTCGAGGGCGGCCCGCACGATGGCAGGGCCCAGGAAACCGGTGCCGCCGAGAATCAGCAGCTTGAGCGGTTTCTGCGCCTGACGCTTCGGGGTCGCGGCCCGTAGGGGGAGGCGGCTGGTCAGCCCCAGGCCCAGGCCTGTGGCGGTCGCACCGCGAAGAAAGTCACGACGAGTGGTGTCCATCTGTGCGTCAGCCTACTCTCGACCTGTCCGCGTGTGAGATGAACCCTCCCTCCGCCCCCCAAGAAGACGGGAAAACGCCGTCCACCACGCCCCCCACGCCGTTGACCGATCCTCTGACGTTGCGAGCGGCGCTGACCAGCTTTCTGGTCATGGCCAGCTACTACGTGCTGCGCCCGGTCCGGGATGAGCTCTCGGTCGAGTACCGCGACGACACCGCAGCCTGGTGGCTGTGGGTCGCGGGGGTCGCCATCGTGGCCATGCCGATCTACTCGCTGCTGGTCTCGCGCAGCGACCGCACCGGGCTGACGCGCCGGATGTTCCGCTTCATCGCCGCCGGCGTGCTGGCCTTTGCCTGGTTCAGCTGGCAGCAAGGGGTTCAGGGTGGCTTCGGCAAGGGCCTGGCCGGCAGCTTCTACATCGCCGCCAGCCTGTATCCGATGTTCGTGGTCTCGCTGCTCTGGTCCACCCTCTCGGAGTGCTTCGACAGCGACGGCGGCAAGAAGCGCGCAGGCTGGATCTTCGCCGCTGGCACCGTGGGTGGCATCGTCGGCTCGACCATCGTCAGCCTGACCGCCGACCGCATGTTCGGCGATCATGAGGGCCTCCCCCCCGAAATCCTGCTGGGGATCGCGGCCACTGTGCTGACTCTCGCCTCCTTCAGCATGCCGCGCGCCAGCCGCGGCGGCTCGGCCGCGGAAGACACGCACGAGCCGCGCAGGATCGCCCCGAAGTTCTCGAGCGGCCTGAAGCGTCTGGCGCAGTCCCCCTATCTGCTCGGGGTCGCCGGCTACCTGCTGCTGTTCACCATGGGCAGCGGCTTCCTCTACTTCCTGCAGCGCGACTTCCTCTACGAGGCCTACCCCGAGCGCGCCGATCGCCGCGAGGTCCTGGCCAATATGGACCTCACCGTGCAGATCCTGACGGTCGCTGGCCAGGCGCTGGTGACGGGCGCGCTGCTGCAGCGAATCGGCACCGCCCGCGTCCTGCTGATCATGCCGATCATCACCGTGATCGGATTCGTGCTGCTGGCCAGCATGCCGGTGATCGGCGTGTTCATCGGCATGTACGTTTTCCGCCGCGCCAGCAACTACGCCTTTGCCAAGCCGGCCCGCGAGCTGTTGTTCACCGTCGTCGACAGCGAAGAGCGCTACCTGACCAAACCCACTTTGGATGTCGCGGTCTATCGCGGCGGCGATGTGGTGGCCTCGCAGACCTACGAGGCCATCCAGGGAGTGTCCGGCGCCGGCGCGCAGGGCATGAGCGTCGTGGCCCTGCCCTTTGCGGTCGCGGCGCTGCCGCTGGCCTTCTGGCTGGGCAAACAGCAGGAGGCGCGCGCCGAGGAGCAGGAAGCGGAAGCGCCCGCCTCCCCCGCCGCGCAGAGTTAAAGCACGACCTGGGCGAGTTGGTTCGAGAACTCGGCGCGGGCCGGACCCACGAAGTTCACGGCCTGCGCCCAGAGGGTGCGCCCGGACCAGGCGGCCGGCACCAAGCGCCGGAAGCTCGCGCGCCCCTGCGCATCGACGGTCACCGCCGAAGCGAACAGGAAGGGCGGGGTCAGATCGACCACGCCCAGCGCCGTCTGCGTCGGACCGCCACCGGTGAAGGAGTAAGCCAGCTGGACCAGGCTGTGCGGCGCAGCGTTCTCGATGCCGAAGCTCGCGACCACCCCGCCTTCGAGCCGCGAGCTGGAGATCCGCAGGCTCTCAGTCTCGTAGTGCACGCAGCCGTTCCAGTTGCGCGAGAAGAAGGTCGAGCCGGCGACGCCGCCGGTGCCCTTGCCACAGTTGGCGACCAGCTTCAGGTCGGCGTTGGACCACTCATCGTTGCCGCTGGCGTTGCCCTGGGTATCGCCGTTGGTGTAGTTGATCGAGGTGCCCGTGGAGTAGCTGGTCACATCCACGTAGAGGGCGTAGGTCTGGCCGGCAAGAAACTGCACGCCGTTGCCGCGCACGTCGATCGAGGTCGGCAGATCGGTGCCCGCCGAGGTCCCGGTGTAGGTCCCCAGGAAGGTCCAGGCGTGGACATCGGTCTCGATCCCGAAGCTGGAGCTGGGCGCGTACCAGAGGTCCATCGTGACCGGCAGGCCGGCGCCATCGACATTGAGGTCGAGCCGGTAAATCTCCAGATTCACCGCCGGCTGCAGGTCGAACATATTGCCCTGGAAGCCGTTGTCGGAGTTGAACTCGGTGCACAGCACCCCGACTTCCTGGCGAAGCTCGGTGCCCTCGCCTCGCGGGTGGATCCGAAGCGTGCCATCATCTTCGATCGCGCCCTGCTGGGCGGCGGCGGGAAGGGTGGCCAGGGCAAGGATGGACGCGGTCAGCAGGGGGAGGCGCATGCCCCCATCGTAGGCGCAATCCGCAAAAGCAGAGCGCCCGCCCCGGCGAACCGAGGCGGGCGCGAAAGCCAACCGTGCGAACACGGCTGCGGGCTGTGGATCAACCGATGGTCATCGCCATCGAGTTCGACAGCACACCCGTACCCGGGCCGGTGATGTTCACGGCCTGGATCCAAACCGGGACACCCGTGGCGCCTGCCGGGATGTTCGCGGTGGTCGAGGTGTTGCCCGCACCGTCGGCGGTGGCCGGCGGCAGCTGCTGAATCGGCAGCGAGAGGTCGACCGGACCGAACACGGTGTTGGTCGGGCCGCCACCACGCAGCGAGTAAGCCACGATGACGGTGGTACCCGGGGCAGCACCCGAGGTCGCGGCGGTTGCAGCGGAACCAGCAACGAGGTTCGTGACGGTCAGGTTGAAACCGCCGGTCTCGTAGTACATGGTGCCACTCCAGTTACGCGGCTTGAAGGTCGAGCCGGTGAAACCAGGGTTGCCCTTACCGCAGTTGGCGGTGATGGTCAGATCAGCGTTGCTCCACTGATCGGCGCCACCGGGGCCGGTACCCGCACCACTACCGTTGGTGTAGCGCATGGTCTGACCAGCGCTGTAGTCGGCGTAGATGAACAGACCGTAGGTCGAGCCACCCGAGAAGGTGACGCCGTTGCCGGACATGTCGACGAAGGTCGGCAGATCCTGGCCGGCCGAAGACGGGTTCGAGTAGGTACCGATCAGGGTCCAGCCAGCCGAGGAAGCCTCGTTGCCGACGCTGGTGCCGGGGATGTACCACACTTCGATATCGACGGGGATACCAGCCTGCAGGATGTTGACATCCAGGCCAGTGATCTCCATGTCGACGGTCGGAGCGATGTCGATCATGTTGCCAGCGAACTGGTTGTTGCTGGCGAAACCGGTCGAGAGCGAACCAGCAGCCTGGATGGTCGAACCACTCGAGTTAGGAGTGATCAGACCAGTGGTGCCATCGTCAAAGACCACGGACTGCTGAGCTGCCAGAACAGGGGCGAACGCACACAGCGCGCCCGCAATCAAGGGGAGCTTCATTTCTTTGGGGAGCTGAAGGGGTGAAAGAGAGAAAGGGATCGGAAACGACCGACCCATCAAATCCAATCTAGCAGGGGAACGCGCTGTGTCAGCGGAATTCGCTGTGAATCCGCGGACAGTTGGATGTCGTCACAACGAACGAGAAAACCGTCCGCCCCGGGCAGGGACGGACGGTTTTCAGGGAGCGGGGTCGCGCTTCGCCCCTACTGGATCGTCGTCGAGATCGAGTTGGAGAGCACGCCGGAGCCCGGGCCCGTCAAGTTGACCGCCTGGATCCAGACCGGTCGGCCCGCGGCGTTGGCCGGCACGTTCGCCACGATCGAGCCGCTGCCCGCGCCGTCCATGGCGACCGGCGGCAGCTGGAAGATCGGCAGGGACAGATTGACCGCGCCGAAGACCGTCGTGGTCGGGCCGCCGCCGCGCAGCGAATAGGCCACGATCGAGGTGCTGCCCGGCGCGCCGCCGGTCATGCTCGCCGTCGCCTGGGCACCCGCAGCCAGGCTGGTGACCTGCAGGTTGAAGCCGCCGGTCTCGTAGTAGATGCAGCCGTTCCAGTTGCGCGGGTAAAAGGTCGAGCCGGTGTGACCGCCATCACCCTTGCCGCAGTTGGCGATGATCTTCAGATCGGCGTTGGACCATTCGTCGTTGCCGCTCGCCGTGCCTTGGGTATCGCCGTTGGTGTAGTTGACCGAGGTGCCGCTCGAGTAGCTGGTCACGTCCACGTAGATGCCATAGCTGTTGCCGGCGGCGAAGGTCACGCCGTTGCCCGACATGTCGATGTAGGACGGCTGGTCGGCGCCGGCCGAAGTGCCGGTGAAGCTGCCGATCAGGGTCCAGCCGGTCGAGCTGCTCTCGTTGCCGAAGCTGGTGCCGGGGATGTACCACACATCCACGTCGACCTGCTGGCCGGTGCCATCGACGTTGACGTCGATGCCCGAAATCTGCAGATCAAGCACCGGCTCGATGTCGAACATGTTGCCGGCGAAGCCGTTGTTGCTGTTGTAGTCGGTGCAGAGCGAGCCGGAGGCGGTGATGCCGACGTAGCCGCCCTGCTGGGCGCGGTTCACCCGCAGGGTGCCGTCGTCCTCGATCGTGATTTGCTGGGCCGAAGCCAGCGCGGGGGCCAGCAGAACGGCCGCCGCGGAGAGAAGAGAGAGCTTCATGTCTCGGGGAGGTGCTTGGGGAGGGGAGCCGGCGCGGCCGGCCCGGGGAGTTCTTGGAAGCCTACCTCGGTTTCGAGACCGAACTCCTAGCAATCTGCCCGATTCTGGCGGCTCAGCCGGTGTCCACGAGGCCTTCCTGGAGCTTGACCAGGTCGGCGTAGACGCCTGCGGCGGCCATCAGCTGCTCGTGGCTGCCCTGCTCGACGATGCGCCCTTTCTGGAAGACCAGGATGCGGTCGACATCCCGCACCGTCGACAGCCGGTGGGCGATCGCGATCGAGGTCCGCCCCTGCATGACCTCGTGGACCGCTTCCTGCAGCAGATGCTCGGTATGCGAATCGACGTTGGAGGTCGCCTCGTCGAGGACCAGAACCTCGGGCGCGGCGGCGAGCACGCGGGCGAAGGAGATCAGCTGCTTCTCCCCCGCCGAGAGGTTGCGGCCGCGCTCGCGCACCGGCTCATTCCAGCCGCCGGGGAAGCGCTCGACCAGGCGGTCGAGATGCAGGCGCGTTGCCGCCGCGATCGCGTCCGCGTCACTCACCTCCGGTTTGCCCAGGCGGATGTTGTCGAGGATCGTGCCCTCGAACAGGAACACATCCTGCGGCACCATGCCCACGCGCTGGCGCAGCGCTTTCGGGTCGAAGTCGTGCAGATCGACACCGTCCAGGGTGATCCGCCCGGCGCTGACGTCGTACAGCCGGGTCAGCAGCTTGAGCACCGTGCTCTTGCCGGCGCCGGTCGCCCCCACCAGCGCGACCCGTTCTCCTGGCGCAACCTGGAAGTCGATCTCGTGCAGCACCGGGGTGCCTTCCTTGTAGGCGAAGCCCACCTGCTCGAAAGAGATCTGACCGCGCACCTCGTCCGGTCGATGCGGCGTCGCCGGCACTGGCAGCACGTCGTCCTCGTCGAGCAGCGAGAAGATCCGGCGCGAGGCCGTCATCGCGTTTTGCAGCACGGTGTACTTCAGCGAAAGTTCGTTGAGCGGCTGGAAGAACTTCTGCATGTAGTCGACGAAGGCAAACAGCACCCCCAAGGTGAGCGCGCGCTCGCCCGGCGAAGGTGTGGCCCCCATCGATGCCGCCACTTCGCCGCCGCCATACCACAGGATGAGCGCGACCGTGAAGGAGGACAGCAGTTCGACGAAGGTCGACAGCAGGGTTTCCCAATAGACCGTGCCCAGCTGCGCGCCGCGCACCCCGGCATTGATCTCGCCGTAGCCGTCGCGGGTCGCCTGCTGACGGTTGAACATCTGCACGACCGGCATGCCGTTGACCTGCTCGTGCAGGTAGGCGTTCATCTCCGACAGCTTCGAGCGCATCGTGACGTAAGCCGAGCGCACCCGAATGCGGATGAACATGGTGATCGCCAGCAGCACCGGCACGACCGTGAGCGTGACCAAGGTGAGCTGCCAGTCGAGGCCGAACAGGATGGCCAGGGTCGCCACCAGGAAGACCAGATCGCCGAGAATCGTGACCACCCCGGTCGAGAACATCTCGTTGAGCGCTTCGACGTCGGTGGTGACGCGGCCGATCAGCTTGCCGGTGGGCGTGCGATCGAAGTAGCGCGTCGACAGCCGCTGCAGATGACGGAAGATCGCCAACCGCAAATCGAGCAGCGCCGACTGACCGCCGGTATCCACCGCGACCTGCTGGACCCGCCGCAGCAGGGCCTCGATGACGGCCAGCGCCAGGAAGGCGCCCACAATCCAGCCGTAACCGTCCGGTTCGCCGGCCGCGAGGTGATCGTCGATGGCGATTTTGACCAGGAAGGGCCCGGCCAGCCGGCAGCCCAGCCCCAGCATCAGGCAGCTGAAGCCCAGCCACACCCAGCGCTGATGCGGACGCAGGAAGGGCCAGAGCCGACGCAGGATGCGCGGGTCAACGGCGGGGCCTTTGCGCTCGTCGGCGGACTCGCTCATGCGCGCTCCTCCTTGGCTCGTTGGCGCTCGTGGAGCGCTGCGTACAGCCCGCCCTGGGCGATCAGGCTGGCGTGCGTCCCGCGCTCGACCACGCGGCCGCCGTCCATGACCAGGATGTGATCGGCCTGCGCGACCGTCGCCACGCGGTGCGCGACCAGCACGGTCGTCCGCCCTTCCAGATAGGGCGCGAGCCCCGAGAGGATCGAGTCGGTGGTATGCGCGTCGACTGCCGAGAAGGGGTCGTCGAACAGCAGCAGCTTCGGCCGCATGACCAGCACACGTGCCAGCGCCGCGCGCTGCCGCTGCCCGCCAGAAAGGTTGAGGCCGCGCTCGCCGACCACCGTCTGCAGCCCGTCCGGCAGCTGGTCGACGTCCTGCGCCAGCCGCGAGGCCTCGAGCGATTCGCGCAGGCGCGCCTCGCCGGCTTCGGGCGCTCCCAGCAGCACGTTGTCGGCCAAGCTGGCGCTGAACAGGAAGGCCTCCTGCGGCACGTAGCCGATCTGCGCGCGCAGCTCTTCCGGTCGCAGCCGCGTGACATCCTGCCCATCCAGGAAGACGTGGCCCGGCTCGACCTCGAGCTGCCGCGCCAGCACCTGAAGAAGGATCGACTTGCCCGATCCGGTCGCCCCGACCACCCCCAGCGTCTGCCCGGCCGGGACCTCAAAGCTGACCTCGTCCAGCACCTTGCGGGGCTGCCCCTTCTCGTTCTCGAGCACGATGCTCAAGCCCTCGACCCGCAGCGCGCCCGAACCGGCGCGCACCGCTTCGGGATCCGCGGGGGCGGTCAGCGTGGGCTGGGTATCGAGCAGCTCGCCGATCCGGCCCAGCGCCGCCGCGCCGCGCTGCAGCGTCGAGATCACGAAGCCGAGCACCCCGGTCGGCGCCGCGATCAGCTGCAGATAGAAGACCATCGCCACGAAGCCCCCCGGCGTGATCCGCTCGTCGAGCACCATCGGCCCGCCGACCGCCAGCACGATGAAGGTCGAAAAGGCGGCGAGCAGGGTCATCAGCGCTCCCAGCCGCGCGCGCGTCCGCGTCACCTCGAGGTTGAGCGAGCGGTAGCGTTCGCCGCGGGCGCGGAAGCGGTCGAAGTCGAAGTCCTCGATCGCCAGGCCGCGCACCACCATGCCGCCGGACAGGCTTTCCTCGACGCGGGTGCTGATCTCGCCCAGCGCGTCCTGCGCCTCGCGCGAGCTGGTCTGAATCCGCCGCGCCAGCTTCCGCGCGCGCCACAGGAAGAATGGAAATGGAATCAGCGCGACGACGGTGAGCGTCACGCTGATCGAACTCATGAACACCAGCGCGACCAGATAAAGCGCCGCCGTCTCGGACAGGTACATGAAGACCGGGCCGAGCAGACTCTGCACGAACTGCACATCGTTGACCGCGCGCGACATGATCTGCCCGGTCTGCTGACCCTGGAAGTAGGACGGCGACAGGGTGACCAGCCGGTCCATGACCTGATTGCGGACGTCGTGCACCGCGCGGCGGCTGGTGCCCAGTACGAGCAGTCGGCTCGCCGTGCGCACGACCGCGCCCAGGATGGCCACCACCGCGATGGCCAACGCGCCCTGCGCAGCCAGCGCCACCAGTTCGTCGGCGGCCGCGCCGTCGGCCTCGCGCAGCTGGTCAATCGATCGACCGAAGATGGTCGGCACGCTGATCCGCAGCGCGACCGCAGCAAGGATCGCCGCGAGCCCGCCCAGATAGGCCCAGCGGTAGCGCCGATACAGCGGGCCGACACGCCGCAACTCCGACCAGCGCGGTCGAGTTGGCTCGGACGAAGCGGGGTCGCTCATGCAGCTAAGCTGGGGATCGTACCGGCGCATCATGCACCCCGCGCATCGCATCCACGCTCTCAGTCTGCCCGCCCTGGGCGCGGCCAGCTTCCTGCTACCTGGCTGGGGTGCCTGGCTGGTACCGCTGGAGGCCTTCGTGGTGATCCCGATCTTCGAGTTTCTGCTGCGGGGCAGCGCGGCCAATCCCAGCAAGGAGGAGGAGCAGCGGCTGCGCCAGGACGGTCGCTTCACCGCGCTGCTCTATCTCGCCGGGCTGGCCCACCTCGCGCTGTTCGGGATGTTTGGCTGGGGGCTAGCGACGCAGGGCTGGGCCGGCCTCGAGCTGCTGGGGCGGACCCTGGGCATGGGGATTTCCTGCGGCGTGCTGGCGATCAACATCGGCCACGAGCTGGGCCATCGGCGCGCGCGGCGCGACCAGGCCTTCGCGCAGCTGCTGCTGTGGAGCTCGGCCTACGCGCACTTCTACGTCGAACACAACCGCGGCCACCACGCGCGCGTTGGCAGCCACGAGGATCCAGCTACCGCGCGCAAGAACGAGCCGCTGCAGCTCTTCGTGCTGCGCTCGATCGTGATGGGCGTGATCAGCGCCTGGCGGCTCGAGGCCCAGCGCCTGCGCCGCCGCGGGATGGGCAGCTGGAGCTGGCGCAATCAGGCGCTGCTCCACTTCGCGCTGCAGCTCGCGAGCTGGGCGCTGCTGTGGGGCTGGCTGGGCACACAGGTCTTCCTGCCGATCCTGGCTGCGCAGCTGATCGGCATTCTGCTGCTCGAATCGGTCGACTACATCGAGCACTACGGCCTGGTGCGCCGGCGGCGCAGCGACGGGCGGCTGGAACCCTTCGGCCGGCAGCATGCCTGGAACGCCAACCATCCGCTGGGACGTTCGCTGCTCTTCGATCTGACCCGCCACTCGGACCATCACGCCGATGCCACCCGCCCCTACCAGGTGCTGCGCCATCTCGAAGGCGCCCCGGCGCTGCCCTTCGGCTACTCGGCTGCGGTGCTGGTGGCCTGGCTGCCGCCGCTCTGGTTCCTCCTGATGAACCCGCGCGTCGATGCGGTGCGCAAGCACTTCGGCATGCCCGGAATCTGACCCCCTTTAATGTGCTCACGCGCGCATAAATCCTTTGCCAGAAGCGGCTTGGGCATGGATTCTCAACTCGGCACCCGGTTGTGAGAAATATTCCATAACGGCATGTAATGAAATGACTTAGGCCAAAAAAGCCCAATTAAGGGGGGCAGTCTCCCTGCTTCACCAGGCGGTCCACCTTCCGGCCGTTGCGCCAGCCGTTCAGGCCCTGGCAGACGGGCATCAGGAAGTAGGTCACGCCGGCCAGGCTGGCGTTTCGCTCGCCGGAGGCGGCGATGACCACCGACAGGCTGGCGATCGCCACCGAGAGCGCATGCTCGCTCATCGTGCCGCGCGTCAAGGCGCGTTCGACTTCGGTCAACTCAAGGCCCTCGCGGCGACGCCAGGCGATCCAGTGCAGCAGCCATAGCACGCCGAAGATGCCGATCACGCCGACGCCGTACGCGATCATCAGCAGCTGCGCCTCGCTGTCACTGGGGCGTTCGATGCCCCCGTCGATCCCGCCCCACATCGACCACAACCAATAGAACAGGAACTTCAGCGGGTAGACGTAGCCCAACACCAGGAACAGCAGCACGCCGTTCAGCGCGACGGTCAGCCCGTCCTCCAGGCCATAACGTCGATGGAAGCGGAAGTGGCTGACCCAGACGTAGAGCAGCAGCGCGAAGCACACCGCAAAGGCCGGCAGCAGGAAGAAGGCCTGGTGCAGCGCGCCGAAGGAGGCCGGCACTTCCAGCGAGACCACCAGCAGGGTCAGCGCCAGCGCGAAGACCGCGTCGGTCAGGGCTTCGAGGCGCGACACATCGCCGCCGCGCCAGGTGAAATAGGGGTCGCCCTGCTGAGCCCGGTCGCGCAGGTTCTTGCGTAGCATGGGAAGAATATGCCAAAGCCCGGCGGGCTGGCGTCTTCAATCCAGAGCCATGCGATCCCTCGCCCTCGTCGCCCTCCTCGCCGCCGCTCCGGCTCTGCCCGGACAGCAGAATTGGGTCCAGAACCCGGAGAATGGCCACTGGTACGCCGTCACTCCGGCCATGGACTGGGCCAGCGCCGAGCGCACCGCGGTGGATTGGGGCGGCCATCTGGCGACCGTGCGCTCCGCCGCCGAGAACGCCTGGATCTACGAGCAATTCTGCCAGGACAGCATCGGAGGCGTGTGGATCGGGCTGAATGACCGGGCCGTCAACGGGGTTTTCGCCTGGAGCTCGGGTGAGCTGGCCACCTTCCAGGCCTGGGACGAGGCCAACCAGCACAACACCGCCCCCGAGGAGAGCTGCGTCCACATTCAGGGCGCTCACCACGAAGAACGCTACCGCGGCAAGTGGAATGACCTGGCCGAAAACGGCGGCTGGCTGGGCGGGCTGCCCGGCCTCGTCGAGGTGCGCGAGAACCCGGACACCGACGCCGACGGCCTGCTCGACCGGCACGAGGCGCGCTACGGCGCGATCGTCGGCGAGCGCGACACCGACGGCGATGGCCTGAGCGACGGCGAAGAGGTGCACTTCTTTCCCAGCTGGGATGTCGCCTGGGAAATGGGTTGGGAGGAAGCTCTGGGCGCCGGCCACAAGATGCCCGGCCCGGCCATCTGGTCGACCGCGGGCGAGCTGCTGGGCTTCTACCCTCGCCTCGTCGAGGGCATGCCGCCGCACCTGAATCCGAGCTTGGCGGACACCGACGGCGATGGTCTGCTCGACGGCGTCGAGTGCGGACGCGGGCCGGATGGCGAACGCATCGTCGACCCTTACACCCAGCTCACCCACCCGCTCGACCCGGACACCGACGGGGACGGGCTGCCGGACGGCGTCGAGGATCGCAACGGCAACGGTCGCCACGACCTGCCTGATGAAACCAGCGCGGTGAACCCGGACAGCGACGGCGATGGCCTGTCCGACGGCCTTGAGCGCGGCTCGGCCGCCTTCGACCGCGACCCGCTGACGGTCACCGATCCGAACCGCGCCGACAGCGACG
>MDTD01064818.1_pt1 | contig 12515 bp, 6 predicted proteins | sample 811221 | NCBI WGS metagenome assembly MDTD01 (sample SAMN05326646, study PRJNA326480) | marine metagenome | isolation source: seawater | place: Pacific Ocean: South West | collected 2011 | reverse complement strand
AAGTAATTATAACCGTGTTCCTAAATCAGGAGTTGTTGCAGTTACTAGTAATGGTGTAGTTGAGTTAGTGAGTAGACAGAGCTTTCAAGATACGTTTGTGAACGACCTTTAACTTTCTCTTTTCTGCTTGTTAATTTAAATTAATAATATTTATTTGGTCTGTTAATAGCTTTAGCGTCTTTAACAACTGAATATCAGGCTTGTTAAACTTAATTTATGCTCGGAAAAATATCTATTATCTACCATGTGGTCCTTAAATGTTTCGTAATATATTAATTAACTTATGATAATTTTAGAAATTATTGCAACTATTTTGCTAGGTGTAGGCCTCATAATGATAGCAACAGGCACGGTAGGAATATTGGGCTTCAGATTGTTTATTCAATTAAAAGATAAGAAAAGTGCACTTGGGTTTTTTCTTCTAGGTTTTTTATGTTTGTACATTTCAGGAGTAATAAATACTTCAATCAATCCTATTACATCAAACAATTTATATCCAGAAGATGAGGAAAATAGAATTGTACAAAGTCCCAATAGCAATCCGTCAACAACATCAAATACTACTACAACTCTCTCTTCTGTTAGTAAACTCAATTCAAATCTTAAAAATCAGGTATCAGAACAACTACAGCAATTGAACATTAATGATAATTTTGGAAATATACCCGATTATGATAGGGATTTTTATTTTGGAAGTTGGGAAGATTTTGATGGAGATTGTCAAAACACAAGAGCAGAAGTACTAATTAATGAATCGTTCTCATCAGTTTCATTTAGGAGTAATAAAGAGTGTGTTGTTGACAGCGGAGAATGGTATGATCCATATACTGCTGAGGTGTACTATTTTGCTTCAGATTTGGATGTTGACCATTTTGTCCCTCTTTACAACGCTTGGTATTCTGGCGCATACAATTGGGAAGACTATAAAAGAGTAGAGTTTGCTAATTATTTAAATTATGAAAACCATCTAATTGCTGTTAATAAAAGTGCAAATAGACAAAAAGGCAAAGATGCTCCTAATGAATGGATGCCTCCTAATACGAATTTTCATTGTGAATATATTTTAATTTGGGTAGAAATTAAATACTTATGGGAACTTACAGTCACAACCGCTGAATACAATTTTCTGTCAAACGAAATAAGTAATTGTTAGTATATTAATATGTCAAATACAAACATAGGAGTCGTTAAAGCACCCAAGGTACTATTCTTCTCTTACCTTTTTGCAATATCTGTATCTATAGTATTAATTGCAACAAATTTTCTTATAGATTCTCAAGCAAGCATACAAAGAGAACAAACAGTCCAACTAATTTATTTTTTACAAATTATTTCACTTTTGTCAATATTTTTGTACTCTACAATCGACACAATATTAAGAACTAAAAACAATTACTCTCGGGGAATAAAATTGTTGAGACCAAGGTTTATAAAAATATTAATACTTATAAACCTTACTACTGGGTTATATGCCTCCTATCAGTATGGTTTACTTGAGGTAATAAGTAGGTTGTAGTGAAATTTAAAGCAACTTTTACTTTTATAGCGGTACTTATACCATCCTTAATATTTGGTACTACTGCCAATGCATCAAATCATATAGATGAACAACAAAAAATATGGGAAGACAACTTTATTCAATGTGTAAATCAAAAACAGGATATCTCAATAGTTGTTAGCGTTGACACTTCAGGATCTATGAAAAAGAATCCTGGAGAATGGCTTGGTTCGGATAATGATGGTTTTAGGTGGGAAGCTATAAATGCTCTGTTTTACCAACTTCAACAAGTTGCACAATCACAAGAATCTATACTAAATTTAAAAATAAATGCAATTCCTTTTGCAACTGACATTAAACCTATTGAAAAATTAAGTAGTTGGAATGATTTAGCAAAAACCAACTACACCTTAGAAGAGTTAAAAACATATAAGGACTTTTTTAATGAGGCTTCTGGGGCAACAAATTTTATCGACGCTGCTAAGGATGCAAATGCTCGTTTCAATTCTGTAGGCAATGATACTTGTAAATTATGGGTGTTTATTACAGATGGATCACCCTCTATAAATGGAATGCCCCAAGACGATAAAAAAATCATGGAGGCTACACAGCTCTTAAAAAATGATGGAGTATTTATGTATGGAATCAACTTATTTAACCCAAGCTATGAAGATGATGTGCGAAATAAATACATTAATAATATGGAAACATATTTAGGAGTTGAATCTTCTAATGATAATAAAGCGCTTGTAGTCAAAGCAGATGAACCAAGTAATTTAGTAGTACTAATTTCTCAATTAGCTGCAAGATCTGCTGGAAACCAACCTGCTGATGTTGAAACTACAGTGATATGTAAAGAGAATCAAACAAATAAAGAAGACTGCTACTACGAAGCAACTATGAGACCAGGGTTGAAAAAACTTGATTTAACGATAGTTGTAAAAAATGGAAAAAATAATGGAGATATTTGCTTAGAAATAGTGACTCCTTCACCAATGAATATTGAATCTGAAGAGTACTGTAATGATTTTATTGATAAAAGTTTTGATACTAATAAGGTTACTTTTACTTGGATTTCTGATTATGTAGCAAATTTAAATATAGTTTTTGATGATAAATCTACTAAATGGTATGGTCTATGGAGATTTGCCTTAAGAGCACCAGACCCGGGAGAAAGAGAATCGGAATGGATTCCTATACCGGATTCTGACTTGATTCCCTACTTCCAAGAAAATATAAACTTGCAGTATGAAGTTACAAAATGCATAGAAATTACTTACAATATAGAGAATCCTCTAATTCCAAATGATGGAGTCAAGTTTAAAATAAAAGACGAATTTAGAGATTCGACTTTAGCGACCTATATAGGGGAAAAAACTAATAGAGGACATCAGGTTTGCTTAACGCCAAAAAAGGACGAGTTACCTGAAAAAATCTATGTAGTTACAGATATCCAATACGAAGCATTAAAAGGGCAACTCAAAGACGCAGATGTTACTACTAGTGACTTAATTATAATAAAACCAGAACCAACTCAAGCTTCATTCGAATGTTCAAATAGAAATGGGCTAATAAAACTTACTAACTCTGAAGTTTTTGAATGTATTGCTACAGGTGGTACAAATGACGCTGAAATAACTTTTAAATTGAACAATCCAAGCATAAATGAACCAAAAGTCAATTGGTCTTATAAAGTTGGAGATGGAGAATATATACCTTTTTCTGTAGAATTAACAGCAGCATTTAAATTAAAGGCAGAAGAAACATTAGAACTTTTAATTTTAGCTCAGCCACTAGAGGCCGCCTCAGGGGCTGAAAATGATTACAATATCACGGTAAGTTCTCAAATTGTAGCCAACCGCTCTTTAGAAAAAGTTATTTACGACACTTCATTAACTCTGAAATTTGTAAATCCTTCTATCGCTCAAAAAATAATTTACTCGCTTATATTCTTTTTGATAATTTTATTAATCAGCCTTCTTCCCTCTATAATTTACAGTCGATTAAAAAACAATCTTACTTATCCACAAAACCCTGACTTAAGGGGTCAAGAACTAATGTTCACAATTGAAGGTGATGAAGTGATATGGAAAAACATAAAGTTATTTTCGAACATCAATAATCCTAGGGATTTAGAGTTAAAAACATTAAGCTACACCGAAACAGATCGAATTGATTTATCAAAAAGAGAAATTAATATTTTTGGAGATACAATTAGAACAAAAAGCCAATTATTCCCTGTGTTTAAAAAACCGGTAACCGAACTGAGTTCAAGATATCCATTGTTCACTGATTCAATAGGATTTAATAAGCAACCAAAAGACTTAGGTTCTTCAAGTATTGAATCTCTATGGTATCTTAGAAAAAAAGATCAGAACTTATCCTTGATTATCTGTTTCAGCAATGATGATACACTTTATGAAATAATTTCGGAAGTTAAGCAAACATTATCAAGTCAAAAAACATTGCTAGCTCAGCAGAATTTATTAGTTAAAGATGAGGAAACAGTTAGAGAAGGTCAAATTGTTGATAAAAATACAGAGTCTGATAAAACAGATATAAAATTAGAAATGGAAGAACCTCCAATACAACAAGATGACGAACCTCCAGTACAACCTGATGACGAACCTCCAGTACAACCTGATGACGAACCTCCAGTACAACCTGATGATTAAAATATTGCCACAAATCTATTTACAACTCATTTGTAAATAATTAGAGTTTTCTTATGTCTGAAAAACTAGGAAGATATCTATTTATAGGACTCGGAGGGTCTGGTGGTAAAACACTTCAATATCTTCACAATAATTTAAGCTTAAAGCTTGCTTCCGTAAATAAGCCGATGCCAAAGGGCTGGCAGTTCTTATGGTTTGATGTTCCCCAGAATCCTGACTCATTGGAATCTGGAAGTGGTATAAAACCTCTCCCAGAAAAATATTATGTTCCCTTGACGAACATAGGGCTCAGCTACTCCTCTTATGATAGAAATTTGAGGAAAAGATTTCCACAAATTCACGATATGCTCGCAGGATGGTCCCCTGAAGCATCTCAGGTTACAACCCCTGTAACAACAGGAGCCGGTCAATTTAGAGCAATTGGTCGAGTAATTACAATGAAGTCATACAAAGACGTATACGACAAGATTAAAGATACTCTAAATAGTCTACAAGGCGCTGACGTCCTTGAAGAACTAGATAGTATACAAAGCTCATTATCTTCGCAGGACATAGACACAGGAGTTAAAGAACCAGAGCCTATGATAGTTCTAGTGTCTTCTTTGGCTGGTGGTTCAGGTTCAGGTTCTACTATAGATGTTGCCGATATTGTTAGGTCTGTTGTTCAGAATAACAATATCAGTGAAGACTTTAGTGTAGGACTACTTTATACCCCAGATATATTCTTAGGTGAACCAAAGCTTAAAGATAACAGCGCAATTCATGCAAATTCAGTGTTCGGCATGAGTGAGATACTTTCGGGATATTATGATTCAGATAAAGTTCAACCTGACAATATAATGTGGAGCACATTTGGCATGCTAGCTCCAGAGAGCAGGAGAAGGGGACCAAGATTCAATTTTTTGATTGGAAGATCTAATGGTCAAGTAACTTTTCAATCTCCACAAGATGTATTTCGCAATACCGGTAAATTGTTAGCAGAATGGTGTCTTGACCCTACAATTGATAGCACACTAAGAGAATTTGTTCTTACAAATTGGGATTCAGAGTCAAGAAAAAATCCAAATAATAATGGAATAATTAAAAAAGTTTCATCATCGGGAAAGGTACCAGTTCATCCGTTTAATTCACTTGGGTATTCTTCTGTTAATTTAGGAAGGGAGTTTTTCAGCGATTATTCATCAAAAAGGTCTGCAAAAAAAGCTATTACGCATATAACACGAGCTCATTGGGATATAGCAGTACAAACAGGTCAACAAACATCGGCAAAAAAGCTACAGACTCTTATGGATAATCTTAGAAACTACAACCATTTGTTAGTTGATTCTGGACTCGATGAACTTGGTAAAGACAGTAATCAAATAAAAGAAAAAATTCAAGAACCAGAAAATTCTTCAATTAAAGATGAATTTGTAAAGAAAATTTTTGATTTTGCTGCAAATGATAATGAAGAAAGAAACAAAAGTGAATGGGCAGAAAAGTTTAGTGAAGCTTTTGACTCTCATAAAGAAGATTTTGTAAGAGAAGTCAGAAAGAATCATATAAAAAATGCAAGAGTTTGGGTCAAACATTTCAATGTAGAATTTACTAATTTTATCTCTACTGCAATTGCTGAAAAAGGAGCTCCTTTAATTTTGGAGTGGTTGAAAGATTTAGATATTGTCCTAAAAAAAACCTTAGATGATAAAGATATTGGATTGAGAGAGGAATTAGTTCAACAAAACAAGTTTGAACTATATACCATGAACTATATTGAAGAAAGACTGAAGGAGTTAGGTGATAATTCCTTTACTAATACCCACCCATCTATGACAGCTGTAAAAACTCAAATAGGAAAATCACTTGGTTATAAAATGGATGCTGATGTAAGTAAAATAACAATTGATCTAGTTGAAGAAGTTGTAGAAACAGTTCTACCTGAGTTTAGAAAAATTTTAATTGAAATATGTCAAAAAAATGAATTTAATCTTGACCCAACAAGAGATAATGGACCAGGAAAAGAAGTACAATCTTGGCCAGATGATAAACCAACAGACGCATCAGTTCATTCTGAAAACGAGGCTCTAATCGAAGAAATTGATGAGTACCAAGACATTTACGAAAGACTGTTGAATTCTACTTTTATAGGTGAGGCACAAGGAGATGATGCAGAAGTTAGATTAATAGAAAAAGTTATTTCTGGTGAGAAAATCCCATTAGACTTTATGGATTTACCAGACTCTGAAAAAAGAAAGTTAAGAAAAAGTGCATTAATATATATTGATTCTCCTTGGGTTCCACAAAAAGATTACTTAACAGATGGAAACAGAGCTCCGCAAAAACCTAAACTTTCCATAGATGTAGATATTTTCACAATTAAAGAAAAAGCAGAAGCAATACTGAATGAAAAAGGAACACCTTTCGGAACTTACCTAAGTCAGTCTTTAAGTGACTATCTAGCTCCAACAGGGCTAGATCCCGATGAGCATCAGGCACGTACTGATAAGTTTATGTTGGCATTTAGGAAAGCTCTTGATTATGCACGTCCTCAAATAGAAGTTAATAACAATTTACATAAGGTCGTTCATGATGATGATGCTAAAAACATAATTCAGCTGAGTAAGATTTCAATTAAAAATCAAGAAATAAAAGAAGAAATCACAAAAGAATTACTTCCTAAATTTAATAATGACCCTGCTGCGGTAAGTAAACTTTTTTCAACTGAGAATGATGGATCTCAATCTATCAGCTTCTTTTCTTATTATTCAGTCCCAATGGACATAACAGTAATGAGGTCTTTATGGTCTCCATTTATAGAGAAGTGGAATGGTGCAAATAATGACACTTCAGATTTAGCAAATTTTTGGCTTTATACAAGATCAAGGCCCTTAGATGAATTTATACCTATGCATCCAAAAATTTTATTATCACTAATTAAAGGCTACTTTATATCATGTTTAAATGGCCAAATTATCACAAACAGAGAAACAAAAAACTCTAGTGATCCTCTACAGGTACACATTAATGTTGATGATTATGGAAAAGTAGGTTTCCCTTCTCCATTAATTGAATCAAATCCTAGACCTCAAGATGAGTTAGGTGCTTTGATTCTTAGTCTCCCTTTAGCAATGGGTTTATTCTCTACAGAGCAAGATATTGATGCTTTAATTCCATACAAAGAATTAATTGAGTTAGGACTGGATAGTGACTCAGTAGCTGGAACAGAAAAAATAAGCACAGGTTTAGAAGACTATTTAAACAGTCATGATGAAAATTCTTCGAACGCAAAAGATTCAATCCTTAAATGGATGGATGCGTATAAGAGCCTACGTATGAGACCAATATTTAATAGCAACAGATTTGATAGGTACCCTGGATTGGGTTGGGAGCTCGTACCAAAAATTATAGAAGCTCTTCAACATATGCATGAAAATGTAAAAGATTTTGAATCTCGACATGATGTCAATCAAAAATTTAATTGATTAAATGAACGATTTATCTGTTTTATATATAAAAAATGAAAAAATAAGAATTGAGTCTTCAAAAATATTTGTTGACTGGATGAAAAAAAAATATTTAAAAAAATTTGTAATTGTTACTGAAATTTCAAAATCAGACAATAAGGTCACTGCTGAAGAATATATTGATGGTGAAATAGTTCCGATACCGAATTTACAAAAATATTTGGCTCTTCTAGATTTGTCTATACTTAGGTTTGTTAACATTGTAGAGCCAAATGACAGTAATTCAGATAGTGAATTTAAATTTTTTACTACATATTTAACTCCACCTTCAAATATTGAAATAAAATTTATAAACTTGCTCATTCCAAAAGCATCCTGGTTTCAAGATATGTCTTTTTCTGCGGCAACTAACAAAGCCGATTGCAATATTTTAATTTCACCAGTTGATAGGCCTAACCCACGTCGTTTTTCTGTTGATATCACCGAAGAGAATTATTCTCACCATCTCGTTGTAAACTCATTAGCAGTTGCTGCTATCTGGAGAGGTATGGATAAAGGCGACTTTGATGATGAACAACTTCATGAAGGGCTTGACATTAGGACTTCAGCTCTTAGTGATTTGACTCCAGATCACGAGGTAATAATTTGTCGAAACTTTGCAAGACTACTTATAGCACCTGACCCAGTAAGTAAGTTGCTAGATTCATTCTCAACAGATGACGGTAGTTGGATACTTCCAAACCAAAATTTTGAGTACTCAAATGATGACTACTTAGTTATAAAATCTTTAAGTGATGAACTAATTAAAAATCATAAAAATAAAATTTCTTATAAGTCTTTACAAACTTCGCCAGATGATAATAAGCAAAGCTTCTTTTCATTTTTTAGAGACAGATCTAAACGATTAGTATCTAACGCCTCACTTAAAGATTTGTCAAAACTTGCAGAAGAAGAAAATATTAAAGATTTGCAAGAGTTAAAAAGTATAAATGTGGACAGCATTGCAACAATGAAGCGTATTCAAAGCAAAATTATTACAAATACTGCAATTAGAGGAGACACTAAAATTCCAGAACTTTGGAGAGATATACGTTCAATTATATTTTCATTAATTGATGGTTCCGACCTTGATGAAAAATATTCTAAATTAAATAAAAATCAAATATTAAATAATCTAACATGCATAACAACACAAGAGGGGGAAGACTTAGATTCTCTTTTAGGTGATGAAAAAATAATACTTTCGACAAGCGATTCATCAGAAGCTGTAAATGACCAACTTGATAATGCTGAAGATGGAAAAATGCAGGTTAGAAAAGGGAATACTTTATTTGAAAACTTGATTGAATATATGTTTGATCAAATGCAGCATGCTTTTAGTGACTTTACTAAAGCTTTAGAGCAAATAGTCAAAACTCCTGAAGACAACAAGAAGATTTTAGAAACATCAAGTAAACAAAAGCAGTATTTAAAGTATTTAGAGATAATTATGGTTTCGTATTTCATAACTTGTGTAGCAATGCTTACTAATTATTTTTTAATTCGAGGTAATTATCTTTCGATTCAATTCTATTTACCATATCCAAATCCATCATTTGCCATTGTTGGTGGTTTAGCTGTTATTATTCTTTGGTCTTACTTAATTTATAGCTTGTATAAATTATCAAATTTAAATGATAGTGTTCTGAATTATGAAAAAATTATTGATGAAAGTGTAAGAAAATTTGTAGAAATCGACAATATATCAAATCAAACTGCACTTTGGTCAAAAATTTATGGACTTTTAATCCATGCAACTTTCAGTAATTTAGAAGATGAAAATGATTTAGCAAATATAGATCTGTCGGACGTGCTCACTAGTGTTAGTGCAAAACTGGGTAATATAAATCAAGATGTATTTCATAATATCCGTGAGGAATTAGTAAAAGATGGATGGTTTTTTAAGTTTTATAAAGATATCGAACCTGCATTTTCTGAATATCTAAAGGATGATAAATTAAGGATACAAGAAATTATGTTAAAAATAGAAACTGAAAATGCAACAGAAAATGATACTAACTCAATTAGGTATAAGTTTTATAAATTTTTAAAAGAAGGTCATGCCAAAAAAATTATTGAAAATAAGATAGAATCAAAATTCCAAAAATCTTTACATCTTGAGAGCAAGACTCTTTTTACTGGAAGTGAAGGACAGTCGATAGACGAAGATAAATTTGTAAGTGATATAAAAAATATGAATACACAACAAGATAAAGAGTTTGATAAACGATTTTTACTAGATTCTAACAGTATTAAAGTTGAACCAAAAGCTGATGAATACAATATTGGAGCAGATTCATTATTTGCTGGAATGCCTATACAGAAGGCTATAGTAAGAACAGATTTTTCATCAAGAATAAGTACTAAAAAGCTATTAGAAAGCTTTGCTCTTAACGCTGAAGAAAGAATTATTGAAGATGAGGATATATCTAGAGATGATGAAAAAGATAATCCAGATGAAGATAAAAGATTCAATTAGAACCATTTTTGTTTTTTTATAATGCTTCAGCGTTGCGAAAAATGTAAACGAATATATAACGACATTAACAATAAAAGCTGTCCTTTTTGCAAAAGTAATTCAAAGGATTTGCCTAATGAATATAAAAAAATAGAGAAAAAAGAAAACCTGGACAAAAACAATTTGTTACAAAACTTATTGAATATTAGGAGCAGAAGACAAAAACAACTTCAACATATAGAAAAAACAAGAAGAGAAAAACGATACATAAAATCTCCTAACTTATTGTTTTCAGAATCAAAAGAGGACAGAGAGACAAGAAAAGAAAACCGAAAAGTAATAAAAGAACTTGAAAAAAGAGAAAAACAACAAGAAAAAAAGAAAGAATTAGAAGCTAAAAGGCAAAGAAAACTTTACATACAAGCTAAAACTAGCTTATTTGATTATGAGAAATTAGTAAGCAAAGAAAAAGAAGCAATTGCTACAGAAATACAAAAACTCAAAAACCTTCTAGAACAAAATGTTGTTGCAGACAAAGAAGGATTGTTAATCAAAAACCAATTAAAGGCCTTAGAAGTAAAACAAAACAACTTAACGGAAAAATCTAACAACTTACAAGCTGAAATGAAAACACTCAATTCTGAAATTATCAGTCTTGAAAAAACATTAAAAAAGTATCAAGCAACTTATCGACTTTTAAAAAATGCATATTTTAAAAACTCTAAATCTGCATTTGAAGAAATTGTTAATAATCAAATTAAATTCAATCAACCAGTAAGAAATAGTTCAATAGAAACTCAAATACAGAATATCAAGATGAATAAAACTTACATGGAATACTGGATAAATAGACAAGAAGACTATTCAAGAATATGTCCAGGAGGTTGCACAACAAGCTTAGGAAAGTCTAAGCGAGTCTATAGAGATACTGAAGCAGCCCAATCTAATAAAGGGCCCTATGATTTGTATACGTATCTAGATGAGGTGAAATGTAAATATGGATTTCACAATTCATCTCGGAAAGAATACCAAATGAATAGAAAAAATATTGGGCAATGTGTTGTTATATTTAAAAAAATTGAACATTATTTCGAGCTTTCAAATAAAAATAACGACTACCAGTCACAAATAAAAGATATAAAGACCGATTATCGAAATCTAGAAAGCAATATAGTTGTTCAAGCGGATGATAGTTTAGAGATAAAGATAGACAGTTTAGAAACTAAAATGATAAACATAGAAAAAGAACTAGAAGATAAAAAAGCATTATTTTCTGAAAAAGAAAAAAATTATTTTGAACATGGATTGTTTATAACAGACTTTGATCTAGATAGAGATGCAAGCGCTTAATTAACAAAGACAATGATATTCAGTTCTGAAAATTTTTCAAAAGAATATTGTTTACTGTAAATTATTAGATAACTTTCCAATTAGCCAGTTCTTGTACATCTTTTCCGCATAAGAAAAATAAATTAGTCTTTGCTCTTGATAAACCAACATATAAAAGAGCTAGCGTATCGTTTATGTAGTTTTTATCGAGGTTTTCAAGAGTTGGAAAAACTAATATTACGATATCTGATTCAAGACCCTTAAATCTTGATATTGACGAAACTGAAACGGTATTAACCAATTCCGAACTAAGATTATCTACATCTTTCATGTGAGGCAGTAGCAATACAGTTTTGGGTAGAAGCTCTTCAGATTCACTTGATAAATCTTCAACTATACTTTTAATTTTTGTTTCTACGTATTTCCAATCTGTTTCTTCAAGCAAAATTAATTTTGGTTCAACGCCAAGTTCACCAAAATGCTCCACTGATTCGTTATAAAGATTTGCATATCTTTTTGCAATTTCCTTTGTAGATCGAATTACGGTATTTAAGACAATTTGTGGAGTGTCTAGATATTCAGGCGGCCTCCAGCTTGTATGTGTTATGCCCTGATTTTTGTCATAACAAATTACCCATTTGGCAGACTTGTTTTCAACAAGCGTAGTAAAAAAATCCCAAAACCCCTCATAAAAGTCTTGTGCCTCATCAATAATTAACGTGTCAAATTTAAAAATTTCATCCGCATCAACAATGGAATCTTCGAGTGACTGTTTAATATATTCAACCTCTTCAACTTTTGATAATTGCCTTAAAAGCTTAGTCTCACCATTAATATCAATTTCATCTTCATACGAAATACCCAGTTTGTTAATAAATTCCTCAAAAATTAATACAGAAACTTTTGATGAGTCTTCAAATAAAGATTTGAGATTTTTGCCAAGTAGTATGTTGTAACAAAGAAATAAAACTTTTCTGCCGTGCTTTTCCTCATGTTCTGCAAGTTTTGTTGCTATAAAGGTTTTGCCAGAACCAGGAATCCCTTGTATTTTTACTTTTTTATACTTCTCGTTT
>MDTD01028559.1_pt1 | contig 12515 bp, 11 predicted proteins | sample 811221 | NCBI WGS metagenome assembly MDTD01 (sample SAMN05326646, study PRJNA326480) | marine metagenome | isolation source: seawater | place: Pacific Ocean: South West | collected 2011 | reverse complement strand
TGGCATATCTGAAATATCAGTGATTAACCTCCCTTGGTAAGTCCAAGAAGGCCTTGTTGGCATATTTTCCATATTTTGTTAGTCGCTAGAGCCTGCTTTTCAGGTCATCTATTTGTGACTGCTGATCTTTAATCGCTTGTATAAGTAACGCGACAATTTTTTCATAACGAACTGCTTTGTAACCATTATCTCTAGTAACTACTACTTCTGGCAGCACTTTTTCGATTTCTTGAGCGATAACACCAACATCATGACCGCTATGCTCAGAACTATTATTCCAATCAAATTCATACCCTCCGATTGTATTAAGTTTATCTATTGCACTACCTATTGGGGTAATGTTATCTTTAAGTCTTTCATCTGATGAAAAGAACGCTGTTACATCTCCTGAAGCATTTATCACCGATGCTGAAATAGGTCCTGTAAATGAACCAGATACTGCTGTAATGTTTCCTGATACACTTACTCCTAATGTATTAATTGCTGAAGCAGAAACTGGTCCAGTAAACGAACCTGATATTGCATTTACTTCTCCAGTTGTTGTTGTTGGAGCAAGTCCTACTCCTAAACAATGTGCTTGTAGGTGACTAGTAAATTTAGAAGTACCAGTACCACCCATATGTAATAAACTTCCAGATACATGTCCGTTAATATCTATTTTACCTGATCCTGATATATTTTTAGTATTCAGGTCTAAATTACCTCCTAATTGTGGTGTTGTATCTGCTAATACACTTGCTAAACCTCCTCCACCTCCAGATCCCGTACCAATAGTTACTGTAAAAGTAGAACTATCTCCTTTTGTAAAAGTAACTACATTTTCAGCAGCAGATGCAGTAGTTAGTAAATCTGCACTAGAAGACAGTAAAGTAGGTTTACCTGTTAGTCCACTAAATGGTGCAACTGAAGCAGTAACTGCAAATGAAGATGAAATAATTCCTGTAACACCACTGCCTTCACCTTCAAATGATCCTGAAAATGACCCACTCATATTAGTTACACTACCGGGTCCTACTAAATCAAAAGAACCCGTTACTCTTAAACTACCAGTTCTTTCATGAGTATCGTCAAAAGAGTCTCCAAAAATAGTAGAACCAGAATTATAAATTTGTATAGTTGTGTTACGTTCAGTAACAAATTCTTCTGCTGTTAAAGTACCTCCAACAGTAAGGTTTTGTGTTATTTTAGCACTACCAGTTATATCAACTTGATCTCCTGCTGCATCAGCATCTATTAAAACTGAACCAGTTATTTTTAAATGATTGTTAGCAAATACTAAGTTATTACTACCTGTAAACTGTGCATTAGCTCCAGATACTGCATTTCCTAATTTAAACTGAACGGCTCCATTTCTTCCAACAGGGTTACTTAAAGGTATACTAACAGAGCTACTTATTGCAGTAAACTTGTGAAGTTTTAAGGTAGAACCTTCAAAGGAAGCAGAATGAAAAAACTCTCTAAAGTTTTGATCTAGTTCGTTATGTGTAAGTGAAGATCCTTTTGTTCCTCTAAACTGAATTGCCATCTTTAATTATTATTTGATCCGGTTGGTGCATGTAATTGTTTACTCTTCAAATCGTCTATTTCGTTTTTAAGTTCTTTTATGGCTTCTATTAGTACTCCAACTATACCATTGTAGTTAACACTAAGATAGCCATTATTATCTTCAGAAACAACTTCTGGAATGACTTTTTGTATTTCTTGAGCAATTACTCCATATTGATTAGTACCGTCTTTATCAAAAGTAACTCCTCTTGAAGATACTACTTTACTTAAACCTTCAGTGACTGTCAGTATGTTACTTTTTAATCTTTCATCTGAAGACTGAAATACTGCTGCAGAAGTTCTTATACTTCCTGATACTTCTAAATTATACGTTAAAGGTAAATCAGTAGACTCATTTACGTTAATTCCTACACTTATACCGTCACCTGATGAGCTTGCTATTAATCCAGCTGCTGTTGTAAGTGCAGCACTACCGGAATAAAAAGCTATCCTTCTATTAGTACCTGGTTGTATACCTTTTGCTAATGGTACTTGATGTGCTGTTCTATTGATTGGTACTTGAGAACTACCTGTATAGTGTAAAACTAAAACTGTCCCTGATTCAGCTATAGAACTAGAATAATAGAACGAACCTAAGTTTTCGTCCATTTCGCCATAAGTCAAAGGTTGACTTTTATTTGCTCTAAAAAATATAGACATTATATATCAATTTTTATTTCAAATGTCATATCACTGTTTTTGGTTTTCGGAATTGGTCTTCCAGTTTTTCCTACAGCAATCAATTCATTTGCATCATTATATAGACCAACAGTTGTAATATAAGGAGTAAATTCACTTCCTGTTATATTGTTGGCTAATACACCTAATGAACCTGTAGTTGCTGTTCTGTTAAAAGTAAAATTCAATTCAGAATCTTTTACCTTACAGTGAACATTATATGTATAAATAGGTTGATTTGCTTTCCATTCAACCTGTGGTTGTAAATATGTAGAATAGTATCTAGCTATATCTTTATCAGTAATAACAGCTATACCGTGAGGATAAATAATATCCCCTACTACTCTTTCTGCTTTAGTAAAAGATAAGGAAGATCCTGAAAATATCAAACTTCCTTCTCCGTCATCTACTATCTCTCCTCTTTGTTGATTTTGATCTATCTCTAAATATTCAGAAGAAGATTCGTCAACATAGTCACTTTCATTTATTACGTAGTCTGCAGTATCTATACCTGTTGTACCGTACAAGCTTGCAAAATTATCGGTATATTCATTATCTCCTGTATTGAAATCTACTACATATCCATCTAGTAAATAATTATTATGGGAACTTGATATTGGTTTTAGCGCAAAAGTATCAGTATCTATATGAGTACCTATTACGTTTTTGGGAATAGATATAACTGCATTTTCATTCCTTAATGTCCTTGAACCTGATTTGGTTAAAGTAGATTGAATAAAATGATCAAAAGAACCTGTATATGTATTATTATTTCTACTATTTCTATAGTAAAGTTGATCTGTGCTTCTCCAAACTAACTCTTGAGATCTACCTTTGAATAAGTCTCCTGGATGTGATGATAGGGAACTTGATATACCACGCAAGAAATTAATATCGTACTCTGTTAATGTGCTACCGCTGGCTATCCAGGATTTTTTTGCAACATAATCAGAGACAAATACATCTTGTCTGTTTAGTTTTTTGTAAGCGCTCATTCATTAATAATCAAGCTTAACTCTTACTAAAGACTCTTTTGTAAAGTCTTTTAAAAGAGGTCTAGATAATTTAGCTACTGCTAATAAATCGTTATTATCGTTATATAAGCCGATAGTTGTTATAAATGATTGAGGTGTATCAATCATTACGTTATGTCTAATTTCTCCTGAACCAGTAATCAATGAAGGGTTAGTAGAGTAATTAAATTCACCGTTTCTTGCTCTAACAAACACAAAATTAGAAGATACTGTTTCTTCAGCTTGAATTCTAAAGCTACCTCCTTCTCTTATAGCATCATATAACCTTCTTTGATTAAGTGCAGCAGTGTTAGCGCCTCTATTTGTAGCTAGCTGTATACCTCCAGCTGAACCTGTTGCTAGATCTAAAGCACTTGCATTTAATAAAATTACTCCTACATCTGGTAAAAGTTTTCCATATGATCCTGATGCATCACTGTATCCGTTAGCATTTTGCGTTGTATATACAGAGCCTTGAGAACCTGATACTAATTCATAAACTCTACCAGCATCGTTAAATCTTATTGTAGAGTTTACTTGACTGTCATCTGTTAGTCTCAATCTTGCTCCACTACCAGAGATACCAAGAACTAAGTCTAAAGTACCAGGTAGGAGTTTTTCTTTATACCTTGCTCTTTCAACTGATAATACGTAAAATGTTTCAGAAGTTTGAGATCCAAACGTAAAATCAGCATCTTCATCTCCTAGTACTAAGTTTCTATATTGACCATATACTGTAGATGATGGTGATTTGCCAGGTACGTTAACGTTAAAATTTAACGAACCACTACCTTTTTTATCTCCATATGCAATAGCAAACTGAACTCTTGAATTAGAAAGATCAGATGCAGTATTGAATACGTTATAGTAGTAATCCGCAGAAGTTCCACCAGTTTGGGTGGATGATGTAAAAAATGTGGTTAATGTAGTTGCTCCAAATGACCATACTGGAGAGGTAATCGACTCAGCACTTACAACTACGTCTTCTTTATCAAATCTCTTGTATGACATAATTAATTAGTTTTAGTAATTGTTACTGGAATTGTAATTCTAGCTCCAGAGCCTCTACCTATTACCGTTAAGGTAGTTTGTAATTGTGTGTTATCCCCGAATAAAGTATTAACAGAAGTAGCTGTTAAATTTATTGAGGTACCTATTACTGTTTTTGATACGTTAGTACCGATGGTTGTTGCTGTATTTAATTTTTCTGCTTCTTCAGAATTTATTCCAACACCGGTAAATGTATTAAGTACTCTTATATCTGCTATTGTTGCAGTATAACCTTCGTTTTCAAATATTGTAGTAGCTCCTAAGTAGTTTAGTGTTTGAGGGGTAACCGCTACTGAAGCTCCTTGACGAAGAGAAATTGAACTAAATCCAATATCTAGTACTGGTAGTTTAGAAGTACCTCTTGGTAGAGTAGTTAATTTATACTTCATAATTTGTGTCTCATCTGGAAAAGCTTCTAATAAGGGTAAGTTTTCAATAGCTTCTCCGTAGAGTGCAGAACCAGAGGGATGTGTTGGATTGTATAAGGTGTAATCAATCTCGTCATCGCCTAGAGCAAATTGAGTGATTTTGAAAGAACCGTCCCCTCTAGCTAACAGCTCTCTTCCTTTTTTGGTTAAGATCGCATCTACTGTTACGACCGAATTATCTAAATATCCCATTTTATCTTATTGTTTTATATAAATATGTTAGTGTATTATTTTAATCAACGCTAATAACAGTACCTGTTTCACTAGTAGTAATTACTTGATCTTTCTCAGTAATGTATATTTTTTTGTTAGCAATTCGTATAAATTTATTTTCTTGTTCCTCGTAAATAAAGTTAGACCCACTAGGAAATGTTTGTAGTTCTTTAGTAGGGTGTGAACCTGATAATAGAGGGTTAAAATAAATTGTAGTGGTATCTCTTGCACTATCTGTAATAGCTTTAATAGTGTCTACTGTAGCATCAAGTAGGTGTATTGAACCTTCAAATTCTCTAAAATTTAATGCAGGGTCGTTACCAAAAACACTACCGCTTGTAAGTTTAGTCCCTCTATATCTTGCATTAATTAAACCTATTTTAGTATAGTGTGAATCTTGAATTTGTGCTTTTTGAGCAGTACCAGCTAATATAGCTTGTAAGTTTGTAGGGTTAGCTGCATCAGTTGTTCTGTCTACTACCTGTCTTATGGAGTTAAGCTGATTGTTGGTAGAATTATTTAACAGAGGGTTAGAATCGTTATTATTAAAACCTATTTCAAAGAATGGTATAAATACAAATTCTGAACCGTCATACCTAAAAATATCTTGTTCAGCTGCTGTCCCAACTCCAAGAGTATCTATAACCGGTGGTAAGGTATTAACAAATGTTTTTTCAAGTCTTAAATAAAAGAAACCATCTCTTCTTTGCCTTTCCAGTACTTTCGGCCTTATAATTCCTTCAGTAAAATCAAATCTAAGTTCAGTAACTTCTTTTAGTGCTGATTCAAGTTTGGTATTTTGGTCATCTTGAAAAGGTATAGATATACCAATAATAGCATAAGGAGCCTGAGGTGTGTTATCCACTCCAGGATTAACCACACTACTACTAATAAGAAGATTTGCATTTGCAGCTCCTCCGTAACTAGATGGTTGTGTATTTATAAATTCTAATTCTGTCATTATTCATCTAAAAAGTTAGCATAATATTCTGATCCTGATGCAAGTTGTAACTCATTAGTTACAGTTATAGTACTACCTGTAGTAATTAATGAACCGCTACCTTGTGCTTGAGTATACCACCCATCAAATACTCCAGTATAACCCCCACCGCCGTAAGCAGCTCCTTCAGCAACTGCAGCAGCATATTCATAAAGTGTATAATCTACTATTAAGTTTATACTACCTGAAGTAGCAGCAACTGTCTCTGGATAAATAGCTCTTACTGTACCTCTTCCTGTTTCGCCATAGAAGTTAATAAGATCACCAACGTAAGTAGCTCTTAAGAATAAATCACATGAAGGAGGTATTGGTAATGATAAGTTAAATACTGTTAAGTTAAAATCAATAATAGGTTGTGCAGCTTTCTTAAAAGTATTGGCTGTATTTAGTTCACCATCGCTGACCATTACTAAACTGCCAGAAAATTCTCCTGTAAATTTAGGAGTTTGAAAACTTTCATTTTTTGGAGCATACCCAACGGAAGTTAAAATACTTGCTGAGTAGTTTGTATTATATCTATCTTTAGACCCAAATGATTCTCCATGACTACCTGTAATAGTACTTACGTTTATACTACCGGTGTATATTTTATTTTCTAACGTTAAACTAACTTGCTTAGCTTTATTTCTAGTTAGGATATCTGGTTTAACTACTACACCTGTGTTAATGGTTGAACGTGCAGGTATTAGATCTTTAATAACTCTAAACACGTTATTATCAAAAAACTTAACAAGTCTTATAAAAGCAGAAGGTGTTCTGAAAATATCATCTCTGTCCCAAAATGCGTCATAATCTTCCCAATTACTTTGAATAACATTCCATATATTGGAACCTAAATCATCATCTAAACCAAGAATGTAGTTTCTTAATTTATTTAATTCATGGTAACTATCATTAGTGGCGTCTCTAGGATCTCCTATGAAATCGTCAATATTAAAACTACCGCTTAGTCTAGATTCTATATAGTTATCCAAAAGTTTACTTAAAGAAAAACCTACTTCTACAGTATGTAGATCATCTGAATATTTAATCTTTCGACTTGTAGTTGATGCATATCTTGATAAAGTACTACCTGAAACTAAACTTCCAGTGTTATCTAATCTTACTTTTGCTAATGAACTTGTTACAAAGTTTTGATTAGTAAATTTAATATCACTTTTATTTTTTCCTCCGTAAATTTTAACTGGTAGGATAGAGTTTGGAATACCGAAGGAATTTATTATTGCTCTTATACCTCTTTCAGTACCTTTAGATTTTAAAATTAACGGTAAGTTATGATATATTCTTTTGTAAATTTCTTTTAAGTAATTATCCTTAGGCATTGGTTGCAAGTGTTCACTACCCGAACCAGATACTGCTGTAACTATTTCGTTTACAGTTTCACTACCAGATGCATAAGACTCTCCAGTTAATAAAGAAAATAAATTATCTAAACTTTGATTGCTACTATATAGTTTTACACCTAAAGATTCTACAGCACTTTTTACTATATCTTTACTTACACCAAAGTTTAACCTGTTATCAGCATCATACTTATCCGATACAGCTTTAAAGTAAATCCACAGATTATCAAAATGTTGCGCAATCATATGCACAAACAATGTATAAGGAGCATTTTGAGAATCCTCTCTTATAAATGTTGGAATAGTATTAGTAAGTATATCTACGTTTGTGTTATCGTAATTGGATGCAGAAACTAATTGATTAGTAAAGTAAGTAATACTTTCAGAAGTTGTAGATGCTTGATTAATATACGGTCTCGTACTATTAGTTTTCGGCCATGCCGAACTTCCGCTTTCATAATACAGATATCTATCGTAATGGTCAAAATTATTTACTATACCTTCTATTAAATTTTCATAGTAAGATATACTACCCGTAACTCCAGTCTTAGTATAACCTGTAGTTTTAACTGAATATAAACTGCTTTGGTAACTATTAATTAAATCTAATTTATACTTAAAGTTTCTTAGTCTTTCTTCTGCCGAACTAAAATGTATAAAATCATTATAGTCTTCATGATTTATTGCAATTTGTGCACTTTTTTCGTTAAATAAAGATCTTAATTCGTAATAAGAGCTAGTTACAGGAAAACTTAAAAGTTCGTTATAACTAAAATATTCAGTAGGATTAAAACTATCTTCAACTACTTCAACATTAAAATTTGGTCCTTTTAGATATCCTAAATTTATTTTATCTTCTAAAAATTCAGATGTTATTTCAAAAAATTTAGAATCACTTACTAATTCTACTACATTAAATAAATCTTTTATTGCTACAGAAGAATCTAATGGTTGGTAAAGCTTTATTACTAGAGCTAACCCTTGATCGGTATTTTCAGTTGTAACGTTAACACCTATGCTAGAAACTAACTTTTCGAAATTTAAATTAAATTCACTAAAAAACGATCCGTCATTTAGCCTGTTTGATAATGCAGTAGTATATTCTGATATTTCTTCATCAGTAAGTTGATTAGAAAGAGCCCTTATCTCAGTTCTATCAGGAGATATACTTTCTATAAAAAACTGTTTTGTTCTTTTATCCTCTGAAAATAAATCATCAGTAAACTTATAAAGTAGTCTTATATCACCATTTTCGTAACCTAACTCTTTAGCATCCCTAGCAGGATCTAAAGTTATATTTAATATACCATCCTTACCAGCACCAGCTGCATTTATTAAAGCAGAATAGTTAGGGTAGTCAAGCACGTTCTGCAATAGTACGTTATCTACACTGTAAACAAAAAGATTAAGAGAGTGTTTTGAAGTGTCAAAAGCAGTTGTGAGATCAAATGATTCAATTAACTTTTTATCTGAATCCTTGAACTGTTTAGACGTATCTAGACCTTCTAAATTTATTTCTTTTACTGTGTATTTAAACGTGCTCATTAAATATCAGGTGTATTAGCTTCTATTAGTTGCTCGTTCAATGATAATATTTGTTCTCTTAATATAGTAATCTCGTCTAACAGAGGTTGTATGTCAGAGTTGTCTTTTTCAAAATCTAATAATTCAGAACTTTTTTGTACCAAAAACGTATGAGATAATCTTTCTCCTTCTAATGGTATCTCGTAATACAGTTGGTCGTAAAGGTCAAAAAATTCAGCTACAGTAGTTTCTGCTTCAGGATCCTCAGGTTGTGCGAACGTTTTAAAGTTTCTATCAATTACTTTATTTAACGTTTTAGGATCATATACTTTCTTTTGTATTTTGATTTCATTAGCCATGCTTAGTTACCTTAAATATATTTTTATTATCAATTACTATAGTACTGTCGTTGAGTGTGGTTTTAACTAAAAGCCTGTAGTAACGTTCTGGTTGTAACGAATTCATAGTCATATCAAAATAGTTACTGGTATTATCCGCACTTAGTTTTGTAAATGATGTATCGAAATCGATAACCATTTCTCCAGTTTTTTCGTCTTTTACTCCCCAAAAAGATGCGGTTGGTAATTTAAATTCAGTTAAGAAAATTGAACTTGTAGTAAAAGTTCTTGTAGGGTATTTAGGTCTTGCTGATAATCTAAATCGTACTGAATCTGAATCGTTATATTTTTCTTTTGCATTTTTTATGCTAATAGTTGCTATATCGGTATTAAGTTCGGTAAGTGTGCTACTATACGTACTATCATCCCATTTAAACTCTAAATAAGGTGGGTAAATAGTGTTGGTGTCTTTACTAAAATATTTTAAAAGTATAGATGCAGTTAAGTTATTTTCTATATCATCATTTATCTTTAATATCATACCATCGTTAGAAAGACTACCAGAAAAATGACTAGAAACTATTGAAGTTACATCAACTTCTAAATCATGATCATCGTTTATATCATAAGTAACTTGACCAGAAGTGCCTGTTATAAAATCTCCTCCTAAAGTGACCCATTCTTCATTACCATCGTCTTTATATTTCCACGAGCAACCTGTTTGATTTTTAGGTTCATCATCTCCTTTACCAACACCGTTAGTCCATCCACCAGATATGGGGAAAACAAATATGGAATACGAATTAGGTAGTTCAGTTGCATTAGCTAATTTCAAATTTAAACTTGCTGATATAGGTCCAGATATTTTTTGATTTACCGTTTCTACTATATCTGATTGTTTAAACTGTATTAGTGCTCTGTTTGTTCTACCGACAAAGTCAATATCTCTATAACCTCCTACTTCTAGTATCTCATCTTTACCAGCATTACCATATATGCCACCATCAGATGGTTCACTATTAATGTAAGTATCTTTTTCAGGGTATATTCTATATATTGCCATATTATAATGTTGTTACTCTACCTTCAATATCTTCTTGTGGAAACTTAACTTCAAATATACATGGATCAAAAGATGGATAAACTATATTATCTTTAGTTGCTCCTTCTACATCATATGCATTTTGAGAGTATCTACCCCCTGCTATATTTTCTACTCTTACTGATTTAACTGTTTGTACTCCTCTTATTTGGTCTAACTCAGTAAACAAAGTAGAAATATTTATAGGTTGATTGATGCTCCACTTTTCTATTCTAAAATAATTAATCAAAAAATTATTGCACTTTAGTAATACATCTCTTGCTGCGTAAGTAGGAAGTGTTACTACGTCATATTTTATTTTAATATTTACTACAAATGCATCTTTTATATCAACTGCATCAGTAACAGGCATAAACTCAGAAAGATAATGTTTTAAATTTTTCTTAAGAGAATCACTTGCATTTGTAAGTTTTTTATTTATATCATACGCAAGTATATACAATCCAATAGCTAAAGGATTATTACCTAATACACTACTATCGTTATTTACCAAACCGTCTTTGGTTGCATAAGCTTTTGCTATACTACCAAAAGAAGAAGGTAGTGATAATGCTCTGACTGTATAGTCTTGTAATGTTACTGTACGTTGCTGTTCTGCAAATGCTCTTAATGAATTTTGTCTTAATTCTTCAGTTGAATCTCCGTCTTTACCACCAGAAGCTGGTTGTTCGTTTGTAAATGCTAATGTTGCTGCATAACTATCATCTGTTGCAGATGTAACTACTGTATCTATAGCATCTATTGTATTTGCAGGTACATTTGCTGCTACTCCACCTCCTGTTAAGTACCTTATTGTAAGTGTTGTGTTAGAAGGTGCTAATCCATATGTTTGTGTAAATAAAAAGTTAGATGGATCGTATGCCTTAAAATATTCGTTAGATGTTAAAAAAGTATCTGAATTTCTTATAACAGTTGGATCTGGAATTATAGCTTCGTCATCTTGAGAACTTATTCCTGAACCAAATTGTATTTGTAGTTTATTAGTCGATGTAAATCTAGTAACAAATCTTCTTGGAACTTTTTTAAGTCTTAAATTATTAGGAACTATATTACTTTCACTGTTGGTGTTAGCTTGAGTATCAAATACAGTATCTTGACCTAAATAAGGAACTTCAGTCCAGGTATTGTTATCACTATCTACAATATCTAAAACTCCTATTATATTTGTATCTGATATTTCAATCGTAGCAAATTTTTCAGCAGTAGTATAAGTTTCGGTAGTTGTATTAATAGTTCCTGAAGTTGCTTTTACTTTTTTAGTCAACAAGTATTCAGCAGGATTACCACTATCCAAAGAAAAAATTCTTATATCAGTTGGATCGTAAGAACTACTAAATTTAAAGTCTACTTGTTCGTTAGTTAAAAAAGTTAAATTATCTCCTACAGATGCTTTTACAATACCGTTTTTACTTATAGTTAACGCTTGATCTAAATTTGGTTTATAGTCTGCACCAGTAGCTGCAACTCTTTGAGTAACTGTAAGTTCGGCTTCAGCAGCAGATGTAGCTTTCGGTCTATACCCCATCATATAAGCTAACGAATATAAGTTAGCAGGGTTTTTAGCATGTTGTAAAAAAGTTTCCTGTAACTGATTATCTTGATAAAATGACAATACATCTCCTACATAAGCAGCCATTTCAATAAACATAGTTCCTGGAGAAGTAGGACTAAAATCGTTATAAGAATCTGGAAAGTAATTCTTAGCGTGTTCTATCAATGCAGTTTTCAAGTCATTGAAATCTCTATTGATGTATTTTATATCTCTTTCTTCTGCCATTATTGTTCAAAATTTATTACTACTTCATCTTCGATGTCGGTATCTCTTAATTTATACTTTAAACTAAAGCTTACTGTATTTTTGTCTGCATCACCTAAAGTGTTTATCTCAACAGGTTCTACTCTTGGAAAATAAAATTCTAAATCATTTCTAACTAATTGATCAATTTCTTTTACCTTATCTTGAGTCAATTGTTCGAAAAGAAGATTTTGAAGCTGATTTCCGAATGTAGGGTTTAAGTATCGTTCTCCTTTACCTGTAAGAAAATAGTTTATTAAGTTAGTTTTAATTGCTTGTTTAGTTTCAAATGTTTGATTAAAAACAGCTTTACCGCTAAAAGGTAAACTAACTCCTACAGCCTTTCTTGGTTGTAAGTCAATTGGATCTATTTTCTTTATTTCAAACGCCATTATACTGCTCCTACTCTAGCTTTATCTTTTTTATATGATGCATCTAATACTGATTTTGCTTTATTAACAAAATCTAATTGACTAATATCTATAC
>MDTD01100086.1_pt1 | contig 12516 bp, 10 predicted proteins | sample 811221 | NCBI WGS metagenome assembly MDTD01 (sample SAMN05326646, study PRJNA326480) | marine metagenome | isolation source: seawater | place: Pacific Ocean: South West | collected 2011 | reverse complement strand
TGGTCGTTTCGCCGTTGAGGTGATCGAGGCCTGCCGCGCCGAAGTTGGCCCAGATTTTCCCCTCATTCTCCGCTGGTCCCAGTGGAAGCAGCAGGATTTCACCGCTCGCCTTGCGGAGACACCCCAGTTGCTCGAGGCCTTCCTGCAACCCCTGATTGATGCAGGTGTCGATGCCTTCCACTGCAGCCAGCGCCGCTTCTGGGAGCCCGAATTCGAGGGGTCCGACATGAATATCGCCGGTTGGGTGAAGAAGATCACGGGAATGCCAACCATTACAGTGGGTAGCGTGAGCCTCGATCAGGACTTCGTCTCGCAACCCAGCGAAGGAGAGGGCGCCACTAGCGAGCCCGCTTCGATAGATCGTCTTCTAGAGATGATGGATCGCGGTGACTTTGACTTGGTGGCAGTGGGGCGGGCGCTGATCGCCAATCCGGATTGGCCCAGAGTGGTTTGTTCCGGCGACACCTCGGGGCTGCAGGCCTACAGCAAGGACTTGCTGGCGTCTTTGGACTGACACCCCAGGGGATTTCCCTTATATTTCGATCTGTCACCAAGCTGTAACAGGTCGACTGCACAATACATGAGTGAAAAGCGTCACGGCAGCCACCGCTGGCGCGTTCGCGTGCTTCTTTTTCCCAGGAGAGTCGATATGAAACATCCCCTTGCTTCTTTGTTCGCGGGCCGTGTGCTCTCGCGAGCGGTTGCCAGTGTCACCTTGGTGGGGTTGGCCACAGCCGCGCCCGGTGTGTATGCACAGGAAACCTCCGCGGCGGTTCGTGGTGCGGTCAGCACCAGCAGTGGCGAAGCCCTTGCCGGCGCCACTGTCATCGTGACCAGTAACGCCACCGGTGTCAGTAAGACCACGACCACCGATGCGAGCGGTTTTTACTCCGTTCGCGGTCTACCGGCAGGTGTCTCCTACGACATCGTCGTTGACGCCAACGGTTGGCAAAAAGCCTCGACTGCAGATCTGTCTTTGGCGGTGGGTCAGTCTGAGGCGATTAACTACCGGCTCGATGCTGAGGAAGAAGTGATCGTGATGGGTACGCGCGTCGCGGTAGATACCGCGGTGGGCCCCAACGCGGTGTTTGACCTTGCGACCTTGCAAGACTCGCCCTCCGTGAACCGAAACATCAACGACATCATTCAGCAGGATCCGCGCTTATACGTGGATCAATCCCGCGGTGACGTGGATGCGGTGCAATGTAACGGTGCCAACCCACGCTACAACAGCCTGACGGTTGACGGCGTGCGTCTCAACGACGGCTTTGGTTTGAACAGTAATGGCTATCCCACCCAGCGGATGCCTTTCCCTTTTGACGCCATTTCCAGCGTCGCCGTAGAACTGGCGCCGATGGACGTGGTCTACGGTGGATTCTCAGCCTGTAACATCAACGCCGTGACCAAAACCGGCAGCAACGAAATGTTCGGTTCGGTGTTCTTCGACTACGGCAGCGATTCACTCCGGGGTGATAAGCTGGAGGGCGACAGCATCGAGTCTCAGGACTACAGCGAGACGCGCTGGGGTATCGAGCTGGGTGGTGCGATTATCCCTGACAAGCTGTTTTTCTATGGCGCCTACGAGAAATACGACGGCGCCGACCTGAATAACCGCGGTGCCATCGGCACGGGCGCGGTCAATGAGGTACCGGTCACGCAGGCAGAGCTCGACGAAATTGCACGGATCTCGCGCGAGGTCTACGGCTTCGAGCCGGGACGGACCGCATCAGAGGCTTTCGACTTCGAAGACGAGAAGTACCTGCTGAAAGCGGACTGGTACATCAACGATGCGCATCGCTTGTCCGCGACCTACATGTACAACGACTCCTTCAACTTCACGCCCTCTGACGGGGATCTGGATGAGTTTGAATTCGATAAGCACTTCTACAAGCGCGGTGCCGAGCTCACCACCTACAACATCAACTTGTACTCTGACTGGAACGATCGCTTCTCAACCGAGATCCGCTACTCCTTCAGTGACGTCGACTTCTTGCAGCAAGCTGTGGCCGGTAAGGACTTCGCTGAGTTCCGCGTAGAGTTAGACGAAGTAGATGTGTATCTGGGTCAGGATGACAGCCGCCAGGCCAACGCACTGGACTGGGAAGTTGAGCAGCTCGTGATCCGCGGTATCTATACCCTCGGCAACCACACGATTACGGGTGGTTTTGAGCGTGAAGATCTGCAGATGTACAACCTCTTCTATCAGCACGTTGACACCGAAATCCGCTTTGATGGCATTGAGAACTTCGCTGCAGGCCAGGCTTCTCGTGTGTACTACGGCAACGCGATCTCCAACGACGAGCGCGACGCCGCCGTGGAGTGGGGCTATGCGGTGAACTCGGCCTACATTCAGGACGAGTGGCAGATTACTGACCGTCTGGAGCTGACGATTGGTTTGCGTTACGACTGGTACGAGTCGAGCGATACGCCCAACATCAACCCGGACTTTGTTGCGGACTATGGTTTCGCCAACAACGCAACGCTGGATAACCTGGACCTGTTCCTGCCGCGCTTCGGCTTTACCTGGGACGCGACGGACAGCATCACGGTCCGCGGCGGTATCGGCCTGTTCTCGGGCGGTAATCCGAACGTCTGGTACTCAAACGTGTACTCCAATACCAACACCACGGCGGTGCAGGTCTCTGAGCGAGGTGTTGACCTCTTTGCTCAGAATTACGTGAACTGCGAAGCCAGTGCCCCGACCTGTGGCCCGGGCTGGGGTGTCCCATCTCAGTTGGCCGAGCAGGTCGCGGCAGGCGACGGTAGTAACTTCGAGATTGTCTATCTTGATCCCGACTTCGATGCGCCCACCGAGTGGAAATACTCATTGGGTATGACTTGGGAGTTCGGTGATGGCTATGTGCTGACTGCGGACGCGCTGATTACCCGCGGTGAAGATACGGCGATCTACAAGCATGGTGATCTGGACTTCACTGGTGAGTACAACGACATGGGTTATCCCGTGTATGACTCAGTCCGTCTGCCTACGTTCGTATTGACTAACAGCTCAAAAGGTAACGAATCAGAGTCGCTGGCCTTTAGTCTGTTCAAAACCTTTGATAACGGTTGGGATGTTCGAGTGGGTTACGCCTGGACGGATGCGAAAGACGTGAACCCGATGACGTCTTCGGTAGCGTTCTCGAACTACGTTAACCGTACGTTCTACGATCCTGAAGAGGAGGTGTTGTCGACCTCAAACTACAACATTGAGCACCGCTTCACTGGTGTCTTCAACTACACTGCTAACTGGTTTGGCGAGTATCGAACGCGCTTCTCTATTTACGGTCAGGCCAGCTCCGGGGTGCCTTACAGCACCACGATCGGTGGCTTTGAGGGTACGGTGCTGGCCTATGGCTTTACCCCGTATCTCGATTTCATCGAGCACGTGCTGGAAGAGCCGGGTACGCGTAATGCCAACAACGGCAGCTGGTGGCGGAAAGTCGATATGCGCATTAGCCAGGAGTTTCCCGGCTTTGCCGACTCACATCGTGGCAGCGCCTTTATCGTCATCGACAACCTCACCAACCTGATCAACGACGATTGGGGTGTGATGTACAAAGCGAACTTCCCTTACGGCGTGACGCAGGATGACATTGATGCCGGCCGTGCTGAGACGCGTATCGGTAACGCATCCTTGTGGGAAATCCGTGTCGGATTCAACTACCGCTTCTAATCGGTACCGCGACAAAGACAAGGCGCCTTCGGGCGCCTTTTTTGTTTCCGCGTTTTTGCGGCTGCGCTGGGATGCGTGTTGACGCTCAACCTCCCCTAAGCATACATCTCACCACGCCGAACGCCTCGGGTAGAAAAAGCGTGTTGCCCAGCGAGACATGCTCTACAGTAGCCGGCGATTCCTGACCCACCGTATTTCTTTATGCTGACGCCACTCCCCAACGCCGGTTCTCCCACGTCTCCTCCGGGCTCTCGCTGGCTTGTTTTGATGACGGTCATGGCGGTGTATATCTGCATGATCGACCGCATCGCTATCTCTATTGCCATTATCCCGATGGCCGAGGAAAACGGTTGGTCGCCCACCATTCAGGGGGCAGTGATGTCCGCTTTTTTTGCGGGCTATGTCATCCTGCAGGCGCCCGCCGGCTACTTGTCTGATCGCTACGGTGGCAAATGGGTGCTCGGTTTGGGCGTCTTGTTCTGGTCGTTATTTACGGTACTGACCCCGTTGTCTGCTGCCCTGGGCATTACCATGCTGCTGGCCTGTCGATTTTTGATGGGCGTGGCAGAAGCTGTGACCTGGCCGTCGATCTATTCGCTCTATTCCCGATGGGTGCATCCGGACCGACGTGCGTCCGCCGTGGGTTTGATGAACTCTGGGATTGCCGGTGGCAGTGTGATCGCACTGATTTGCACACCGTGGCTGATCAGCGTGTGGTCTTGGCAGGGGGCTTTCTATCTTTATGGCGCGCTGGGGTTACTGTGGTTTGTTTATTGGACCGCTCAGGCAAGCTCGCGGCCTACTGCGACGCCTGAATGGGAACAATCTGGCGTTGCGCCGGACAGCCATGAGCGTGCCGACGGAGACACCACTGCGTCATCTGCTGCCGCCTACCCCCGTCTGACGCTGCAGCGCATGTTGCGATCCCGCGCGGTGTGGGCGGTGATCGTGGCGCACGTGTGCATCAACTGGTCGCTCTATTTGGTGCTGTCGTGGTTCCCGACCTTTATCAATCAGGAGTTGGGCGCTGACTTGCAACTCGCTGGGTTTTTGGCGCTGGCTCCTACGGTGGTGTCGCTCATCATGGCACCGGTAGCGGGACGTCTGTTTGATCGCTTCATTGCGCGGGGGGCGGATCGCTTAAAGGTCCGGCGTGTGATGCAAACCATCGCGTTTGCTGGCATCGCCGGTGCGATGTTAGCGGTTACCTATACGGACTCATTATTCCTCAGTGTGGCGATTATCACGGTTAGTAATGCCCTGACGGCATTTTCAGTGGGTGGCTTCGCCACAAATCACCTCGATATCGCGCCCAATCAGTCGGGTTTTTTAATGGGCGTGACCAACACCCTGGCCGCTATTTCCTCAAGCGCCTCGGTATTTGTCTCGGGTCTAATTCAAGATGCTACCGGCGGCTGGGATGCGGTGTTCCAGACCGCAGCGCTGGTATCAGTTGTGGGTGCCCTTATCTACGTTGTTTTCTCAGGTGTAGAGCGAGAATTCGGTTGAATATTGGGCATTAATGGCCCTCTGTGCATGTGGTGAACCGAGCGCTGATAGAAGCGGCGCATTTGAAATACATAACCAAAAAGAATGTTTAGATATTAATTCAGTCTTTTCATGGAATTTTATAGTTTCTGCGGGGGCTGCAGCAGATCTGATTCGTCGGCTGTTGCCTATAATACAATCGTTAAAGGCGCATGTAGCGCTGTTGTATCGACAGGAGAAAGCCATGATCAAACGGATAGGATCGCATATTGATAAATTTGGAATATTATTTGTTGGATATTATGTCTCCACAGTTATTTTCCATTCGGTATCTCACCTGGTGTAGCCCCCGACCGGGAGCGATCTAGCGAGATCACGGGGGCCGCGTTTGCGGCCCTTTTTTGTGAAAGCGCCCCCAGTGCCGCGGGCACCCGTGATGGCGTCGCTGTGACACCGCTCGCCTGAGGCGCACGAACTAAAAGGCAGCAGAAATCGCCTGCTCAGTGCGTTGATGACTTTTGCCGCAGAACTCGCCGCGGTAAAGTACGCCTTTCTATTGGGGCACCACTATGATCAGCCTGCTTGGCGTTGTTCTATTGTTGCTTGTCGCCGTTGGGCTGTCTTCTCACCGAACCGCCATTCGTCTCAGGACCGTATCGCTGGCCTTTGCGTTACAAGCCGTCATTGGCTTTGTCGCGCTGTTTACGAATTGGGGCATCGCCGCGTTGGCGGCGGCTTCCGAATATGTTGCGTTGCTGTTGGGCTACAGCCGTGCCGGCATGGAATTTATGTTTGGAGGCTTGGTCGGGCCGACGGATTCACTCGGCTTCATCTTTGCCTTCAGCGTGCTGCCTGTTGTGATTTTCTTCAGCTCGCTGATCGCGGTGCTATATCACGCTCGGATCATGCAATGGATGATCCGAATTCTCGGCGGTGGACTCCGTAAGCTGTTGCGCACTAGCCACACGGAATCCCTCTCGGCCGCGGCGAATGTGTTTGTCGGTCAGGCAGAAGCGCCGCTGGTGGCGAGGCCCTACATTCCCGGCATGACGCACTCAGAATTGTTTGCCGTGATGGTGGGGGGTATGGCATCGATAGCCGGATCCGTTATGGCAGGTTACGTTGCCTTGGGCGTGCCGTTGGAGTATCTGTTGGCGGCCAGTTTCATGGCGGCACCGGGTGGGCTGCTGATGGCCAAGATTATGGAGCCCGAGACAGGACAGCCTACCGAGCCGGCAAAGGGTGAGCAGCTCGCCAGCGAGAAGTACATCAATTTTATTGACGCCGCCGCCACCGGTGCAATGAACGGTCTGCAAATGGTCGGTGCTATCGGTGCCATGCTATTAGCCTTCATTGCGCTGATCGCAATGGTCAATGGCATGTTAGAGGCGGGCGGCGCGTGGCTCGGCATCGAGCAGCTGACGCTTGAACGCGTGCTCGGTGGCATCCTGCAACCACTGGCCTGGGCGCTGGGCATCCCCTGGAACGAGGCGCAGCTGGCCGGCAGTCTGATAGGCCAAAAATTCATACTGAATGAATTTGTGGCTTACGTGACCTACAGCGAGGTAGCTGACCAGCTCTCCGCGCACTCGCAGGCAATTGTCATCTTCGCCCTTTGCGGCTTTGCGAACTTGTCGTCGATCGCCATTTTATTGGGCGGTTTGGGCGCGGTTGCACCGAGCCGTCGCGACGATATCTCACGATATGGCTTCAGGGCTCTGATCGCAGCGAGCCTGTCTAACCTCATGAGCGCAGCGCTGGCTGGCTTTTTTCTGACGTTGAGCGGCGTGTGAGTGGCCCATGACTGATCTGGTTCAACTCCCGCAAATCTCCTACTCGTCCCCCAATTTTAGTGACGCATTTATGGCGTCACTGCATCGCTATGGCTTTGCCGCGGTTGTCGATCATCCGCTCGATGATGCGCGGATCAAACGCATCTACTCGGATTGGTTGGGTTTCTTTGCCGATCAAAACGCCGCGGATTTCGCGATGGATCCGATCGATCAGGATGGTTACTTCTCTCTGCAGGAGGCGGAGGCGGCCAAGGGTTTTGACCAGCGCGACTTCAAGGAATACTTCCAATACTACCCATGGGGCCGATGCCCTAGCACCTTGGAGCCGGATCTGGCGGCTCACTTCGCCGCTGCCGTGGCGCTGGGTGCCGAGTTACTGACCTGTATTGCGGAGAGTTTGCCCGCCGATATCACTGCACAGCTGACTGAGCCGTTGCGAAACATGATCGACGGTAGCGGTCAGTCCATGCTGCGTGTGCTGCACTACCCCCCTGTGCCGGCGGGTACCTCCGTACTGCGAGCGGCTCCGCATGAGGACATTAATCTGCTGACGTTGTTACCCGCTGCCGATGGCCCTGGGCTTGAACTACGGTTGCGTGGTGGAGAATGGGTGTCGGTGCCTCACAAGCCGGGCCAACTGATCGTCAACATCGGCGATATGTTGCAGGAGGCGACCGGCGGCTATTTGCCCTCGACCACGCACCGCGTCGCCGCCCCAGAGTGTGGCGAGGCGCTCCCCAGCCGTATGTCATTGCCGCTCTTCCTGCACCCGCGTCCAGAGGTTGTTTTGTCTCCCCGCTACTCTGCTCGACAATATTTGACCCAGCGGCTCAATGAGTTGGGCGTGGCCTGAGCGCACGCCGGTGACGCCATACAAACTCATATTGCGGCTGCGCTGGCTTCAAACCCTGTCAGCCTCCTTGTTGCTGCTGGTTACAACATGCTCGCATGCCGCCGAGGCACGCATCGCTGTGGCTTCCAACTTTCGTGACACCGCCCTGGCCATCGCGGAGCAGTTGGAGGCCACCTCACCCCATCGCTACCAGATTATTGCGGGTTCCACCGGCAAGCTCGCGAGTCAGATTATTAACGGTGCGCCATTTGATATTTTGATGGCAGCGGATCAACGCAGACCTCGTGAGCTTGAGTTGCGTGGGCTGGCGGTGCCGGGTTCTGTGATGACCTATGCGCTGGGAGAAATGGGGCTATGGTGGCCAGAAGGTCCCGACGCATTGGATCTGGAGAAGCTGACTAAGCTCCCGGCCGGGCAGGTCTGTATCGCCAATCCTGCTGTCGCACCCTACGGCGACGCGGCCATTGCGGTACTGAGCGCTGGGTCGATGGATGCGGATTGGCTGGACGGTTTAATACGAGTCGACAACGTGAATTTGGTCACTGGCTGGGTGGCGACCGGGCAGGCACGCGCGGGATTCGTGGCACGTTCCGCCATGATCACCGCAAAGCGAGGAGGCGAGATCCTTTTCGGCACGGATGACATAGTGTGGCTCAAAGATCATCCACCGATTGCGCAGGCTATGGCGGTGATCACGCGGGCAGCCGATAACCCCGCCGCAACGTTTTGGGCTCGCCAGCTAGGAACGGGACCCATTCAAAGCCTTCTTGAGCGCGACGGCTACCGTATTCCGCAGGTCGATCAGTGACGGCTGCCGATTTTCAGGCGGTGTGGCTGACCGCATTGCTCGCGGGTACAACGACCCTGTTACTGATGCCATTGGCTACGCCACTCGCTTGGTGGTTGGTGCGCTCGTCCTCACCGGCGCGGTCAGTGGTCGAGGCAGTGGTGGCGCTGCCGCTGGTCCTGCCTCCCACTGTGCTCGGCTTCTACCTGTTGGTGATACTGAACCCCACAGCACCCGTGGGTGCCTTCTGGGTCAGCATCACGGGGCAGTCGTTGACCTTCTCATTTTCTGGGTTGGTACTGGCTTCGATCCTTTATTCTTTGCCCTTTATGGTGCAGCCCTTGGCCACAGCCTTCAGGTCGGTCTCACAGGAGACGCTAGAGGCGGCGGCGACTTTGGGCGCCTCGCCCCGGGACCAATTGATCAGCGTGGTGCTGCCCGCAGCAAAGCGCGGTTTTCTGACTGGATCGGTGCTGACCTTTGCACACACGGTCGGCGAGTTTGGTGTTGTATTGATGATGGGCGGCAACATACCGGGAGAGACACGTGTACTGTCGATCGCCATTTATGAGCACGTCGAGACGCTGAACTATGACGCCGCGCATGCGATGGCGCTGGGCTTGCTGGTGTTCTCTTTTGTCTCGCTGTGGGCCGTTTACCGCGTGGCCAGCCAACGTGTTGAGGTTATTCGCGGATGAGTGGGCGCCTGCTGGTTGAAGGGAAACTTGCCCGTGGTGGGGTGTCGATTGACCTGTCCGTTGATCTAGACCTGAGCGACCCTGTCGGCATCTTCGGCCCAACGGGAGCAGGTAAAACCACGTTGCTTAAAACGATTGCAGGCCTTGAGCGGGATTTTTCTGGCCGCGTCGAGGTCACGCTGCAGGGTCAACACGAAACTTGGTCTGTACCTGCTCGAGGCGAGCTTGTTCCCGTCCACCGTCGGGGTGTGGGTGTTGTGTTTCAAGAGGGTCGTTTGTTTTCGGGGCGCACGGTGCAAGCCAACCTCGATTATGCGATTCGACGTGCCCGTGGAGTGGGGCGCGCGCAGGATGTGAGCAATATGGTGGGCGCACTAGATATTGCATCGCTTTTGCAACGACCAGTAGAGTCGCTGTCGGGAGGAGAGCGGCAACGCGTGGCGATCGCGCGAACGCTGCTGTCACAGCCCAGACTTCTGTTGCTGGATGAGCCATTGGCCGCCAACGATAACGCCCACCGTAACGGCTTGATCGACTACCTGATTGAGTGGCGGGAGCAGCATGGCACGCCGGTGATTTGTGTATCTCATTCAGGTGAGGAGTTGGAGCGAATCGCGTCTCAGTGTCTGGTCATGGCGCAGGGGCAGATCGTGGCACAAGGCAAGACAGTCGACGTCATAGCCACAGGCGGTGACAGTCAGACAGCAGAAGCCGCTTTTAGTGGCGCTACCGTTTTGTCTGCGGATGCCGTCACGGGCGTCCTGTCTGTGCAGGTCAACCCAGGAGACGCCGACAACCTCAAACAGATCAAGATCGGTGATCAGCTGACCCTCGGAGTAAGCGAATCGGCGTCAGGTCTCAGCGCGCCGTTGCAGCCAAAGCCCGGTGAGGATGAGCGTGAGTCCGATTAGGGTATAGGCTTGAACCGGTTCCCCCGCAACAAGCCAAATGAAGGTGAGCGAGAGCGGGGGCGATAAGAAAATCAGCGTTGAGATCCGAAGCGTGGAGCTAGTCGCTTTCATGGCGCCCATCCACAGAATGAAGGCGATACCCATCTCGAAGAGTCCAATGTAAGCGCCCCCAGCCAGCCCTTGCCAAGTCGGCGACAGGGGAGTGTCGAACCACCATACGAGTCCCCATAACAAGGGGAGTGCGCCCGAGAAATTCAGGAAGAGATTCACTTCTGGGTCGAGGCTGAGCCGGGTGTTGATGACCCAATACAAGCTCCATATGAGGGTGCTGAAGAGCGCCAACCCGATGCCAACGGGTTGGGCCAGTTCTAGTGACCAGGGCACACCCCGCGTGGCGATGACAATGATGCCCCCGTAACTGATTGTCGTGGCTAACAGGGCGCCGAGAGTCAGTTTTTGACTCAACAGTGGTGCTGCAATAAGCGCCAGCGTGATGCCCCAGGAGTAGTTGATGGCCATGGCTTCCTGGGCAGGGAGGCGGTCGTAAGCCGCGAACAACACGAGATAATAAAGCCCGGGGTTCATCCATCCGACCGCTAAGGCGGCCAGACGGTCCTTGAATTGCGTTGCACGAAGTGCCGCCCGCCGTGCCCGCGAGGTGAGGCGCAAGGCAAACAAACACCAGCTGACAGATGCGGCGATGGTCACGAGTTGTAGGGGTGTCCAATACGCTAGGCTCAGGCTGAAAGCGGTCGCCACGGTGCTCCACAGTAATACCGCACCCAACCCCAGCCGCACGGCAAGCCGGTCATCATGGAGTGTCGAGGTAGTGTGGCTGTTATCCACAGTCATGGCTTAGCGATCCTTCTCACAACGTGCCAAGATACGCGCTCTTTTGTGACGGGAGTCTCCAGCATGGGACACATAGGTGAGCATGTCACCCTCGATGATCCGGCCTTCATACATGAGAGTGCCTGGCTGTACGGCAAAGTGTACGTGGGCCCCGGCGCCTCGATCTGGCCCAACGTAGTCACGCGTGCCGAGACCTATGAGATTCGTATCGGTGCGCGCACCAACATTCAGGACTTCGTCATGCTGCATGTGGGCATTGCCTCACCGACGATTATTGGTGAGGACTGCTCGATCACTCATCACGCGACATTGCACGGCTGTGATATCGGCGACCGCTGCCTGATTGGTATTAACGCGACCATTATGGACGGGGCAAAAATTGGTGAGAATTCGATCGTTGCCGGCCACACCATCATCACTGAGAACAAGGTCTTTCCCCGCAACTCGGTCATCGCCGGCGTGCCGGGGAAGGTCGTGGCGACTCGGGATTGCGGTGATGCCAATTTGTTAAATGCCCAGTTTTACAGCGCCTGTGCCGAGCAATATGGGCAAGGTGTTGATCGCTTGTCAGAGGACGCGTTGGCCCAGTTCGCGAGCCTCGCAAAACCTACAGATTGATTTGCGCTAATCTGAAAAAGTGAAAATATTGCAGAACCGGTGCCCTTTTCGCTTTTGCGGTTGAAGCGGGTTGTGCGGATCAGTGGTTGCGTAAGGCCGCCGTCCTACCCGTGGCGGCCAGCAAGGCCTCTAGGCCGCCGACATTTTTTGCTCGGGAAAAGCCTGCTGATTGCAGGCTGGATTCCGCCAGACCCGAACGGTTACCGCTGCGACAGTAGAGTAGTACGGTCTGATTCTTGTGCACGTTGTGCTCTCGGATCCCTCGGACAATGTCTTCATGGGGAATATTGATCGCGCCCGGAAAGTGACCTGCAGCAAATTCCTCTGTCGTTCTCACATCGACAAACAGCGTCGGACCAACGAACTCAGCAACTCTATTTGCCTCGGTGAAGGCCTCAGATGCGTGGGCAGACGCCAGAGCCAGCCACAAAAGTGCAGCGATGAACCATCTCATGGTGCTTTACCCCTCGAAATCTGAGGTCACCAGTGTATCAGCCCCTGATTGCCCGTTTACGGGAGCGGGGTGCGCGGCAGAGGGCTCATACCGGTGTAGATGTATCGCCGCGCCCGTCGGTTGAGTTGTTGTTTTCGAATATCCAGTCCCGGGCAGCAGACAGGGCGTCGAGTCTGGTCTGAAAGATTGCTGTGTCCGGAATGAGTTCGCTGACGCCAAGACCTTTTAGGCTGGTTGCGACTTGCTGGTTGATCCCGCAAAAATATAAATGCTTGCCAGCATGCGCGGCGTCCTCTGCAATCGTCTCAACTGCGCGCGCTGCAGAGACATCCATAAACGGCACTTTGCTGAAGTCCAACACCAATGATGTGTGATGGGTGGGGCTGATT
>MDTD01131856.1_pt1 | contig 12517 bp, 13 predicted proteins | sample 811221 | NCBI WGS metagenome assembly MDTD01 (sample SAMN05326646, study PRJNA326480) | marine metagenome | isolation source: seawater | place: Pacific Ocean: South West | collected 2011 | reverse complement strand
GTTAAAATAGGGACAAAAGCTTGAGACATTGCACCTTCAGCAAATAACCGTCTCATAAAATTTGGAATTTGAAAAGCCACTAAAAATGCATCAAATTCAGGTCCTGCACCAAAAAAATGAGCACAGACCACATCTCTCATTAAACCTGTTACTCTTGAGATACCGGTTAAAGCAGCACATTGTGTAAACGCTTTAAACAATCGGCTCCATTGCATCAGACACTCCAAAGATTTAAAAAATAAGCCTGAACTGATACTCAAGTGTACCGAACCCATGCACATCTGGCAATATGTTCAACCCAGCAACTCGGGTTTTTAAGTATTTATCAGTTGACAAATAAGGTTTAACACTTCAGAATAATGCATCGAATAATGAATGAGTGTGATTCTATTACTGTCAAGTTGAATCGCATGGGAGAGGATGATATGGCAAATACTTCACAAGCTGATAAAAGAGCTCGACAAGCTGAAGCTCGACGAATCAAACGAAAAGGTCAAATGACACGTGTTCGCACCTTGAAAAAGAATATCTTGCAATCTGTTCAGTCTAATCAACTTCCAGAAGCACAAGCTTACTTCAAGGCGTTTCAAAAAGCACTGGGACCTGCCGTTCGCAAAAACCTCTTACACAAAAATACAGCTTCACGATGGCTGAGCCGAATGAATAGTCACATCAAAGCCATTGCATTAAAAAAAGCGTCTTAATGACTTGAGTCATCAACAATTGGTCCGCCGCTCAAATTCTGTCTCTGACCTCTCTCACACAGCCTGTGAAACCCGGCAAGACCAAATTAAACGTGACCTGTGCTCAAGATCTATGGGGTATCGACCCACTTTAATTCATTGCATCCCTTACACTGAAAACCTTTAAGCTGAATGCTCACCCAAATACTTCAACTTAACCCTTTGAAACTCAATGACATGATTGAAAACCCAGCCTTCAATTCATACATCGCAACCCAAATCCTCTGATGCATGCCCCCATTTCTATAAAATGACACTAAATGATTTATACTACACACATCACCTCAAAGAACCTCAACCACTTTCAAATCCCATTGGTTACGTTATGAAGCTGAACAGAACAAATACTGAAATCTTCGCTCAGCACATGATACATTCATCCACGCACATTAGGCATATGATCTAATGCAAGATCACTCACCCCCTCACTTTAAAACATTTAGAATTGAAGTATTTGAATCAAATTCATCGATTTAAAAATCTTAAAACCTGATGCTGCCCCCTAGCATTGAACGCTTTTTCATCTAAAATCTGCTTATGATCTGATTGAGCGCCCTGCATCGATCAATCCAGCATAAACTGAAGCACATAGTGCATCTAATCCTTTGTGAGCATGCGAACTGATACAAAAGACTTGACACTCAGGCCGATCTTTCTTAATCACTTGCACGAGCATCTGGAGATCCTCTTCACTGATTAAATCAATCTTAGATAATACAATCCAGCGTGTTTTATGTTTCAAATCAAACCTGGACTCATTCAATTCTGTTTGAACTTGATCCATCGCAGCTTGTACCGTGTAGTCACCGCTTTCATAAACAGAGACCACATGTAACAATACCTGACATCTAGACAAATGCTTCAAAAAACGATCACCTAAACCTGCACCCTGTGATGCACCTTCAATCAGACCAGGAATATCTGCCAAAACAAATTGACGCTCTGAATCTAAACACACCTGCCCCAAATAAGGACGCGTCGTGGTAAAAGGGTAATCTGCAACGCGAGGTTGTGCCGAAGAAACTGCACGAATCAACGAAGACTTTCCAGCATTGGGAAGCCCCACCAACCCAACTTCTGCCAACAATTTAAGCTCTAAGCGCAAGCGCCTAGAAACCCCCGCCTCACCTAAGGTCACTGTTCGAGGCGCCCGTTGACGACTTGTTTTAAAACGCGTATTACCTAGACCTTTTGCACCTCCTTGAGCAACACACACACGCTGCCCTGGGCGAACCAAATCGACCAACAAGCCATTGGCATCTAAATCATACACACTGGTCCCGATCGGGACACGAATGACACAATCTTCTCCATTTAAACCAGTTTTATTTTGACCAGAACCCGGTCGACCTGAACCGGCCTTAAAATGCCTTTGATGCTTTAAATCAACCAAAGTATTTAACTGAGGGTCTGTTTCAAGATAGACACTACCGCCTTCTCCACCATCACCTCCATCAGGCCCCCCGCGCGGCAAACAACGCTCTCGCCTAAAGCTAAGACAACCCGCACCACCCGAACCAGCCTCAACGTATAGCTCTATTTCATCAATGAAATTCACCATATTAGGGGCCTAAAAAAACAAAGAGGACCTATCATCACATGAACAGAACCAACAGGCTCTACTTAATGAATGGTGTCACGATCAACTTCAGCAATCACTGCAAGCTTACGCCCACCTCGAGTCACAATTTTCACATGGCCTGTTTCAAGGGCAAACAATGTATGATCACGACCAATACCTACACCTGCACCATTGAGCATACGACTGCCTCGTTGACGCACAATGATAGTGCCCGCATGAATATGCTGACCATCGCCCACTTTGAGTCCTAAATATTTTGGATTTGAGTCGCGTCCGTTTCTTGAACTGCCCCCTGATTTCTTATGTGCCATAATTTAAACTCCTTAACATTTAGGGATCAAAGGATGATTCATCCTTTATTTTGCATCACTTGATGCTGTAGATTGATCAGATGATTGTGTTTTCTTAGCTTGTGTTGACTTTCGAGGCGCCCTCTTAGGCTGAGACTCAACTGTTTCTTTAGAGACTGGTTCTGATTTTAGGCCTTTCCCATCAACCTGAATGTCAGTGACCCTAACCCAAGTATAGTTTTGACGATGACCCGTTCGTGTCATGCTATGCTTACGTCGACGCATCTTAACAATACGAATTTTCGGACCTTTGGCATGATCAATGACAACAGCTTGCACTTTAGCATGACCTAAGATAGGCTGCCCAATATGCAAAGCGGCTTCATCACGCACCAATAGTACGTTATCAAAAGTAACTGTTTCGTTGAGATCAGTTGAAATCCGCTCAATTTGATACCGTCCGCCTAACTGGACACGCCGTTGTTTTCCGCCTGTTGCGATTACAGCATACATCTTTATACTCCGAACACTCCAAAGAGGACGTATTTTATAGCAATTCAACCCACAAGATCAAGCCCTATTTGAAGATTAATGACCTTAACCTCAATCTTCTCGATTTTAATCCCTACCTCTCAATAATATTCACATTCATATATTTCAAAATAAAAAGCACCCAAGATCAATAAAATGATTGAAAGCTCAATGACTTTTTGAGAGCATATTTTGAATTCAACAGGAATACCTCTATGATTGAGATTAATGCACTTAATGACAGCTTATCACGCATTTCAAATCGACTGATATCACATTGCCAAAGCTCAATACCGCTGATGGAATCAGTGTGCCATCATTTGTTGAAATTAGGCGGGAAGCATCTGCGTGCACGTTTAGCTTTGTTAGCAACGGGAGCTTGCGGCCATGCTTTAGAACAAGGCGAATCACTGGCCTTAATCGTAGAGTGGCTGCATACTGCAACATTACTCCATGATGACGTCATCGACCAAACTGATCAAAGACGTTCTGAACAAGCAACTCAAACTGTATTTGGGAATACCGCCAGTGTTTTGGGTGGTGATTATTTGTATGCACTGGCCTTTGAGCATATTGCCACATTAAACCATCCACAAACCCTTTCCGTATTAGCTCAAGCTACGCGAACAATTGTTGAGGGTGAGATGCATCAATTAGCGCATCGATATCAGCGCCATCTCAATCGCGCCACTTATTTAAAAATCATTGAGGGCAAAACTGCAAAACTCTTCGAAGTCTCAACTCAACTGCCCGCAATTTATTTATCTGCGCCTTCAGAGCATATTCAAGCCCTGACTCGATTTGGGCACGATCTAGGCACGATCTATCAGATGATTGATGACCTTTTAGATTATCAATGCACATCCAAGGATTCTGGAAAAACACAATACAGTGATCTCCATTCAGGTCTATGCACCTTCCCACTGATTGTATTAGCTGAACATACAGATTCAACCATGCATGATCTCATTGAGCAAGCACTCAATGGCGACAGCACTGCACAAGAAAGCGTCAAAACCGCACTTCATTCTCACAATACTTTCAATTTGGCTTGGGCAGAAATCATCACATTAACGCAAGCAGCTCAAGCACACTTAGATCACATTCCAAACACCCCTTATCGAACCGCTTTAAAGCAAATATTGGCCGAATTCATTGAAACTCATGCTCCCGCTTCATCTAAGTAACGCAAGGCAAATTGGCTGCGGTGAACGCCCCAAAGCCGAAGCGCTTGTTGCCGTTCAATACGTTGAACACTTCCATTATGAACCGGCATATTCATGAGCACATCGACCATTGCCATCGTGTGAGTTGACAACACACCACACAATACGGCATCTTCAAGATTTGAACACTGCTTGATCCAATAAAATCCTTGTGCACCCAATCGAACATGGTAATCAATTGGACACATAGGTCCTTGAGAAACTGTGTCAGAAAAAATCCCTGCCATTAAAATTGCAGAACCAGAAATATTTTTTAAAACCTGAAAAGACTCTTCTTGCAAGGCTGACAAAAAATCAACGCCTAAACTTTGATTTAAATGATCATGTGATATCATCGATTGCTTCAGGATCTTAATTAAATACCCATGAACCCCTTCGGGTAACTGTATATTGAGCTGATGACAAGAATGATCGACCAAATCACTCCAAGGCTCTGGTTTTAAATCAAACCCTAATTTTAAAAGCGTTTCCACGAATCCAATACCCTTATATTTATTACGAATTTTAGTATAGCTCATATTATTCACTTCATGCTGAGCCCAATGCTCTCTGCACGAGAATGATTGCTATTTTTTTAGAAATACGTTATCATATTACAGTTAAGTTTGCTTGGATGCATTATGCCAGATTTAAGTATTGAAGGGGCACATCATTACTGGTTTAGATTTAAAGACCAGAGCGTCTACACTGTTATTAACATCATGGAAAGTATCGAGCAATGGACACTAGATGGTGACCCAGATCTTGAAAAATCACTACACAACTTAGGCCAAGCGCTTGAAAACACAGAACAAATCAATCTAAAGCATCAAGAAGAATTCATACAGATAGCCGCTTACCTCAAAATCAGTCGCACACTGCGAATCCTACAAGCACTCGACACCGCTTACCCTAGCGCCGCTGCTAAGCTGATTGCTTACGCCGAAACACAAAGCGATAGTAGCCCTCATGCGAAAACATTCTTAAGTCGAAATGTTATTTTTGAGCGGCTGAGGGTTTTATCTCGTGTACTTGCTCCAGATCGCCTAATTTTAGTACAAAGTGCTATTGAGGAATTTAAACATGGCTAGATCATTGATTCACTGTTTCAAGAAATGGATTACATTCAGCGCACTGGCTTCTTTGACAACTTTCGCAGCGCCTTACTGTCCACCTCAAAAGCCCAGCAATCCCACTTTCTATGAGCAATTCTGTATTCCTTCACAACCTCAAAAGCCTGCATCTGTTCATCAAGAGGGCACGCCACAAGTTATTCAACGTGAGATGATTAATCCATTGAGCCCGATCGCACCTCAAGCGGCAAAACCCGAAGCATCTAAAACAACACAACCTGCTCAATCAAAGCCATCGACCCATCAATCATCCACACCCAAACCTTATCAGTATACCCCACCCAAACCATTCAATCCTTGGGCAACCCATTCACCTAAACCTTCAGAAGATCATGCCGCTCAATCGAACACTTCTTCTAAACGTGAAGCATCTTCTGGACGTTCAGATTCATCTCAATCATCTTCATCTCCTTGGAGTTATCTTGAATAAATTTGGAGCTTACTCATGAACCCAAAACATCTTATTTCTAGCTGTGTCATCGCTTGTAGCGCTTTATCCTTTGCAGCAGACGCAGGCACATCAACTCAAAGCATTGGTGACCACATCGCAGAGAGCACCAATACCACATTAAGCGCAATGCAGTCACTCTTGTATGGCAGCCACCAACTGACACATACCCTATCGGACCAAGACACTCAACAAGCGCGCGCCCAAATTGAAAAAGCCTTGGGCCTTGCCCCAAGCAGCGACTGGACAGCACCTGCAGATATTTCGACGTTTCAGAATGCACTACTTAGCACCCAGATTTCAGGCTTTGACGCCCCCGTTTCAAGCCCTTCAACGCAAATTGATATCAAATCACTTGCACAATGTGCGCTCTCTAATATTGCACTCCCCTTATCTGCACAGAACAATAATCGAGTGGTAGATGCTCAAGCGTGTTACGTCCGCATCAGCAATAACTCAACCACACCCTCAACACTGAACACGGTATTGACTCAACTCAATAGCCAGTGTAAACAAACCCCTGATACATCGATCACAACGTCTGAAAATAATCCATGCGACAATGTCCGTCAGATCTCAAAACTACAACTTTATTTAAACTACTGTACGACTTCGCCGCAAAGTGCAACCCCGAGCACACCCTCTACACAAGCCAGTTCAGATTCAAACAGTCCGATCAATGTTGGATCTGACGCTTTACAGTCCTGCAGTGATACAGCTGCTTTAAAACTATACAAAGACATGGGCACTTGGTGGTCTACTTATAGAACAACCGCACAATTAAGCCAAACAAACCGCTCTCACTTAGATGAAATTTTTTCAAAAACCTCAAATACTGGTGAAGCTGCAAAGCAAGCGGCCAAAACACAACTGAAACTGCTCAAAGCGCCCTTTGATCAAATCGAACAATCGATTAAAAATCAATATGTCCAATCCGTGATGACACAGACTCAATCATCTTCTCAACAGCCCGCCACTCCGCTGAGTGGCGTTGAATCATTGCTCAATTTGGATCGACTGACCACACGTGAAACGCAAGGCGCTTGCTTTGCGAATCAAGCTCAACAGGTGGCTTTAAATCGATCCCCTCTCGATTCAGTTACATCAATGATTAAACGCTTCTCTCAACGCTATCCAGCGCCTGAGCAGCTTTATCCCACGGTCCCCTTTGATGCACAAGGAAACCTTGTTGTAGTCGCTGCACCTGATGGATCAGTTGGACTTCATTCGATTAAGCAACTGGCCAACACAACGGCTAATAATAAATACTGGAAAAATACAGAGAAAAAAGGTCCTGCTCAAACCAGCCTGAAGCAACGTGAACAACAACTCGCTTCGATTCAACAATTACAAGATCAATATCGAACAATGGCTGATAAATTCTCTGTCTCGCGTAATGCAGGCTTTTCAAACCTAACGTATTTAATGAATTTACGTTTACCTAGCGAAGCATTCAAGAGCAATTCTTGTACAGGCAATCAAACTGCCGCGTCCCCTCAAGAATGGATGAAAGCCAGCGCAATGATGCGTCAAAATACTGATTGGACTGATTCAATGAAACAGGCCAATATGGGAAATGCGATGCGTCAAGCTGTGCTCTTGCTCTCTGAAATGCGAACTCAAATGTATTTAGATAACCAATTGCAACAACGCGTATTATTGGCGCTCACCTTGTTACAATTGAATGCTTCTGTCAAGAATAACGGTAGTACACAGCAGCTGAAACGAAACCTTGAAACTCAAATTTCAAAATATGTCACAGGTGACTTTGGAGCCCCCACCGCTGCCAGCACTCCGCTCCCAGCGAACACTCAAATACCCTCCATCCCGACCTCATCATAAAGTACACTTTACCTGTGTATGAATCACCTTATACCGATTCATACACAGGTTCTTTAGTGAGAAGATACGGCCCCCTTTTCTAATCATTTTTATATGAGATAAAGTGCATCTTCAGTTGATCTGTAATCAGTCAAGTTTTCGAGATCTATTCCCTGTCTTGTGAAAGCTTTAAATCATTCAGATAGCTTTAATCCACAATAGGCTCATTTTTAAACCTAATATCCGTCCACTTTTCACAGATGATCTCACCTAATCTGCTTCAAGGCACTGAATACCTGATAGACCTGAAAAACTGATCGTTTCCATAAACGTTGTAGGCGAGGGATTATTCATATTTTTAGCAGAACATGACGCTTCAAGATATGCACTATTCAATCCATTTTAAACATTTAAATACCTTAATCATTGCTGATCACTCAATACTTTAAAATGATCTGATTGATTCAAAAAGCTGTTGCTTTAAATCGTAACGATTAAACGCACGCAATGTATTGAACACATAAGAATTTGTCGCAAACAAGCAGCTTATACCCTTTTCAGTGATGATGCCCATTATCATATAGATCTCATTAAAAGCTTGCCTAGAAGCAAACAAGGGATTATTCAGGTTGAGCCAAATTTAAATGCTGGTAAGCTTTATCCATTGCAATCCGTCCTCGAGCGGTTCGTGACAAAAAGCCTTGTTGAATTAAATAAGGCTCAATCACATCTTCAATGGTTTCTCGAGCTTCACTCAAAGCCGCTGCTAAGCTTTCCACCCCGACAGGCCCTCCTTTGAATTTTTCGATCATCAATTGTAGTAATTGACGATCATGTAGATCAAGGCCATATCGATCGACTTTCAAAAGATTTAATGCTTCATTCACAATGGGATAATCTAAGACATGTGTTGATTGAACTTGAGCAATATCACGCACTCGACGTAATAATCGGTTGACAATTCGAGGTGTCCCACGTCCACGCTTTGCAACTTCTAAAGCTCCTGATGCTGTAACCTCAATACCTAAAGAGGCTCCAGAGCGAATCACAATGGTTTGTAAAGCTTCAGGCGTATAGAATTCTAAACGACTGATGACACCAAAGCGATCACGTAAGGGTGAGGATAATCGACCAGCACGCGTTGTTGCCCCAACTAATGTAAATGGAGCTATATTTAAAGTCACTGACTGTGCAGCTGGCCCTTCTCCAATGACAATATCCACTTTAAAATCTTCCATTGCACTATATAGCACCTCTTCAATCACGGGGCTGAGTCGATGAATCTCATCAATAAATAAAATATCTTGAGGTTGAAGGTTTGTTAAAATGGCAACTAAATCACCCGTTTTATCTAATGCTGGACCTGATGTCTGCCTTAAAGTTGAATCCATTTCATTCGCAATAATATGTGCTAAAGTTGTTTTACCCAGCCCTGGGGGACCGAAAATCAAGACATGATCTAAAGCCTCTGATCGTGTTCGTGCGGCTTCAATAAAAATCGACAACTGCGTGGTCACATCTTCTTGACCAATATATTCTTTTAAATACTTGGGTCTTAATGAAGTCTCTAGATGATTTAATTCAGTTTCTTGTGATGATGCACTGATTAAACGATCTGCTTCAATCATTGAACGCCCTCACTGGATAAATGTTGTAGCGCTTGTTTTACAAGCATTTCAGATGAACATGTACTTGATTCATCCGACTGAGACAGCTGTTTTAAAACAGGCGTAATCTGTGAAGCACGATACCCTAATTTCATCAAGACTGCATTGGCTTGCATGAGTGCATGCGTAGGCGCAGGTTGAACAACATGCTGATTTAAGATTGGAGCACTGATGCCTGAAAAAGAACCTTTTAACTCAACCATCAAGCGCTGTGCAACTTTTGGTCCAATCCCTTTTATTGCCGTTAATTGACTGATATCTTTGGTCTCGATGCACTGAATCAAAGCGTCTACTGTTAATTGAGACAAAATAGCTAAAGCAGCTTTTGGACCAATCCCTGACGCTTTAATCAAGCGCTTAAAGGCATCTCGTGTTGGTTGATCAGAAAAGCCGAACAATAAATGGGCATCTTCACGAATGCTTAAATGCGTCATGATGGTCACTGTCCGCGAAGCCTGTTGCGTAAGAACTGTATAACAACGATTGGGCAATTCAATATCATATCCAACCCCATTAACCTCTAATATAATAGTATTGCCTTGAGCGTGTATAATATGTCCTGTAAGTTGACTGATCATGATTTAAAGCCTTCATTATATTCATTTATACGCTACAGGAGATCCATGCACAAGTAAACATCTAGACCGTGCTAAGCCGCTTGATTGAATTCAACGGAAGATTAAACGTCACTTCAATCTCACCTCATGGTTGAACTCTTATGGTTAAACACTCAGTTACAGATCTTCTCATCTTTGAATGACTGAATTCAACGGCACCTTTGATCAACTTCATTATATCCAATCATCTAAGATACAGCACGGGTGGCTTCAACCCTATAAAATGAAGATCTAGATTGTGACAATCACTTGATTTAAGTCAATATTAGTTTAAACATACTGTGGGCATGAGCGCTGTCATGATTCAGTCTAAAGACTCACGGTAGCTTGTTGTAAATGCTGTATATGGCATAAAGCCACTGCAAGCGCATCTGCAGCATCTTCGGCAGGATGACCGGATAAATTTAATCGCTTGGCCACCATAAATTGAATTTGTGCTTTTGTAGCACTGCCTATCCCAACAATGGTTTGTTTAACTTGTCTTGGAGCATACTCATAAGGCGGCGCAATTTTTAAGGTCAGCCCCAAAAGACAAACACCACGAGCTTGGCCTAATTTAAGAGCTGTATTTGGATTATGACTCATGAAAACAGATTCAATTGCGCATTGATCAATCGTATGTGAATCGATCACCTGCGTTAATGATTCATGCAGTTGTACCAAGCGTTCAGAAAATTGCCCTGATAATTTAATACTGCCGGAAGCCACATAGTCAATTTGACCAGCATGATAACGAACAATACCATATCCAGTAATACGTGAACCTGGATCAATGCCTAAGACATTCATTGAGATCCGACCGAATCAGGCCAGGCAACATTAGAAAAAACAGCTTGAACATCATCTAAATCTTCTAATTTTTCGATCAATCGTTCAATTTTTTCTGCTGTATCTTCGTCAACAGGACATTCTGTTGTCGGGACCCAACGCAATGTCGCTTCTTCAACCTCACAAGAGGCATCATCTACAAACAACTGTCGCAGCTGATTGAATGATCCTGTATCTGTTGTGATCGCAACAATCGATTCTTCATAGATCACATCTTGAGCACCTGCTTCAATGGCTCGCTCCATGATGGTATCTTCATCTAAAGCCGTTTTAATCAGGACTAAGCCTTCATAATTGAACAAATATGCAACAGAACCCTCAGTGCCCAAATTCCCACCACTTTGGCTCAGGGCATGACGAACCTCTCCCACCGTTCGATTTCGATTGTCAGTTAAACAAGTGATCATGATGGCCACACCCCCAGGGCCATAGCCTTCATAACGTATGGCTTCAAATGCAGCGGTATCTTGAGGGCCGTTGCCTCGTTGTACCGCTCTCATGATGGTATCTTTAGGCATATTAGCTTGTTGCGCTTTATCCATGGCTAAACGCAACCTTGGATTCACAGCAGGATCGGGGCCTGATTCTTGTGTAGCGACTGTAATTTCACGGATTAATTGTGTGAACTTCTTTCCTCGAACTTGATCTTGACGGCCTTTTTTATGGCGAATATTAGCCCATTTACTATGGCCTGCCATTATGAAGCGTCCTGAGTACGTTGATGCCCTGCCGTGGCCTTAACGCGAATGGACAGTTCATCAAGTTGTTTCGTATCAACTTGAGCAGGCGCTCGTGTTAATAAACATGCACACGATTGTGTCTTAGGAAATGCAATGACATCACGAATTGAATCTGTCTGGGACATTAACATGACTAAACGGTCTAACCCTAATGCGAGCCCCCCATGCGGAGGTGCTCCATATTTCAAGCCTGAGAGCAAATGACCAAAAGAAGATTGAGCCCGTGCTTCATCAATGCCCAACGCTTTAAAAACCGCCATTTGCATGTCATATTGATGGATTCTAATAGAGCCTCCACCTATTTCATGGCCATTTAAAACAATATCATACGCTCGAGACAGTGCTTGACCTGGCGCATTCAAAAAAGCGTCAGATGATTGAGCTTGAGGCGCTGTAAATGGATGATGCTGTGGAGACAGCACCTCCCCTTGAGCTGTTTCAGTGACTTCAAACATTGGGAATGCATCGATCCAAACAGGACACCAAGCCTCTGCATCAATCAATCCAAGGTCTTGACCTAATTGATCTCTCAGTGCACTCAATGAGGCGGATACAATCGCATGGCGCCCTGCACCAAAAAAGAGCAGGTCACCGGCTTGAGCTTCTGCTCGTTTTAAAATTTCATTTAATACATCATGAGATAAAAATTTAGTGATAGGTGATTGCAAGCCCGATAAATCTTCATCTAAATGATTCACTTTAATATAAGCCAATCCTTTAGCACCATAGACGCCCACCAGTTGTGTATAGCGATCAATGTCTTTTCGCGATATCAATTGAGCTCCACCTGGCACACGTAATACTGTTAATCGTTGTTTAGCATCTTGTGCAGCCGTTGAGAATACTTCAAAATCAACAGCTTGACAAACATCGTCTATATCGATCAACTTCAATGGATTACGTAAATCTGGG
>MDTD01192165.1_pt1 | contig 12519 bp, 9 predicted proteins | sample 811221 | NCBI WGS metagenome assembly MDTD01 (sample SAMN05326646, study PRJNA326480) | marine metagenome | isolation source: seawater | place: Pacific Ocean: South West | collected 2011 | reverse complement strand
CAACCCTATAAATCAAACTGCAAATGTTGCCTTTACAACTCCATCCGGAGGTGCATTCAAATTGACTGTAACTACTCAAACAGGACAAGTTATGTATACTGCAAGAACAATTGGAGACAGGGGAAGCAACCACATCTCTTATGATGCTTCAAAACTCTCAAGTGGATCTTACTACTTCATTCTGGAAGATGAAAATGGCAACCGTGTTCAACAGTTGGTTGTTAAGTAGAGAACGTCCAGAACGCTTTCAGGGTATTACAATACTGAAAAAAATAAAAAGAGCTGTTTTATTAAAAACAGCTCTTTTCAATTTAGGTATCAATAAATTTTTATTGCAGTACCAAATCTTGTTTGAATTCTTCAAGAACTTGTGCACACCATGAGTTTATTCTCTCAGGAGTTTTTTCTTCTTCGGTATCCTCATCAAGCGCCAAACCACAAAAATAACCTTCCTCAAGCTCGGCTTTGGAATCCGTATGTAAATAATCATCCGAGGGCCACTTTCCAATTAATTTACCACCAGAATCTAATATTTGTTGTCCCAATATACCTACACCATCTACAAAATATTCGCAATAAACGATTTGGTCTCCCAAGCCATATAAAGCAACAGTCTTTCCGGTAAAATCGATTTCGCAGAATCGACTAAAATTTGTATCCCAATCACTTTGCAACTCGCCATCATGCCATGTCGACAATCCTAAAATCAAGTGATCGTATTGTTTAATTTCTTCAGGGTCAAAATCAACAACATCATACATGTCGATGTCGAGGTCTTTTCCAAGAACCTCATTAATTACCTCAGCAACTGCTTTTGTTCTTCCAGTATCTGAGCCATAAAATAATCCAATCTTCATAGTGTAAAATTTATGCAGTTAAAAAATTAATTCATAGATAAATCGTTCAAGGCGACAGCGCTATTAATTTTATCGACTTGCTTGATTTTTATTTCCATACTTTTATTTCTATTCATTAGATATGAAATTTCCTTTAAATAATTCATAAAACTCAAGGTTTCTGTTTTAGAAACCACCACAGTAATGTTCTTGACATCATCTGTTATTCTAAAAAACTTACACCTTGATTTTTGTTTTTTATTGATAAAAAAAAGTAGAGATTTTACAAGTTCATGGTGGTCGGCCTCATTATCAAGTATTTCCAAACCAGAATATTTTAAGCTATATGTAATGGGAGAAAAACTGCAAGTCCAGTTTTTATATACCAAAATCGAATTTTGAGTCATTTAATAAAAATTTGAGAACACGAAATTATTGGGTTAATTCGATTGTAGCAATACCAAAGATTAGGTATAAATAAATGAAATGTTCTTGTTAAACCAAACATTTTTTTGACTATTATTTATACAACTTATTGCTCTGTTATGGCGTACACTAAATAGATGCCCTTTGGAGTGATTAAATATTTAACTACCCTTTTGTTATTTTTTACGGCCTTATTATGTGAGGCACAGTATAGTAAAGTGCATTATTTACCTCCAACTTACAATCAAAATTCCAAAATCCAATTTTCGACCATTACAGTAACAACTTTAGTTGAGCAACCTTTTGATGTTTCAATTACAAATGCTTCAGGTACATACTCAAACACTTTATCCGGTTTATCAAAAACCAACCCTATTACTGTAACACTTCCAATGGGAGACGACGATGGAATTTTCAGAAGCTATGATGGTAAAACGAATATGGTATTGAACTCTGAGGGTTTTATTATTACCGCTGATGAATATTTTTTCGCAAGTCAAATTCACTCTGTAGCAAGCCAAGCGGCAGTAATTGCACCGAAAGGGCTGGCAGGCTTGGGAACCGAATTTTATAGTGGTCATTTGTACTCACAAGCTGGTAACACCGGTGTTCGTTCACATTTTATCTCAGTAATTGCATCAGAGGACAATACTACTGTGACATTCAATAATCCAAGAGTCAATTGGGAAGGCCAGCCAAATGTTTTTAGTGTCCTTTTAAACAGAGGAGAATCATACGTTGTTGCTGCTCCGTTTAATTACATTAAAAATTTATCCGTGACGGATAAGTTTAATGCTTTTAATGGAACTCATGTTGTCTCTGACAAGCCTATTGCTATGAATTCGGGGTCTTTTCTGGCAAGCTACTCAAGTTCGGGCTTACAAGATGCAGGAGTTGACCAAATTGTACCTGTTGACCAACTTAATAATGAGTTTATTTTAGTTAAAGGTCAAGCCTCAGACATTTTAATTGAAACAGCCTTAATCGTTGCAACAGAGGACAACACCGATATTTTTGTTAATGGGAACTCATCCCCTTACTCCACACTAAACAAAGGAGAATATACCATTATTACTGGTGACAATTATGACAATGGTACAATGCATTTAAAAACTTCTAATCCAGCCATGGTGTATCAAAATTTAGCGGGAAGTAACAGTTACATGACTTTGGGGATGGTATTTGTTCCCGGTTTAATGGAAGATGCCTCTAGGTCTGTGCTAATTTCAGGAGCAAATAGTATAGGGAGTATTAGTATATATGTTGTTGCTAAAACAGGAGAAACAGTATTAATTAACGGAGTTGAAATTGAAAGTACTCCAATTGAAAATTTAGGGAATTCAGCATGGGTTAGTTACCGAATTGTTCCTTCTGAAATCAACTCTTTGTATTGTGAATCAGGTAATAATTGTGCAAATCAAGGTCAGGATGCAAATTTCTTAATAGAATCAACAGGACCTATTAATGCCGCAATATCGCTGGTAAGTGGGGCGGTTGGTGCTGCAGGTTATTTTTCTGGATTTGCTTCCGTAAATACAGATGTTGGTGTTTCAGATTTTGGAACACTTGAGTATACTTTATCTTGTATTCAAGACACAGTGTCCTTATTCGCGAAAGGAGCAAGCTCGTACTCCTGGGATAGTCCTTCTGGAGATATGAATTTTATATCAGAAGTTAATGATTCTACTTATTTATTTAACTATGACCAAAGTGGTGATGAAGGTCCTTTTACGTATAGAGTAATAATGGAATCAACTTCTATTCTTGGGTATGTTCAAAACGACACTGTACTCTTAACGATTAATGTTGATTTTACTCCTGAGTGTGAAAAGGACTTTATAAACGAAGACACTTTGTTCATTTGCCTGGGAGATTCTATCCAAATTAATGCCAACAATGTAAATGAAACACAATGGTATGGTGAAGAGGCTTTTACACTCATTAGCGACAGTACAATTGAAGCTAAACCTACAAAAACAACCAAGTATTATTTTAGCAATTTCGTTAAGAAAAAAAACGCATTAATTAATGGAGATTTTGAAGAACCTAACCTCGGAATATTTGCCTTCATTTACGCCTCTGCAGTTCCAGGATGGAACACAACTGCTTCCGACAATCAAATTGAGTTTTGGTACGACGGTTTTTTAGGAGCCCCTGCTTACTCAGGAAATCAATTTGTTGAACTGAATGCAAACATGTCTTCTGCGCTTTATCAAGATATACCTACAACTCCAAATACGAAGCTGATGTGGGGCTTTGCGCATCGTGGAAGAGATGCCATTGATCAAATGGACTTTGAGGTCGGACCACCAGATGGTCCTTATGAAAAAATAGGGACTTTTAGTGATGGACCAACCTGGAAATTCTATTCTGGAATTTACGAAGTTCCCGACGGTCAAAATTTAACAAGATTTTATTACACTTCAACTCAAGGAGGATCTTACGGAAATTTGCTGGACGCAATTGAATTTTATACGCTTCAAGAAGAAAAAGATAGTATTGTTATTGTAGTTAATAATTTACCTTCTGTTTACCTGGGTAAAGACACTGCTGTATGTTCGAACGAACCATTTATTTTAAACGCTGATAGTTCAGAAAACTACTTATGGAATACCTCTGACACTACTAGATCGATTGCTATCGATTCAGCAGGAGACTATATTGTTACCATTACAGACGAAAATAAATGTGAAGCTCAAGATACAATTTCGGTGGAGTTAATATCATGCGAGACAAATTTTGTATCTCAGGACACGTTTGAAATCTGTCGAGGTGATACTTTAGTCATTTCAAGTGAGAATGTCTCTTCAGAGACTTGGTGGAGTGAAGATGAGTTCAACTTAATAAACAACTCATCGATTGAAGTTTTCCCAAGTTCCTCACCTGCTGTTTATTATGTAGGAAGCTCTATAATTTACGCGGATACTATTGTGGTTGTTGTTCACGATAAACCCAATGTAGAACTAAACGAGGACACTACTATTTGTAGTGGAGATGAAATAATACTAAAAGCGAATGTTACGGGTAGTTACACTTGGAGCACCAATGAAAACTCATCTGAAATAAAGGTGAAAAATCCTGGTATTTATCACCTGGAAATTGAAAGTTCAAAGGGGTGTTTAGGTAGAGATTCCATGGAGTTAACCATACAGGAACTTCCCAACTTAAATTTGGGTGAGGATACCTCAATTTGCGACGGTGAAGAAGTAGTATTCGATACCCAACTAGGTGAACTTATCCATGAATGGAACAACGGAGACTCCACAAGTCAAATTAAAACATCAGATAACGGTATATACAGCGTCAAGGTCATTGATGATTTTGGTTGTTATTCGACAGATTCGGTAGAGCTTACATTAATTAACTTACCGTACGTGAATCTTGGAAACGACACTTCTCTATGTAATGGAGAAATCCTGAATTTAAGTGCTGGAAATTTTGAACTTAATCACTTGTGGAACACATTGGAAACCACAGATGCTTTGGTAATCTCATCGAGTGGAACTTATAGTGTTTCTGTCACTGATGATTTTGGCTGTTCAAAAAACGACACGATAAATGTCATTTTCCACAATTTGCCTTCTTTAAATATTGGAAACGATACAGCTGTTTGTGAAGGAGAGTCAATCGTATTAAAGGTTGATAATATTGAATACGATTTTGTTTGGAATACAGGAGAAACTGCTTCCAGTATTAATGTCTCACACGAGGACTTATATAGTGTTGATGTTGTCGATGAAAATGGCTGCAGCAACAGTGATTCCGTATATCTTAAAATTAATGAAATTCCAACTTTGGATATCAATAAGGATACAACAATATGTGAAGGTGATACTATCGCAATAATTGCGGAATCTTCGGCATTGCAATATTTTTGGAATACCGGCGACAGCACAAAAAATATAGTTACCTCCCAAGAGGGTATTTACAGTGTTACGGTTCGAAGTCGATTGGGTTGTGTAAATTCTGATTCATTATATTTAAGCGTTAATGAAATTCCACAAATCGATTTAGGAAACGACACGACAATATGCAGAGGGGCTGAACTTGTTCTCAACACAAATAGTTCCGGCTACATTTATACATGGAATTCTGGAGAAAACTTTCACAAAATCAAAGTTTATGATGCAGGAGTTTATAGTGTTGAAGTAAGTGATGAAGTTGGCTGTAAAGATCATGATACGATTGAAGTTTATGTCAGAGAATTGCCCGTTGTTGATTTGGGTAACGATACTTTGATTTGCGAGAATGAGAATTTGACTTTATACTCTAATTATGGAGAAGGATATGATATCGTGTGGAGTACAACTTCAACTGAAAATAATATTACCATTAATTCAGCCGGCCTTTATAGAATTAAGGTTTTTGACGATTTAGGCTGCTTAGGTAAGGACGAAATAAATGTATCTGAGGAAATATTACCTGATCCCTTTTCAGAAAAAACACGCTCATTCTGTGAGGGAAATGGACTTGACCTTGCTCCTGACCCTGGATTCGAAGATTATAATGTGTATTGGTTGGAAAACAAATACAGTGAAAACCATACCATTTTTGAATCGGGTGTTTATTCAGGAATTATTGAAGGAAATAATTGCCTGGACACTCATCAGATTTTTGTTACCAAAATAGATACTCCAGACTCACGAGTAAAAGATGTAAATTCAGTCGGTTTTTATTGTTTTGAATATCAAACAACCCACTTAAATGTTTTAACGAACGATGAAGAAAATGAGGTGATTAAATGGGACGATTTTGGTGAAACAAACAAGGTTGAAATAACTGAAGCTGGAACTTATTTTGTCACTGTATCGAATGAAAGCTGCAGTTCGAGACATTCTTTTACAGTTGAAGATTATTGTCCGGGTAACCTTTATATACCTAACTCATTTACACCAAACAATGATGGATTAAATGATGTTTTTAAACCGGTTTATCACGGTACGATTGAAAAATATCAATTTACAGTTTATAATCGCTGGAATCGTGTAGTTTTCACAACAAATAATATTAACGAAGGATGGAACGGAATCTATGAGAATGAAATGCAAACAAACGATGTTTATGTTTATAGAATATCCTATAATTACGTAACTCAATATGGAGGAAGAAAGAACGAAGAGCGAACAGGAACCGTTACCCTTTTAAGGTAATTTTCACGCAACCGTTTTTTGTTCGATTCAATATGTTGTTGTCATGTCCTTATCAACCACAATAATAAAATCGGCTAAACCTATATTCTCTTTATCGATTTTACCAACATCTTCCTGAATAACTGTTGATATTGTTCCACATTTAATTTTCGGATTTTGTTGTTTTACATACCACAAAATACCCTCATAATTATTACTGTGGTATGAACCGTTGTAATGAAGAAAAATGTGATTAGATTCTATATTTTGAAGTATAAAATGAGCCATAGTTGCATCTTTCGAAGCTTGAGCCTTTACAATTTCCGGCCCTCCATGACCGGGAAACATGTTTAACATAGCTTTATAACCGGGAATTTCTGAATCAAAAGGAAAGGGCAATGGAGCTACCCATAATTTTTCATCTGCAGATAACGAATCCAGCACTTCAAATCCACCCTTTTTGTATACCATTGACGCAAACCTTCTTGGAATATTAGTCGCTATAAAAGGTAATTTGTTTCGTTTAGCATAATCGACAAGAGGCTTGTAATCGGTTTTGTAATTGCTCCATAAACGAACAACTGTATCAAGACCTTTTGAATCTATGGAGTCATTGAGGTATAAATTTAAACCCTTTTGATTATCGGATTCAAACATTTCTGCTCCCAAAATTAAATCTTTGGATTTTCCTAACTCCTGTGTTAATTCCAACTGAAGCCAATGAGCGATTGGATTATTGTGAATCTCTCCAAAGAATATTAATTCTTTATTCTTTAGCTCTTTTTTCATCTTGAAAAACGATACTTTTTTTCCCTTAGAATTATAAATAATATAGGCTGGTTTATCGTTTTTGAAGGAAAAAACAAGAACAATAGAAAAAATAAAAAAAACCAATTTTTGCATCGACCTCTGTTTTTAAAATAAATTTAACTCAGAAATTATGAAATGATAAATAAAAAACAAAAAAGGAGCACTAACGTGCCCCTTCCCTTAATTTACCTACATTATTGACAAGTACTCTAATGAATAAATATCAATTAAAACAAACACTTTGACTTTTGCTTGATACTCTTCAAAATTAACAACTCAAACCATTTTAACCAATCGCTTTTTTTAGGTATTGTATTGTGTCATTTCTTAAACATTGTATCGATTTTATAACATTAAAAAAACCACCCCGGATGGGATGGTTAGGAAAATTACCGATTTATCTAATTGAGAGGGAATTCCTGAACTGTATAAATTAGCGACAAAGTTCAGAAGGAACCCCAGGAAGGCAATTTAAAAAATTCAAGGTGGCTGCCACCACCTTGAAAATCACAAACAAATGATATGGACGTAAAACACCTCATACCATACCGATTAAAATGGTATTTTAATTATAGCTCCAACCCACAAAAACTCTGTATTCTCTCGACGACATTATAAAAGTCTCAAACAAGTAGTTTTCTTGAATTAAATATTCATAACAATCAAGTGGTTCTTTATCATCTATCAACCAAAGAGGCTCATCTTTTTTACGATTATTTAATGAACTCACTAGTTTTTCTGTTGCAAGTTTCGATGACAAACCTCTTATATCTACTCTTTTAAATGCTAAGGCCATAACTTAATTTTTCATTGAACTTACCATATTCATTGGAATGACCCATTTATCAAATTGTGAGGGTGTTAAATACCCCAATTCCAATGCTGCTTCTTTTAAAGTCTTGTTCTCCTGATATGCTTTCTTAGCAATTTTTGCAGCTTTATCGTATCCTATATGAACATTAAGCGCAGTAACGAGCATTAACGAATTATTTAAATGCGCATCGATCTTCTTTTTATTTGGTTCGATACCTACAATACAATTTTTTGTAAAAGATTGAGCGGCATCGGCCAGCAAATTTGCAGATTCCAAAAACGCATGAATCATAACCGGTTTATAAACATTCAATTCAAAATGTCCATTAGCACCCGCAAAGGAAATGGTTGTATCATTACCTAAAACTCTGGCACAAACCATAGTTATAGCTTCAATTTGAGTTGGATTCACTTTACCTGGCATAATAGAAGACCCTGGCTCATTTGAAGGTATTATAATCTCACCTATTCCTGATCTTGGACCTGAGGCTAACAATCTAATATCATTAGCAATTTTATTAATGCTAACCGCAAGTTGCTTTAATGCATTATGAGACTCGACTATTGCGTCATGAGCAGCTAAAGACTCAAATTTATTCGGAGCAGTTTGAAAAGGCTGACCTGTTAAATCAGCTATATGCTCAGCTACTTTCTTATCATATCCATTTGGAGCGTTCAATCCTGTTCCAACTGCTGTTCCACCCAATGCCAAATGGCTTAAATGAGTTAATGTCGATTTTAAAGCGTTTAACCCATACTCCAACTGCGCAACATACCCCGAAAATTCCTGTCCTAAGGTAAGAGGTGTAGCATCCATCCAATGCGTCCTGCCAATTTTAACAACTTTCATCATTTGTTCTGCTTTTGAACTCAGGGATTCTTTTAGCAATTTAATACTTGGTATTACCTTATGAACAAGCTTTAAATACGCAGCTATATGCATTGCTGTCGGAAAAGTATCGTTTGAGGATTGAGATTTGTTCACATCGTCATTTGGATGCACCAATTTATCTTCCTGAGTTAAGTCATTTCCGAGCAATTCATGACATCTGTTTGCAATAACTTCATTAACATTCATATTTGTTTGGGTTCCTGATCCGGTTTGCCAGACAACCAGTGGAAAATGTTGATCAAGACTTCCGTTAACTATATCTTCACATGCAACTTGAATCAATTGACTTTTTTTATCTTCCAATACACCCAACTCATTATTAGTAATAGCAGCAGCTTTCTTTAAATACCCAAAGGCATGTATAACCTCTAAAGGCATACTTCCTGACTCCCCTATTTGAAAATTTGTAATTGATCGCTGAGTTTGAGCTCCCCAATACTTTTTTGCTGGAACACTCACTTCACCCATAGTATCTTTTTCGATTCTATATAAACCTGGTCTTTCTAATAATTCTTCCATTTTTATCCTTATTTAGAATAATTCTAAACAAAGATGTAGAAAATTAACAGCAAATGCAGTACCTTTTTTTGGGTATAAAACACGTTTGATTTTATTCAAAAACTGCTCTTGACCGATTGGTTTATCTCATCACAAAGAATACCGTAAACAAGGTAAATTAATGGATTATTAAAACTTTTAAACGATTTGATATTAATTTAACCAACCCATCTGAAATATACGTTGAATTTAAAAATTACGTCAAAAATGAAATACAAACTATTTGCGGTATCAGTTTTTATCGGTCTCCTTTTTGTAAGTTGCCAGGAAAAAAAATCAGTAAAAAATGAGTCAAATTCAAATAAAAAAACAATACGAATTGTATCCTTAAATGGTGCACTCAGTGAAATCATATACGCACTTGGTTATGAATCAAATCTGGTAGCAACAGATGTAACCAGTAATTATCCAGAGAGCATTCATAAACTCCCTAAAGTAGGACATAACAGAAGTATACAGGCGGAAGGAATTTTAGCCCAAAATCCGGATGTAGTAGTCGGTATTCAAAAAGAATTAAATCCAAAAGTCATAAAACAAATCAAAGCAAGTGGAATTAGAGTGGTTTTATTCAATCAAGAACATTCGATTGAAGGAACTAAAAAATTAATACAAGGAGTTAAAGACAGTCTCAATTTTGATATTGAAAATGATTCACTAAATATTTTGATTGATCAATCAATTAACAAACTAGAGGCATTTGAGCAGTCCCCAAAAGTTTTATTTATATACGCTCGAGGGGCTGGAACAATTTTAGTAGCTGGAAAAAACACTCAAATGGATCAAATGATATCTATTGCCGGGGGAAAAAACGCAGTTGACAATTTTGAGTCATTCAAACCATTAACTGCAGAAGCTATTGTAACCGCTAACCCTGATGTTATTTTAATGTTTACAACTGGAGCTCAAAGTCTAAATGGTGTATTTGATAATGTCCCGGGAATACTTCAAACAAATGCCGGTAAAAACAAAAGAATTATTACAATGGACGGTCAATACTTATCAGGATTTGGACCTCGAGTTGGTAAAGCAGCATTGGAGCTTAATGAAAAGTTGGGTGAAATTTTTACAAAATGACCCAAAGAGTAAAAATAACCTATATTTCTCTTCTCGTATTGTTACCAATATGTATAATTGCGGGAACATCACTTGGTGCTTTTAAGATTGAATTTGAACAATGTGCAAATATTTTATTGAATTTATTCGGAGCTGATAATTACAGCGATTTTACTAATCCTCAACATAATGTTTTACTTTACATAAGGCTTCCGAGGGTTTGTTTAAGTATGATGATTGGAGCGGCATTGGCAGTAAGTGGCGCTGGTTTACAGGGGCTGTTTAGAAATCCACTTGCAGACCCTGGTCTAATTGGTATTTCAGCAGGAGCAATGCTTGCAGCCTCCATTGCCATAATAATGGGACTTCAGTTTACAAGTGGATTTTTAGGGTATTACAGTATTTCATTCGCTACTTTTTTAGGAGCTATTTTAACAACAATCATTGTATTCAAATTATCAAAGTCAAATAAATCAACCAACATTGCAACCATGTTATTGGCAGGAATCGCAATTAATGCTTTGGCAGGTGCTGTTACAGGTTTTATTATTTATTTATCGGATGATGATCAACTCAGAGATATTACGTTTTGGAGCTTGGGAAGTTTAGGCGGCGCTGATTGGGAAAAAGTTATAGCATTAATCCCACTTATAATTTTACCAATTATAATGATTGCCCGACTGGCGAAAAAACTTGATGTTTACGCTCTTGGTGAATCTGAAGCATTATGCTTAGGAGTAAATGTAAACAGTCTTAAAAGAAGATTGGTTGTATGGGTTACTATATCCGTAGGAGCCTGTGTTGCTATTGCTGGTATGATCGGCTTCATTGGCCTTCTAATTCCGCACATTACAAGATTATTAGTTGGGCCAAAACACAGAAATTTAATTTGGATTTCTGCAATTTTAGGAGCTTTGGTTCTCAGCATCTCCGATTTACTATGTAGGCTGATTGTTGCCCCCGCAGAACTTCCTATTGGAATTTTAACTGCAATTTTAGGTACTCCATTATTTCTAGCTTTATTAATTCAACAAAAGAGAAAAATTAATGGTTAAAACTAAAAATATTTCTTTTGCTGTTGGAAAAAAAAATATCCTGAAAAATGTTAATTCAACCTTTGAAAATGGTAAAGTATCTGCAATTTTAGGACCAAATGGAGCAGGAAAATCAACATTTATTAATATACTAGGTGGATTAGTAAAAAAAAATACAGGTAAAATTAGTATTTGTGGAATTGATATAGATAAAAATTCAAAATTGAGTAAATTTAAAATAGGTATTGTACCTCAAGAACTAAATATTGATCCTTTTTTTTCACCTGTAGAATTACTTGAACTTCAAGCAGGGCTTTACGGAATACCAAAAGCAAAAAGAAAAACTGATGAAATATTAGAAAATTTAAAATTAATTGATCAACGAAATGCTTACGCAAGAACATTATCAGGTGGAATGCGACGAAGACTTCTTATTGCAAAATCTCTAGTACATAGTCCTGAAATGTTAATATTGGATGAACCAACTGCAGGTGTTGATATTGACATAAGATCTTCTGTTTGGAATTATATCAGAAAAATAAATAGTTTAGGGACAACAATTTGTTTGACTACACATTATTTAGAAGAAGCTGAAAATTTGTGTGATACTATTTCAATTATAAACTTTGGTAAAAAAATAAAAGAAGACTCAAAATTTAATCTCTTAAATATTATTTCTAACAAAACTGTATCTTTTATAATTAATAATAATTTTGTGATTCCAAAAAAATTAGATGAATTTAAACCTATTATAAAAGGTTCAAGATTAACACTGCAATATGATAAAAATAAAACAAATCTTAAAGCTATTATAGATATACTTGCAGAAGAAAAAATTCAATTTAGTGAAATAAATACTTTTGAAAGTGATTTGGAAGATGTTTTTTTAAAACTAGTAAAAAAAAATGATTAATAATATCAAAAATATTTTTCTTTTTTTGTTTCTTATTATACCCATTACTCTTATT
>MDTD01104648.1_pt1 | contig 12519 bp, 8 predicted proteins | sample 811221 | NCBI WGS metagenome assembly MDTD01 (sample SAMN05326646, study PRJNA326480) | marine metagenome | isolation source: seawater | place: Pacific Ocean: South West | collected 2011 | reverse complement strand
ATCATCCTTCCAGAACTCGATCCCCGTAGCACGTCTACGACGTCAGAACAGATCTCGCGCTTCTACGAGAGCGCGATCGACGATGGGCGCGTCCCGATCGGCGACCGGCTGCCTCCGATCCGCGTCGTCGCGTCGCGATGTCAGGTGACGCGAGCCACCGTCCAGGACGCCTACCGCAGGTTGGCGGACCGCGGCTTGGTCGAGGGCACTGTCGGGCGTGGCACCGTCGTGCTGACGACGACGGCTGGTGGAGACCCCGCCTCCAACGGTTCTGCGCGGCTGGTCAGCCCCTACGCCGAAGCTGCGCTGCGTCGCACCAAGGCGATGGCTGGCGCGCCGACCTTGGCATCGGAGCAAGCGTGCGTCGCAAACTTCGCCGAGCTTCAGCCGGACGACGCTCGCTTTCCGATCCCGGAGTGGCGCGCGGCGATGGACGCCGTCCTCGAACACCACGGTCGCGAGCTGCTCGGCTACGGCCACTCGGCGATGGGCCTCGACGAGCTCCGTGAGCTGCTCGCGCGACGTTCGGAGGCCAGCGACCCCGCGTTGCGTGGCGACCAACTGCTGGTCACCGCGGGCGCGCAGCAGGCGCTGGACCTGATTCTGCGGACGGTCTGCAGCATCGGCGACACGGTCGTCGTGACTGAGCCGTCCTACCACCACATGCACGGGCTCCTCAGGGCACACGGCCTTCAGGTCGTCCAAGTGCCCTTCGGGCCTGACGGCCTCGACCACGCACAGCTCACGAGCGTGCTGGCGCGGCCTTCGGTGCGGCTGTGCTACCTGATGCCGACCTTCCATAACCCCACGGGACGGACGCTCGATATCGCACAGCGCCGCGACCTGATCGACGCGGTCTCGTCGACCGACGTGGTCCTCGTTGAAGACGAGTATCAGCACTCGCTGCGCTGTCGCGGCGAGGCGCTGCCGACGCTTCGTTCGATGGATCCTCGCGGCCGCACGTTGACGGTGTCGACGGTGTCCAAAGAGCTCTTCCCTGCGCTGCGGATCGGCTGGATCGCGGGCGACCACAAGCTGCTCGAGCCGATGGCCGCGGTGAAGCGCTTTATGGATCTGGAGACGAGCCCGCTGCTTCAGGCTGCGCTGGTCGAGTTCATGAAGCGCGGCAGCTTCGATCGTCACCTTCAACACCTCCGCGTCGAGCTCGGTCGCCGACACGAAGCGCTGCAGCTCGCGTGCGCGGAGCATCTCCCCTCGGAGTGCCGGGTCACCGACCCCGAGGGCGGCTTCGTCGCTTGGCTTGAGATGCCGAACGAAGGCCAGGGCGACCAGCTCGCGGAGCTCGCGGTTGAGCGCGGCGTCCGCGTCGTTCCGGGGCGGGCCTTCGACCTCGACGGGTCTCCCTCGCGCGGGGTCAGGCTCTCACTGACGCGCGCGACCGTGGAAGAGATCCACGCCGGCGTGCGTGTCCTCGGACAGTGCGCGAGCGAGCTGCTTCAGCTACAGACGGCTGCTCAGCCCTTCATCTAGCACGCGCAATCACACCACAACCTCATGACCACGAACCCCACCAACCTCCCCGTTCCTGGCTTCACGCCGGAAGAGCACAAGAGCAAGATCGGATTCTGCGAGATGCTAAAGGGCGGCGTCATCATGGACGTCGTCGACCCCGAGCAGGCTATGATTGCGCAGGACGCAGGCGCATGCGCCGTGATGGCGCTTGAGCGTGTCCCGGCCGACATCCGCAAAGACGGCGGCGTCGCGCGCGCGAGCGATCCGGACATGATCGCTGGCATTCAAGCTGCCGTCAGCATCCCGGTCATGGCGAAGGTGCGGATCGGACACTTCGTCGAAGCGCAGATGCTTGAGTCGATGAAGGTCGACTGCATCGACGAGAGCGAAGTGCTCACCCCCGCGGACGAAGAGTTCCATGTCGACAAGCGCGCGTTCAAGACGCCGTTCGTCTGCGGCTGTCGAGACCTCGGAGAGGCGCTCCGTCGTATTCACGAGGGCGCTGCGATGATCCGCACAAAGGGTGAAGCAGGCACTGGAAACGTCGTCGAAGCGGTGCGCCACATGCGCACCCTCATGAGCGGCATCCGCGCGCTTCAGGGCCTCGACGCCATGCAAATGGACAAGAAGGCTGCCGAGCTCCGTGTTCCCGTCGAGCTCGTTACGTGGGTCCGCGACCACCAAAAACTGCCGGTGCCAAACTTCTCGGCAGGCGGCGTCGCGACGCCTGCCGACGCCTCGCTGATGATGCAGCTCGGCGCTGAGGCGGTGTTCGTAGGGTCTGGGATCTTTAAGTCGGGTGACCCCGTGCTGCGCGCCCGCGCGATCGTTCGCGCGGTGACGAACTTCAGGGATCCGAGCGTGCTGGTCGAGGTGTCCAAGGGCCTCGGCGAGCCAATGGTCGGCATCAACATCGACACGCTGCCTGACGATCAACTCTTGGCCAAGCGTGGCGTCTGACGCAAACGGCCGGGCCGCGCCGCTGGTCGGCGTCCTAGCACTGCAAGGCGACTTCGAGGATCACCAAGCCTCGCTCGAGGCTTTGGGCCTGCGCACCACCCAGGTGCGCAGCGCTGCGCAGCTCGGCGCGATCGACGCCCTGGTCCTCCCGGGGGGCGAGAGCACGACGATGCTCAAGCTGCTTGAGTTAGAAGACCTCTGGGAGCCACTCGGCGCGGCCCTCCGCAGCGGCGTCCCGACCTTGGCGACCTGTGCGGGGATGATCTTGCTCGCGCAAAGCGTCGAGGATCCAGCGCAGCGCTGCTACGGCTTGCTGCCGATCACCGTGGTCCGCAACGGCTACGGCCGCCAGTATGAATCGGGCACCTTTGCGCTCACCCCGGCGACGGACGAGCTTCCCACGGATCTAGAGGGCACCTTCATTCGCGCGCCGCGGGTCACCGCGGTCACGGGGGCGTGCGAGGTGCTCGCGCGACGTGGCGCAGACCCGGTCCTGCTGCGCAAGGGCAACCTACTGGCGGCAGCGTTTCACCCCGAGCTTTGTGTGGGGCATCCAGTTACGCGCATCTTCGCGGCCATGGTTCGAGCCGTCGCCGACTCGGCATAGGCCACGGGCCACCGAACACCCCAAGGGCCTGAGCTTGCGCGGTTGGGGCAGCGCCCTCGAGTTCCTTGGTCCCGAGTCGTATCTGATCTAGGCCTCTGCCTATAATGCGCCGCGTCGTGAGTTCCTTCCTCCGCAAACCCTCTATAGCCGTCGCCACGTGCTCGGCGTTGATCGTCGGGCTGTTCGTATGGAGCGGCGAGCTCGGGCTCGAAGACGTCGCAGCCAGCCATAAGCAGCATGTCCCGGACCCGGCCTCTGCGAAGGGGCCGCTCGTCGTCAAGCGCGAGGCCGAGACGCTGCTGCCGCGCAGCGCACGCTACGGCAGAGTCTACGACAGCATGGGGTATTTGGTCGTCGACGCTGAGGTCACGCCCGTTGGGGGTGTCGTGCAGCGAACGGACCCTGACGGCCGCTTCGCGATCGAGCTGGTAGAGCAACACACGAGCGACCTGCTCGTCGAGGCGAGCGGGCGTCGCTCCGAGTGGCTGCGCACCTCTGCTGTCGCGCCCGAGCCGATGGCGGTTTGTCTCGAGCCGGCAGCGCCGTGGGACATCGCTCCGATCCAACCGCAGCCAGCGCCGCTGCTGCGCGGCGAAGGTGAGGTCCGCAGCCCCGACGGATCGCCGCTGCAGAACGCCTTTGTAAACGTTTTGGGGACCGGGTGCTGGGGGCGGACGGACGAGGCCGGACGCGTTGAGCTCCCGCTGCCGCACACCAGGGCGACGTTCGTCGTCCACGCGGCGGCAAACCAAGACTACGCCGGCGGGTTTGCAGCGCGCTCCGAGCCGTTCGTGGCGCCGCGGAGCCGTGGTATCGTGCCTCTCCCTCGGATGGTCGCGCAGCTTGCGGGGTCCATTCGAGGAACCGTGCGTGACGCGAGCGGCGCTCCGATCTCGGGCCTGCCTGTAGAAGTGCGCGGCGCTGGTTGCCGACGTCAGGTCACAACAGGCGCCGGCGGCGCATTCGTGGTCGAAGGGCTGCTCCCCGACGACTACGTCGTCGAGCCGTTCGCGTATTTAGGTCAGGTCTCTGAGCCCGTAGGACTACGCGTCGACCGAGCGGTCGTCCTTTGTGACCTGCTGTTGGCGAAGACCAAAGCGACGAGCCTGGTGGTCGTCGACGAGCGTGGTCACGCTGCCTCTGGTGTTTGGGTCGCGACGAGCTATCACGGCGTGCGCCGCGACGTCGTCCAAGCAGACCAAGGTGGCCGCGTGCTGCTGCCGTTGGCTGGCGCTGCGCAGTTCGAAGTTCGGACTGCGGTCGACTTCGCCGCGTGCTCCGTGCGTCGCCTTGAGATCAACGTTGAGCAGCCAAAGCTGGTGATCACGCAGCCCTGAGCGCGGCGCGTCACCGAACCTCCGACGTCGCTCGGTCAGCTTGGCGAGATCCAGAGTGGTTGGGTTTCGCGTGACGGTGTCCAGCGTGACCGCGTCCGGCGCTGCTGTGCGCGACGTTACTGCGTCAGCAGGACGCCGGCGTTGCTCAGCGAGAAGCCGAGGAGGTTCGTGTCGATCGCGACAGCCTGCAGCGTGATGAGGTATCCCGGGAAACCGGAGGGGATGTTGAACAGGCTAAAGCCCGAGCCACCAACGAGCGTGAACACGTCGCCCGCGATCACCGGACCTGAGAGAGACAGGTATACCGAGCCGCCGAATGGAAGCGTCGGGCCGACGGGGTCGAGGCCGAAAGAGATGAAGTTGGCGCCGACCGTCAGCGGGCTCGGCGCGTTGTTGTAGACGATCGGCATCGGCGCGTTGCCGTTGGCCGTGCCCGAGATGTCGAGCTGGAACGGCGAGCCGTTGACCGGCCAGCCCGTGCCATAGTTGCCCACTTGGCCAGGCCTTAGGTAGGTCACGGTGATGCGCGGGAGGTTCCCGAGCGACGACTCGCGCGAGTGCATGCGCCGCGCGGTCGGCCACATGACCTCGTCTGTCTTCAAGATCCAGCCGAAGTTGCCGGTGGGGTTGTCGAGCCACGACTGGACGTCGTTGACCATGCCTGGTTGGACCGTCGCCGTGCTCGGACCGACGGAGGCGAGGTCAAAGATGAAGCTGGGCTGCGGGTCAAAGTCTCCGCCGGGCGTGTTCCACGTGGCGCCCGGGGTGCCGCGGCTCGTGTGGATCCAAGTGGCGGAGCCGTTGCCTGCGAAGGTGCCTGCGCCGCCAGGGCCGCTGGCGAAGGCAGAGCCTTCGTTCCAGTCCTGGGTCACGCGGTGCACGTAGGTCGCGATCGGCAGGAAGGCCGTCGACTGGGCGCTGAAGCTGTCGAGCTCGACCGACAGGACGCGGGAGCCTGCGGGGATTTGTCCGGCCACGTCGAAGTGCAACAGCGCGCGCCGCTTACCCGGCTGCGCGGTGACGCCGACGAAGATGCTCGGGCCCGCGCCGTTGGCGAGGGTGCCGTTGTTCGACTCGTAGAGCGTCGCGTCCCGGTCGGCAGTGATGGTGATGGTCGTCTGCGCTTGCAAGGAGGTGCAGAGCGCGACGGAGGCCGCGGTGAGGAACAGTTTGGCGATGGCCTTGGTCATGTTCGGAGGGTCGCTGACGGGTGTGGATGTTCGGGGCTCGCTAGGGAGAGGATACCTGATCGCTGCCCCACATGAGGCACGGAGATCGGAGGTAGCGCCTAGTTTCGATACGGTCGGCAGTTACTCCCGGCTTGCGAGCGATTGCGAGACATGATTCGCGTCATCGAACGTTCGGTTGCAGCGCGCCTAGGGTTCGCCCAGCGCGTGTCCGCGCGGCGCGGTCCGGCTCGGTCGCTACTTCTTTCTACCGACGATGAAGACTTGCCCGTTGCCGATCGCGGCGAGGCTCTCGAGCAAGGTCTCGTTTGCTTCGCCGAGGCCCACGCAGTGCAAGCGGACGCGTCGGAACGCGTTCATTCGTCGGATGTCCCGGATCAACCAGCAGTCGATTTGTCCGGGGCTGGGGCGACCCGTGACGTTCGGGAATCCTGCGTAGGGACCGTGGTAGTTGAGCTGGGGCGTGCGCTGGGCCGCCACGCCAGCCTCCAGGTCCTTCATCACGTTGCCCTCGCCGTAGTCTTTGTCGAGCACGTCGAAGCCGTCCCAGTTCGGGATGCCGTCCGACAGCAGGAAGACCGTGTCACAGCCCTCGGTCAACGGCTTGGCGTCGACGTAGAACGGCTCGCCCTGCGGCCCCTTCTTGCCCAGCGAGTAGGCGACGCTCATGCCGAAGTGCAGGCTGGTCTCGCCGCGAAGGCGATCTCGGCCCTCCCGGAACTGCGCCTCGATGTCGTCGAGTTCGGCCATGGCCTTCTTGATATTGCCCTTGGACGCCTTGACCAGCCCCTTAGTGGCGTCCAGCGTGCCTGCGTCCGTGCCGAACCAAACGATCGAGAAGTACTTGTCGCTGTCGAGCCGCGACAGCGAGATGCGCAGTTGTTCGCGTGCGAGGTCCCAGCGCGTTCGGATCGTGTGCCAGGGCAGGTCGCTCTCGTCGAGCACCATGCTCTTCTTGCTCTTCTTCTTCTTCGGGCCCGTGATCGGTCCTTTGGGGCGCGCGCTCGGCGAGATCTCCCTGAGCATGGAGTCTGACATGTCGAGCACATAGCAGAACCGCTCGCCCTCCGTCTCGATGCCGAAGAAGCGCGGCTTCGCTGAGGTGCCGTAGTCCTTGGGCTTCTTCACCTCCCCCCGCTCGAGCAGTTCAAGCCACGGCTCGGGGTCGGTGAACTTCGCGGGCCCGTTGAGGATCTCTTGGAGGTGCCGCGCCATTTGGATCTTCGCGAGGTGCGGCAGCTTGACCTTCTTGTCGAGGAGGCTGATGTAAGCCTTTAGGCCCTCTCGGTAGTCGTCGTCGTTGACGCGTCCCTTGTTGCGCCAGAGCGCTCCGGTCATCGCGCCGACCAGCAGCATGCGGTCTGCGTCCTTCCGCGGGAACTCGATGCAGTTGGGCACGATGGCGCGCTTGAGGCCGCCGCGGCTCGACATGCCGAGCGCCGTGATCGCCGCCGCGCGCATGTGGGCCTTCTTGCCGTTCTGCGCGATATCTACGGCGACCTCCTCTCCGCCCTTGTCCACCTCGTTTCGCAGCGTCATGACCCAAAGCCACGAGTCCACGGGCTTGTTGAACTTGCCGCGCAGCTTGGCGAAGCGCGGGAACCACTCTTCGTCTTTGAAGTGCTGCCCGATCATGTGCGCGATCGTGTAGCGCGTGTGCTCTGGGTAGTCGTCGCTCTTCGCGTAGTCTTTCGCCAACTGCTCCAGCGCCGCGGCTTCGCGCGTCTCGGCGAGCTTTTCGCGACCTTCAACGTGGAAGCGGAACGGCAGACGGCTCATGCACTCCGTGTAGCGCGCGCGCGCCTCCGAGTATCCGGGCGCGCCCTGCGCTAGGACGCACGCAGTCGTCGTCATCAGCAAGGCGGGCAAGTAGGCGACTATCCTGCGAAATCCGTGCATCGTTACCTTGGGGTCGAGCTGACAGGCGTGGCGGACGCGTTTGATAGATTACGAGGGCGCTCGGCTATCGCCTAGTCCAGAGATCACGAGGTTGCGGGTGTGCTGGCTCACCGCTTGATACAGCCTACCTGCTTGAGCGTATGAACGACGTCTAAGCGGTAGATCTGGGCCGCCTTGACGGCGCCGATGTCTTTGTAGGACATGGGAAGACCTCATCCATCACGGCGCCGCCCTTACGACACTCGACGCCTTCGGTCGCGATTCATGGGGTAAGCTTTCTCGAAGCGCCGTTCAGATCAGGCACCCGCGCGTAAGCGCGGATGCTTGCTGTCATGATCCGCACGGCTCCTTCCGACGGTGGCAAGGAGCCTGCGCACGAGCGGGAGTCCCGGTCGCCGCTGCAACCGTTGCTCGTAAGCAGACACGGAATTCGTGATGACCACCGCCTCTCGCCCCTGCAGGTTCCTACGACCTCTGCTCCTGTTATTGGTAGCAGCGCTCGCGGCCAGCCACGCCGCGGCACAGCGGTCCTCCCTGGGTTCGGTGCTTTCCAACCCGACCTTTGAGGCCGGTCGCGTGGGCAAGGCTCCGCCTGAGTGGTGGTTGAGCGCGCAGGGCTCCTGCACCTGCAAGGTCATCGAGGGCGACGCGTTCCAAGGCGACCGCGCGGCGTTCCTCAACTCGTCTGATTCAGAGTTCCATGAGCAGTCTCAGCTCATGCAGACGATCGACGCGCAACCTTGGCGAGGCAAGCGCCTCAAGTATCGCGCGGCGGTGAAGTCGGTGGAGGTCGGCGGCGGCGTTGGCTCGCCTATCTGGTGGCTCTGTTGCAAGGTGGAGCGATCGCGTGATGCCGACGGAAAGATGCAGCCAGGGGCGTCCGATATGGGGCGTCCGCGGCCGATCAAGAACTCTAGCTGGGACCTCTACGAGATCGTCCTCGACGTCGCAGCGGACGCGACGCAGGTGACCCTCGGGCTCGGCATGATCGGCAAAGGCAAGGTCTGGTTCGACGCTGTGACGCTGGAGGCCGTCGACGCGTCGGTCGAGATCACCACGCCTAGAGGGGTGACGCCGATCGAAGGTGCGCTCAGCGCGCAGTTCGCCAAGGACCCGGCATCGCGTCAGGCTGAAGCAATGTACGCACAGAAGCAGCCGTTCTGGACAGCGTGGTTGATGGTCGCTGTGGTCGCTGTCGGCCTCTTCGTGCTTGCTATGTGGCCGTTGCGTCGGTTGGCCGACGGCTCAACTGACAACAGCGACGTCGTCGCTGCATACCTTGACGACACCGGCATGGGCCGGATGCGTTACTTCGCGCTCCGCTTTACGATCGTCTACTGGTTGCTCTTCTTCTTGCCGGAGCCGGTCACCACGATGGTCTTTATGGTCGCGCGGCTGCTAGACGCGGGCGCGGACGTCCAGTGGCTGGCTTTCATGCGAGATTGGTCTGACCCGCTCAACTGGTTCAACAGCGAGCTGGTCGGCGCGCACCGTGATTACACCGGATGGTTAAGCGGCGTCATCGCAGAGGGAGTCTTTGACGAGCGCTCCGTCCTGGTGCCGCCATCACGCGACAGCAGCGACACAACCATGGGCTACCTACTGCTCTTGGGTTACGTCGTGACAGCGGCCGTCGTCGCCGTGGCATGGACCGCGCTGCAGCGTCTGCGGCCGTCGCGAAACGCCTCCGTGGATCTGCTGCGCAGCTTCCTGCGCTACGCGCTCGCTTTCGCCTTGTTCGCGTCCGGTTTAGCGAAGCTTGATCCGTCAACCACGCCGTTCCCGGAGCTCACGGTGGATCGTCTCGATGTGACCTGGGGGGCGACCTCGCCGATGGAGCTTGTGTGGGGCTTCATGAGCGCGTCGCGGCCCTACACGGTCTTCGTCGGCGTCGCAGAGTCGATCGCGGCTGTGCTGCTGCTTTGGCGCCACACGGCGCTGCTCGGCGCGTTGATCTCGGTTGTCGCTATGGCGAACGTGATGATGCTGAACTTCTGCTACGACTTGCCACAGAAGATTCTGTCGACGCACCTGATGTTAGGCGCCGTCATGATCGTGGTGCCCGATGTGCGGCGACTCGCGTCGTTGTTCTTCGCTCACCGCAACTCCAAAGACCTGGGGACCGCGAGCTACTGGTCCGTCAGCCGGACTCCATACATTCGGTGGTTGCCCAAGGGCCTCATCATCGCGTGTTGCTTCCTGCCGCCGGTCGCTGAGCGGGTTTGGACCTTGTTCACGGTGGAAACAGCGGTGCAGGCGCCGCTCAGCGACCGAGGTGACCGCCTGCTGGTCGAACGAGGCTTCCGGTGGGTGAACGAGTATCCGCTCAACCGCTGAAGGCGCCCTATTCGTAGCCGAATCGCCAGGGCCGGTTGTCCATCGGGAGCTCGTCGACGTGTAGCCCCCGGAGCTTCTCGAATCGCGGTGTCATCTCTTGGATCGAGTCGCCGCCAAGTTTCTCCGACAGCGCGTCTGCAAGCACGATCGCGACCATCGCTTCACAGATCGGGACGGCGCGCGGGACCTGGCAGTAGTCGCTCCGCTCGTAGTTGGTGGTGGCAGGCGCGCCCGTCGCGAGGTCGACGGAGCCAAGGGGGCGGAGGGTGGTCGCGATGGGCTTGATGGCCGTGCGGGCGACGAGCGGCGCGCCGTTTGTGATGCCTCCCTCAACGCCACCTGCCCGGTTGGTGTCCCGGATGAGTTTGCCGTCATCGCTTCGGAGCTCGTCGTGCGTGGCCGTCCCGTGGCGACGGGTCGCATCAAAGCCGCCGCCGATCTCGACCCCCTTGGCGGCGTTGACGCTCATCAGAGCGCCGGCGATTCGGGCGTCGATGCGGCGATCGTACTGTACGTAGCTGCCGAGCCCGACCGGTACGCCGGTGGCGAAGGTCTCTACCACGCCGCCGAGCGTGTCCTTGTTCTTGATGGCCTGCGTGATGGCGGCTCGCATGGCTTCTTGCACGGAGGGGTGGGGGCAGCGTACGTCGTTCTGCTCGGCTGTTTGAGCGCGGTCAAGCAGCGTGGCGCCCTCGGCAGCAGGCTCTTCGAAGGGGCAATCCACCTCGCCGATCGCGGTTACGTAGCCGCCGACTTCGACGCCGAACGTGCTCAGCAACGCCCTGCAGATAGCCCCGACGGCGACGCGCGCAGCCGTCTCGCGCGCGGACGCCCGCTCGAGCGATAGCCTGAGCTCTCGGTAGCCATACTTTGCTGCGCCTGTCAGGTCTGCGTGACCTGGTCTAGGAACAGTCATCGGGGCGATCTCGCGGTCGCGCCAATTTTCATAGTCGCGGTTCTCGATGACGAACGCGATCGGTGCTCCGGTCGTGTATCCGGCCATCACTCCGGCAGTGATCTGTGCGCGGTCGCTCTCGATCTTCATCCGTCCGCCGGCGCCAAAGCCCTGTTGGCGCCTGCACAGCTGCTCTGCGATCGTCGCTTCGCTCAGCGCAACTCCTGCCGGCATGCCCTCGAGCACGCCGGTCAGCGACGGTCCGTGGGACTCGCCGGCGGTCAGGAATCGCAGTCTGCTCGTGAACATAGACGCGTTGAGCGTAACGGAGCCGAGGCGCTGGCCATACCTCCTCGACTACGAACGGTGTTCCAGCGACAGCGCCGCCGCCGCAGCGGTCACCTGATCCTGCAGCTGCAGCGAAGCGTCGATGGTGCGGTCTGCTGCCGCTTGAAACAGCGGCGCGCGTCGGCTGACTAGGTCGTCGACTTCCGCGACGATGGGCGCGCCCGTAACAGTGGGGCGGTCGCTTCCATCTATCCGCTCGCGGAGCAGCGCCGCCGCCGCCTCGAGGTAGATCACGATCGCCCGCTGTCGCAGTCGTTCGCGAACGGCGGCTGTCTCAAGAGCGCCGCCGCCGAGGGCGAGCACGCGCCCGGGCAGGAGCTCTTCTTTGATCACCTGCGCCTCTTTCTCCCTGAAGGCGGGCCACCCCCGCGCGGCGACGAATGGAGAAATCGGGCCGTGTTGTGCGGCGAACTCTTCGTCGGAGTCGACGAAATCCGCGCCCAGGTGCGCGGCGAGGGCGCGCCCAAGCGTTGACTTGCCTGCGCCGCGCATGCCTACCAGCGCGACCGGTAGGTGAAGCTCGCGCACCTTCTCAAGGTCGCGCCAAAAGCCCGGGTAGCTCTTGCTGACGCAGTCAGGCTCTGAGATATCGATGTCGGGGACTCGCGCGCCCAGCAGCGCGAACGCCATGGCGACCCGGTGATCTCCTTCGGGGTCTACGGTCACGCCGTGTAGCGGCGCGCCGCCGCGCACCGTCAGCCCGTCTTCGTGTTCGGTGACATCGGCGCCGCACTTGCGCAGCTCCCGAGTCACTACGGCGACCCGGTCACATTCTTTGACCCGGACGTTGGCGGCCCCAATGAGTCGCGTCGTGCCGTCCAGCATCGCCGCGAGGCACGCGAGGTTCAGAAACTGATCAGGGATCAAGGAGACGTCGATGGTCCGTGACGCCGGCGTCTGCATGCGTCGCAGCGCTTCGTCGAGCCACTCGTCGGGTTGGCCTGATCGCCGCTTCAGGTTGCGGCCACGAACGCGGCCGCCCGTGAGGTGGTTTAGGCAGGTCCAGACGCCCATGGCGCTCCAATCTGCGCTCGCCCGCACGCTTGCCGGGACGTCACCGTAGCCGCCCTCGACGAACGCTCGCCTGCCTCGCAGTGTCGCGCCGACGCCGAAACGCTGGATCAACTTTATGGTCCACTCTAGGAAGCCTCGAGAGGCGACCGGACCAACGAGCTCGACGTCTACGCCGGATGGCAGCGCTGCGCCGATGAGCAGCAGCGAAGAGACGAACTGGCTGGACACAGAGCCGTCGATCAAGACCTTGCCGCCGGCGGGTCGGGCGCCGACGACGCGCAGGTCTTTGCCGTCACGCGTGACGACGACGCCGAGCTGGCGCCACGCGTCGATCAACGGCTGCATCGGGCGCGTCTGCATCCGTTCGTCACCGGTCACCGTCCAATTCCCTGGCGTGATGGCGGCGAGCGACACGAGGAAGCGCACAGCCGTGCCCGCGTTGCCGCAGAACATCTCGCCGCT
>MDTD01183943.1_pt1 | contig 12521 bp, 11 predicted proteins | sample 811221 | NCBI WGS metagenome assembly MDTD01 (sample SAMN05326646, study PRJNA326480) | marine metagenome | isolation source: seawater | place: Pacific Ocean: South West | collected 2011 | reverse complement strand
TCAGCAATGGGACTGTCATCGAACCCGGTTACGCGCCGACGGAAAAATGCCATTCGCTGTATATCACGATGGATAATCAGGCCAGTTTTTCAGCGCCGGATGATCCGGTTCAGGTGGCTGTTTCTGGGAATGTGATGCTATTGGTGGATGGCGTCTATAACCCGGAATTGGCGGCCAGCGATGATCCCTATCTGGTGAAGCGCCACCCGCGCACGGTCGCTGCCATCGATGAAAATGGCACGCACCTGCTGTTGTTCGTGGTCGATGGCCGCCAGCCCCATTACAGTGATGGCGCCAACATGCCAGAACTGGCGGAGATCGTGCGGCGACATGGCGGCTATGCGGCGCTCAATCTGGATGGCGGCGGTTCATCCGTGCTGGTGGTCGCTGGCGAAGATGGCCAACCCCAACAACTGAGTTCAGCCATCCATAACCGCATCCCTGGTCGTGAACGACCCATTGCCAACCACTTTGGGTTGGTCATCGAGGGCCAATAGGATTTATTTGTGGTGGAGCGCTAGTATTGCTGATAGTCGCTTGTGGCAGCGGCATCCATGTGATCACGAATGCAGAGCATCGCTTCGTCAAGTGTTTCGACCACTTTTAGCGAGTCTTTCAATTGGGGGATCACACCACTCAGGATGCGCAGTAAAGAAGCCAGCATCATCGAGGGACCGACCAGCAGACGAAGTTCAACGTTGTCCTGGCTGATTGTCCGAAGATAACTCAGGGTTGAAAAAATGTTCGGCGGTAGGCTCCTGAAGTTGCGAAAATCATAGACAATGTAAATCCGGTAGGGTAAATCCGCGCTGATGTCATAGCCGTTTTGCAATGCCTCATAAATATCCTCCAATGAAACAGGATCAGCAAAGGCATAGCCTATTATCCGCTTTTCGCTATCGAGCCATTTGACCTGAATGGGCAACTTCTCTACCTTCCGTAGCCAGTACGACACCTTCATTGTATGGCATTGTCCAGTCAAAAATATAAGGAATTGGTAAGTAGGTACAAAAACTGCCTGGCAGCACGCTTCAGTTAAACAGAGTCTGCCAGGGCACTGATGCCACTGCCACTAAGGATTTTGCAGAGCGGCCATGTCTTGCCGCGTTATAGGATTGATCGGAGGCGCGGGCGCTGCTGGTGCCCAGGCTTCGATCATGATATTCATCATCGTGGTAATAACCTGACTTTTGATGCTGTTCTCGCGATTGGTCAGCACAACAAAGGTCATATCCAGATCGGGCAAGTAGGCTGTTGCACCGGAGAAGCCATTGATATTGCCACCCTGGACATAGGCATCGATGGGGCCAATGGGGGTATCGTAAGGTGTGTGAGCCAACCCATAACCGTAAGCATAACCGCGCCCTGTATCGACCTCATGCGCCCACATTTCATCAATGAGCGCCGCATCCACCACTTGGCCCGTGAACAAAGCGTGCTGCCACCGGAACAGGTCGCCAACTGTAGAAACCATGCCACCCGCACTATAAGGCACCTGCATATTCAGATAGTTGGCACGGGTATCCGGGGTAATGTACCCATCCGCATGATGGGGGATGATCACATTGTTGTCTTCTAGCTGGGTATGTTGCAGGTCCAGTGGATCGAAGAAGGTTTCCTCAAGGTAAGCTGCATAAGGCATGCTTGTCACATTGACGATGATTTCTCCAAGCAAATGATAACCGGAGTAGCTGTAGGCAAAATGACTGCCTGGCTCAAACTGTGGCTCTAGGTGGCTTACCACGTCATTGACTACCTCCGTCTCCACATTAGAAAAACGCAGCATTTGCATGACATCCGGTATGTTCGTGTAGCAGGGTAAGCCGGATGTATGCGTCAGAAGGTGGTAGATTCTGATATGCGCCCAGGATTCGGGGCACTCCGGTAAATAGTCGCAGACGGGGTCATTGATACTGAGCAACCCGTCTTCCTGCAATTTGAGAATGGCCATAGCCGTGAACTGCGTGGTCAGGTTGCCAATGCGGAACACCGTATCCGACGCATTGGGGATGCGCCACTCGATGTTGGCATAACCATAGCCGCGTGTAAACAAAACATCCTCACCGCGTGCGATCAGCACCGTACCGCTGAAATCTGGTACTGCATTGACCATATCGGATAGAATGCGGTCAATTTGCTCAATGGCCGCATCATCGAATGAGTCTGATTGGGCGGAGAGAGGGAACGATGCCACTAGGATATGCATGACACCAAGGCAAAGCATCGCCAACAACAAGACATGAGACCGTGTGATAACCTTATTCATAGGATTACCTCACACTTATGCCTATATTGTCATTATATGCTTTTTCAGGCGATGTTGTATATAACCATATAGGTTACAACGAAATGTGATCTATCAGGCGCGGATCTCCACAACGACGCCTTCTTGCGCCCATTCATATAGCTGCTGCACGTTGACATCATGCAGCAAAATGCAGCCGTAGGTCACACGACGTCCCAAACTGTTTTCCCACAGCAGTTGACCACCACCGCGCGTTGGGAAGCCATGAAAGCCATTGGTGAAGTCGCTGCCAGGGATGGGCTTGTATACGCCCATGAAGTTCGGCATGTATAAATCCCAGTTGCCAGCATACGCATTGGGCACATGCGACAAAATTTGATAGACCCCGGGCCAGGTCGGGCTGTCATTGATGCCCGTGCTGGTGGCCCAATCCCATTTGAGCTGGCCATTTTCATAGACGCGTGTGCGCTGCTCGCTAATGCTGACCACGATGCGCTTATTAGGCACAACGGGCAGTTCCAGGAAAATATCCGCGGGGGGAATGATGATCTGCTGGCCAACGCTGACGCCTTCGATGCCGTTGTTGGCCTGCTGAATGTACAAATAGGGGATGCCATAGTCCCAGGCGATGCTGATGATGCTCTCGCCCGCCTGGACCGTATGCGTACGCGGCTGGTGTTCGACGGTCAGCACGGCGCTGCTTGGTCGACCACTGAGCATGGCCTGTTGAATGGCATTGACGCTGCCATCCATATCGAGCGTGCGCGAGGGGTCAAAGGCGGTGTTGGCCTGCGCTTCCAGATAGTCGTATAGGGGCGCATCCTGGAACGCCAACGATAGGCCGATGTCGCTGTTGGCATCTGGCGTAGCGATCAACCAGTTACCCCATGTTTCCGGCGGCAGCGACCAGTAGACCGAGTCTCCAGTCACGGCATCATATACCTGAATATCCAGCGGGTTACGCAGCAGGCTGTTGGCGCGATCCACCAGAGCGCTGCTATCGGCCACGGCTGGGGCGACTTCGTTCATCGCCAGGACCAGTTCGCCACTGGTGAAGTCGCTATCGACCAGACGCTGCAATGTGGCAGCGATGTTCATCTGGCGGCCTGTCTGCGGCGGTGTCGCCACAGCCTGACCATCCTGCAACCGAACGCCAGCGTTCACTGGGGCGATATTCACCTGCTGGGCGATCTCATTCAATTTGCTTTCAGCAGCCGTCGCGTTGACATCAATCAATGGGGCGACCTGTACATCACGGAACATGGCCTGCATGGCATTGCCTGCCGAACGGCCCTGTGAATAAGCACGTTGGGCGGTCCCAGCGGCATCTAATGTGCCCCCCAATGAGGTCAAAGAAAGCTCCCAGGCGCGGTCGCCATCGCGTAGCGTCACGGTCTGGAATTCGTTTGCAAGCCGGGTCGTGGCCTGCTCAACGGTCAGGCCGCTGAGGGCGACATCGCCCACATGGACACCAGGCAAAATCCCGCGCATCAATCGCAGCCCCACAAACAGTCCGATCAGGGCCAGTGCGGTCACGAACACGCCCGTCACAATCGCACCGATCAGGAAGATAGCCCGGCGGCGCGTCTTTTTGCGGCGATCATTTACCGGGGGCAGCGGGGCACGCTGTGGCATAGCGCCTTGGCGCTGAAGTGACTGCGTGTAGGGCGGCTGACCCTGCATTGGCGACGATCCGCGAGCTGGCTGCTGTGGACGCGACACCGGCTGGCGATGATTGGCCGCTGCCGGACGGCGCATGGCTTGTTGATTGCGTGCGTTCATGGATACCTGTAAAGTGATCTACTTTGTTCTCACTATATATCAAAGACACTGATTGTGTGTAGCAAGTTCCAAACCAGCCTAAAATTATTGGCATGATGATATTTATTTACGCATGTTTAGACTTGTTCATGATAAAATGGTTTATTAATTGTAATGTAGGTCATTGGAAAATCGACCTATTAAAGGACTATCTACATGCCGATTGTGATGGAACGTATCGAGCGCGGGATTTATTGTGGCAACTGGATCGGAGACATTATCACGGACGATCTGCTCCATGCCGCTGATGAAACAGAAGCTATGGCCCGGGCTGACCAGTTGGAATCGTATATCACGCTCATTGATGGCTCAAAAGTGGGACGTATCCCCATCCATCTGAATACGTATCTGAAATCAATTCGATCTGGCATGGTTGTTTTGCTGGTGCTTAACGCCCCCCTAGCTGGCGAGCTGATGATAAAAATGGTCAATCGCCTGATGCCGTATCAGGTGGAACATTTCAAAGATCGAGAGCGTTGGTTAAAGCATGCCAGGAATTTAATTGACCCCATCCTGGCGTCAACACCCAATGCCTAGAGATACTCAGTGGCTAGTGACCGCTTGGTGGCATCAAATTATATTCTAAACTGCTTTAAGAAGAAACTTACGTGGTAATACGAGTAGAAATTTACGCGCCGCAGAAGTTACAATCATAGTAACCCTTATGCGGCTCCCCAACCGCGCAGGTGACAGTGCGTCAGCGGCTGCCCTTATTTCGTCTGACGCATTGTCTCCCCTGACCCTCTGTACGCATCCCCATCAAAACATGGAATTATCGTGAACCATCTCATCCGGGATTTGCTGTAACACGTCCCAATGTTCGACGATTTTGCCGTCGGCATCTACGCGGAACATATCCATGCTGGCCCATTGGCTGTGACCCGGAAAATCCTGAAAAGTATGGACGACGACGAGGTCGCCTTCGGCAATCGCCCGCCGGAACTCCACGCGGGAATCGGGGTAGTCTTTAGCCATCTGATTAAAGTAGTCGATAAAACCCTGTTTACCTGTGGGCACACCCGGATTGTGCTGGATGTAGTCCTCACCAACATATAACTCGACAGCTTGCTGGGGTTTGCCCTGATTGAAGGCCATATCGTAAAAAGCCATGACGTTCTGCTTATTCTGTTCCAGACGGTCAGACATAGGTACTCCTCATTTGGGATATGAACGTTTTCTTGGGATAAATCTGTTTGGGATATAGTGAAGCATAAGACTGTTACAACAACGTAGGAATACAACCCATATGTGCCAAATGGTTCCCAGATGCGCTTGTGTAAGGACCATTAGCCCATGCCAGCACCCTTGTTTCGGGACCCTTTTCCCATCATCAAATTGAATTCGCCAACTAGAATGCAGGCAAGGAATAGTTTATTGGAGATATTCAGTGAAACGTTTTCTAGTGGTATTTACAACCCTTGTCAGTCTGCTGGTGATCGGTTTGTTATCGGCACAGGCGCAGGGTGAACAGCGCGTCTGGGCCTTCTACATGGGCTTCTGGGCGGGTGGCCAAAGTTGGGAGTGGCAGGCTGATGTTCTCACGGACTATCCCGCTATTGGCAATTACGACTCCCGCGATGGCGGCGTCGCTGGCACCCAGATCGACCAGGCTAAGAGCGCGGGTATCGACGGCTTCGTCGTAAGCTGGAACGGCGTTGGCGACCAGGGGACCTCTACCCCCATCCTGAACAACTTGCTCGACCGGGCAGCTGAACGCGGTTTCCAGGTAGGCGCGGCGATTGATGCCTTCACACCGGATTTTGTCAACAACCGCGACACACTCGTACAGTCGATTAGCTGGCTCGTCAATGATCGCGCTAACCATCCTGGCTATCTGCGTTACCAGGGCAAGCCCGTCATTTTCTTCGCTTTCCAGGGCAACCTGGGCCTCTCCAACGCCGAGTGGCAGGACATCCGCAACAGCATTGACCCGGATCGCAATACGTACTGGATCGCGGAAGGGCTGAACGGCTGCTGTCTTTATGGCGGCGCGATGGATGGCATGTATGCCTTCAACCTGGCCTGGGCCAACGGCCGCAGCGGCACATACGCGACCCAGCGCAGCCGCGTCCTGAACGCAGGCGGCAGCATCTATATCCCGACAGTACATCCCGGTTGGGATGAAGCGCTGATCGCAGCCCGCGATGGTCGCCCCAACCCGACATCGCCGCGTGGGCGTCAGGATGGGCAGTTCCTGGCCAACAGCTTCAGAGGCGCGACGGCTTCCGGTGCGGACATCATCCTGATTGGCACCTGGAATGAATATATGGAAAACTCGCATATTGAACCGAGCCAGCAGTACGGCAACCAGGCACTCGATACCCTCAGCACAGTGATCTCAGAGTGGCGCAGTGGGGCCTCAGCAGCACCGGCGGAAGCCGCACCTCAGATCGAAGGACCTGCGGTACAGGCCAATTCCCGACTCAATGTGCGTTATGGTCCTGGCACCGACTACGACATCATGGGCGCGATTGCACCCGGTCGCTGGTACGCGATGCTGCGTGAGGAAAATGGCTGGTACGTCATCGACTATAACGGCCAGGAAGGTTACGTTTCCGGCGATTACGTCCAGGTACAGCAATAGCCCCAACAAAAATGCACCAGAAAAGCCGCTTTTTGAAGGCGGCTTTTTTTGTCTGCATGCTTGTCTACCCGTGCTAGCCTTCTGACGATCCGTTGGTCTGCGCTTGTTCCAGATCGAGGATGCGGTTGCGATAAGGTAAATACGAGGCGATCCATTCCTGATCATGCTCCTGAATGAAGGCCTCTGCTTTTTCCACAAGGTCACGGTTGCCAATGAAGATCGGCACACGTTGATGCAAGCCATGTGGGCGCACTTCTAAAATATCGCCGATGCCATCACTGGCATAGCCCCCGGCCTGTTCTGCCATAAAAGCCAGCGCCTGCGCTTCGTACATCAGCCGGATTTTGCCATAGGGTTTGTCAGCATCACGCAGGTCGCCCGGATAGGCGAAGACGCCGCCTGTTAGTAGGTTGCGATGGAAATCCGCCACCAGCGAGCCAATATAGCGATGCCCCAGCGGCTTACCTCGGCCATCGTCTTGCTGTTGCAACCACTTGACATACTCTTTGAAGCCCGGTGTCCAATAACGCTCGTAACCATGATTGACCGTGTAATAACGTGCGGTCGGAGGAACGGTAATATTGGGGTGGCTGAGGATGAACTCGCCCACGCCCATATCGAGCGTGAAGCCGTGGACGCCGTGCCCCGCCGTGTAGACCATCATCGTGCTGCTGCCGTAAATAACGTACCCGGCAGCCACCAGCCGCTTACCGCGCTGGAGCACATCTTCAATCGTACCTCGGTCGCCGCGCGTGAATTTGCGGTGGATACTGAAGATCGTACCAATCGACACGTTCACGTCGATGTTCGAGGAGCCATCCAGCGGATCGTATAGCAGGACGTAATTGCCTGTGTCGTAATGCATGGGGATGTCGATCAGCTCATCGTGCTCTTCACTGACCAGCGCGGCACAGCGCCCAGTATGGTCATTCATCTGGAAAATGACGCTGTCGGCGTACATATCTAGCTTCTGCTGACGGTCCCCGGTGGCGTTTTCGCTCTCGGTTGCACCCAGCATACTGGTCAATCCGGCGCGGTTGGTTTCCCTGGAAATTAACTTCGCTGCCAGGGCCATATCCTGCAAGATGGCCGTAAACACGCCCGTCGCATTGGGATGATGGGCCTGCTGCTCCTGGATATGGCGTTCAATGGTGATCAACTTCTGGGTCATATCGTCCCCCACAAATAAAAAATGAATTTAAGTACGTCATCCGATGTGCTTACTCTAAGTGTAGTGCCTTGCAGTGACATTTCAAAATGGGCTGAGTGACCTCAATAGCGCAGATCAACCCAAAGTGGATGATGATCGCTCTGGCCGGATGTCGGCCAGACTTCGGCCTGTGTCGCCTGCATGTCCCCGCGATAGAAGACGTAATCCAGCCGTAAAAATGGAAAAACCGGGATCATGCGCTGTGGCAGGGGCACAACGTTTAACATGCCTGGGAAGCCACCAGCGGCATCGGGGAAGGTCCAGCCCATGCCCCAGCCGACCGCCCGATAAGCGTCGGTGTATTCGGCGGTGATGGCCGCATAGTCGTCGCTGAGGTCGGGCATATTAAAATCGCCCATCAAGATGACTGGTCCGTCCTCATCACGGGCACGATCCAGCAGATCGGCAATTTCAAGTCCACGATAGCGCGGGTCGAAGAAGCTGCCCGCCATACCGGGGTGTGAGGGATGCGCGTTGTAAAGGGTAATCGGCCCATTGGGGCCATCGATGACGGCGCGCATGAAGCCCAGGGGATTGGGCACAAAGTTACTTTGCCAGAAGGTTTCTTCCAGAATGGGATAGCGGCTCATCAGCCCCATGCCCTGCGTTGCCGAATAAGTAGCATAAAAGGCACGGTAAGGGTAAGCATCGGCGAACATGTCCGGGAAGGTATCGCGCCCAACCATGCTGATTTCCTGCATGGCGACGATGTCGGCATCGATATCGGTGATGATGGCTTCCGTCAGGTGGAAATTGGCCTGCTGGGCTAGCACGTTGAAGGTCAATACCCGGACGGGTTCGCCCTGGGCCAATGTCGGCGGCTCACGCGGGATGAACTGCGGCCCGTAGGTGAAAGCGAAGGCCGCCACCGCTGGGACCAGCATCGCACTCAGCCGCCACTGACGAAAAATCAGGCAGAGAGGCAGCAGGATCAACGCAGGCATCCATAGCAGATGGGCAAACGTATCAAAGAAAGCCACTATCTTCACCTGCTCGCCAACCAGGAAGCGCAGCAGCAATTGTCCAATCACACTCAGGGCATAGGCACCGATCATGGCCTTGAAAAAATAAGCCAGTACGCCCAGCAGCAGTCGTCCTGGGCCGGGTTGTCGTAGGGATTTCGTGGTATCCGTCGTCATTCAGCCTCTTATAGAGCAGCGTACTCATCTTCCAGGATGCTATATTGCTTGAGGTTAATCCATTGGCCATTCTCAAAAAAGCGATGCCGCCACAGCCCTTCGTATGTGAAGCCGCATTTTTCCAGCACCGCTGCCGACCCCTTATTGCCTTCATTACAATCGGCTTCCAGGCGATGCAGATTCAATTCTTTGAAGCAAAATGCCATCATGGCGCGAGTGGCTTCGCTGGCGTAGCCCTGCCGCCAATAGGCCGCTTGCAAATCATAGCCGATTTCCGCGCGGCGGTGCTTTTCATCCCAGCGATGGAAGCCACAGGTACCGATCATGGTACCGTCAGTGCGCAGCGTGATCGCCCAACGAAGGGCCTGTTTTTCGTCAAACATGCCCATCAGCCAATGCAGAAAACTACGGGCGCTCTCAATATCTGTGACAGGCGGGTTCGGGTCGAGGTGCTCCAGCACACGCGGGTCGCCAAATTCCGCCAGGATGGCTGGTGCATCCTCTTCAGTCATACGTCGCAGGATCAAGCGCTCAGTTTCAACAATCGGAAAGCTGGAATAATCAAACATGGTTGGCAGATCTCTCTCATTGGGGGAATAAGCAAGCTGAAACAGCATTGTCATACAGCGACATTGATATAAATGGAGTGTTCCTCGCAAGCACCCTCACAGTGTACAATCGAAAACTTATCCAGCAAACATGAGGATGTTATGCAACTCTATCTCATTCGTCATGCTCAATCGTATAATAACGCCTTAGAAGATTCGCGTAATCGCGTCCAGGACCCGGACCTTAGCGATATTGGCTTTGAACAGGCCCGCTTGCTAGGGGAATACCTCAAAGATGCGGTCGATATGGGGCAGGAGCGTCCCATTCGCTATAAGCCGATGACGTTTACCCATCTCTACGTCAGCCCGATGAAACGCACCTTGCAAACCGCCCAACCGATTGCCGAAGCGCTCGGCATGACGCCCCATATCTGGACGGACATCCATGAAATTGGCGGTATCTTCCTGGCAGATGATGAGGGGAATACGACTGGCTTTGGCGGTCTGACTCGCACGGAAATCGCCACCACGTTTAAGGGCTATGTCATTCCAGAACACGTCACAGACAAGGGCTGGTGGAAACCCGACGATGGTCAAGAAACGCCTGCCAACTTCCTGTCACGCGCCATTCGTGTTGCCCTGGACCTGCGCTCACGGGCTAGTACAGACGATGTGATCTGTCTGGTTTCTCATGCGGCGTTTTTGGATGCGCTGGTAAAGGCCCTGCTAAATCAGGCGCCCACCCATCCTGACGATCTGTTTTATCTACATTTCAACACGGGCATCACACGGTTTGACTTCCTGAACCCATATGGCCGCCTACGTATGACCTATTTCAACCGCACGACGCACCTGCCCGCAACCATGCAAACATCATAAGGCATGCAGGTATTAGCGTCAGCCAAGCGTTGATTGGCCATCACTTGCGTCCAGCATAAAGCGGTTGTACGCTGATGTGAGACGTACACACCCAGGGCTATACGTGCAGTCTGTAACGGAACGATTGGGTGGTTAGGTGCGTCTATAGTGATAGAACATCAACAGCCGCTTGTCGGCTTGTTCTAAAGAAATTGTGGGCCCATTTGTGGCCCGGACGGTGTTCAACGAGGTAAAAGCATGTCATTTTTTGGGCGTAATCGGACGGTACTGCGCAGCGTACTGTTCTTCATCGTACTGGGGACGCTACCATTCTATATTTTGCTGATGGCTGCCTGGGCACTCGCCCCGGACCCCAGTGCTGTACCGGAAACCATCGCAACAGAGAACCCGAACGCGACGTTCACCCCGCTGGGCGGTGATATTACGGTCACGGTGACGGCGACCATGACACCGACAAGCAACGCAACCTCAACGCCTCTATCTAACCTGGACCCAACGCCCTGGCAGTACATTCCACCCTCATTCCCGACCTACACGCCCTTCGTCTTCCCGACGGATACGCCTGCGCCTACCCTGACCAGCGGCCCTGGTGACAGCGATGGTGACGGCCTGACCGATGATGTTGATCAGTGTCCGAACGAGTGGGGCACGGTCAATGGCTGTCATGACGACGATGCGGATGGTATTCCTGACCACAGCGATCAGTGTCCATCAGCAGCTGGACCAGCTAGCAACAATGGCTGCCCGCAGCAGACCGATAGTGACGGTGATGGCGTGCCGGATAGCAGCGATCAATGCCCCAACCAGGCCGGTAGTGCCGCCATGAACGGCTGCCCGGATAGCGATGGTGACGGTGTGCCTGATAATCAAGATGCTTGTCCGTCGACGGCTGGTCCGGCCAGCAATGGCGGTTGCCCAACCCAGAACGATAGTGATGGCGATGGTGTGCCCGATAGCAGCGATCAGTGCCCCAACCAATCTGGCCCGGCCAATAATAATGGCTGCCCGGTCGAAGCCGACAGCGATGGCGATGGTGTGCCCAATTCGATTGACCAATGCCCGAATCAGGCTGGTCCTGCTAGCAATAATGGCTGCCCGGAAGGCGAAACCGACAGTGACGGTGATGGCATCCCGGACAGCAGCGACCAATGCCCGAACGAGTTCGGCATCCCGTTGCTAAATGGCTGCCCGGAGGTCGGTGATACTGATGAAGATGGTGTCCCCGACGACATCGACGAGTGCCCGCTACAGGCAGGCCCCGGTAGCAATGACGGTTGCCCGGTCGTCGATAGCAGCAGTGAAAGTAGTTCCGATACGGACGCAAGCGAAGGGGATACCAGCGGCGAAACAGGTGGTGATACGTCCAGCCAAGCTGGTAGTGAGACCAGCAACGACAGTGGCGGCTAACGGCCACCGCACCAAAAACGGTTTAGAAAAGCCAGGCTCATAATTTGGACCTGGCTTTTTTGTATGCCAGATGGCCGTCCACATAACTCCAAAACATAGCGCTCACATTCTAGGAACAACCTATTTCTCGCTACTTTCTTGATAGCCTGAGCTTCATTGTTCGTATGTAGCAATCATGCTATGCTTTTGACATACGGTCTTTTCATATATGTGATTGTGCCTCTAATCAGTTTCATCAGGTGGTAATGCATCAGGTACCCACTCAGGCATCAATCACACAACGATCACTCGTAATCAAACTCGGACGAAATCGCAAAACACAATGAAACAGGTGATTCAATCTTTTAAAACAAGCGAACTCATTGTCGCAGATGTCCCCACGCCCATATTGCGTCCTGAGGGTATCCTGGTGCGCACGGCGCGCAGCCTAGTTTCCACCGGGACGGAACGGATGTTGGTCAACTTCGCTGAGAAGAACCTCATTCAAAAGGCACAGGCTCGCCCGGACCTCGTCAAACAGGTGTTGGACAAGGTTCAGCGTGAGGGCTTGCTGAATACCATCGACAGCGTGCGTAACCGCTTCGACCAACCCCTGCCCTTGGGCTATAGCACCTCAGGCCGTATCGTTGAGGTCGGCAGCGAGGTGACGGGTTTCCAGATTGGCGACCGTGTCGCTTGTGCGGGCGGC
>MDTD01072331.1_pt1 | contig 12521 bp, 12 predicted proteins | sample 811221 | NCBI WGS metagenome assembly MDTD01 (sample SAMN05326646, study PRJNA326480) | marine metagenome | isolation source: seawater | place: Pacific Ocean: South West | collected 2011 | reverse complement strand
CAGGCACGATCTCGCCCTTAGGTCTGCCCATATGACTAGCAACAATCACCTTAGCGCCTTTGGCAACAAGTTCCGTCAGCGTGGGCACTGCTTGGCGTACCCGTGTGTCACTAATGACCCTGCCATTCTGAACGGGTACATTGAAATCAACTCGGACCAGGACCCGTTTTCCTGCCACGCCCAAATCTTCGAGGCTACGTAATTTCTTCATAAAGTGCCACTGAGTCTGGTCAGGCTAAAACTACAGTAAAGCCCTATCACAGGTGGTTATGTTTTTGGAGAGAAACTAGTGAGGTCAATTCCCTCTACCGCAGATTTATACTCCTGAATGCTGGGGGTTCGACCCAGGATAGTGGACAAAACAACGACAGGAGTTGAGGCTAAGAGCGACTCCCCCTTTTTTTCATCAGAGTCCTCAACAACCCTGCCCCTAAAGAGGCGGGTGGAGGTTGCCAATACAGTATCGCCCTTCTCAGCTTTCTCCTGATTACCCATACACAGATTACATCCCGGACGTTCGAGATAGAGTGTGTTATCGTATTTCACTCTCGCCGCATTCTTTGGATTTTGATCATCAAATTCAAAACCGGCGTATTTTTGTAATATGCCCCAATCGCCGTCCGCCTTTAATTCATCAACGATATTATAAGTAGGCGGTGCAACGACCAAGGGTGCTTTAAATTCAATGCGACCGTGTTTCTTTTCAAGGTTTTTGAACATTTGCGCGACGATATTCAAATCTCCTTTGTGAACCATGCAGGATCCTACGAAACCCAAATCAACCTTTTTCTCTGCTTTATAGAAAGATATCGGCCTGATCGTATCATGGGTATATCGTTTTGATGGATCCATATTTTCTACATCTGGATCAGCTACCATGGGTTCATCAATTTCGTCGAGGTTGACCGTAACTTCAGCAACGTATTTTGCATTCGCATCAGGAACCAACGCTGGACGCTCTCCAGAACGTAGTTCCTCTATTCGTCTCTCAGCCCTCTCAATAAGTGACGCCAGCATCATGGATTTATTATCCATCCCTTTGTCAATCATGGCCTGAATACGGTTTTTTGAAATTCTGAGTGACTCCGCGAGGGTTGCATCCCCGGATATGCAAATTGAGGCCTTTGCCTTCATTTCGGCTGTCCAATCGGTAAAAGTGAATGCTTGGTCTGCAAGCAGAGACCCAATGTGAACTTCAATGACTCTTCCTTGAAAAACGTTATCACCAAATTGCTCTAACATTTGTGCCTGGGTTGCATGGACGACATCCCGAAAATCCATATGTTTGCCCATTTCTCCAATAAACGTAACTTTGACAGTCTCTGGGATCGGCATGGTGGCTTGTCCAGTGGCAAGTGCTAGGGCGACTGTTCCCGAGTCGGCCCCAAAAGCGACGCCTTTAGACATTCTCGTATGAGAGTCCCCACCAATAATTATCGACGAATCATCTACTGTGATGTCATTCAAGACTTTGTGGATCACATCAGTCATGGGATGGTAAGAGTCTTCCGGGTGTCTCGCGGTAATGAGCCCAAACTCGTGCATGTATTTCATAAGTTTGGGCGTGTTTGCTTGGGCCTTTGCATCCCAAACAGATGCCGTATGACATCCAGACTGGTAAGCCCCATCGACCGTCGGCGAGATTACTTTAGCCGCCATAGCCTCCAATTCTTGAACCGTCATGGGGCCAGTTGTGTCTTGAGAACCGACGATATTAACTTTTACCCTGACGTCTGACCCCGCATGCAGAACCGCGTTTTCTGTCAGACCGACAGCATTATTGTTAAAGATTTTTTCGACAGCCGTAAGCCCTTGCCCTTTGTAGTGAAGCTCTCGGGCTGGAGCAAAAGGGGATAATAGTTCAAAATTGAGCGTTGCAGCAGCAAAAGCCTGCAGTTTTTTGCCAAATTCTATAGCGTAAGAACCACCCGCTCTAATAAACTCTAACCTTTGCGGAGTAAAAGAGACAGATAAGTCTGTCAGCTCTTCCTGACCATCTTCAGCAAATAACTTTTGACTTTCTGTATTAATCGTAAGCACGGTTCCCGTTGCTACAGAATACTTTTCCTCAAGAACCGGGTTACCATCGTTATTTAGAATTGGTTTGTTATCAGCGCCTAATTTTTTCACCCAGTTTTTCAGGTCAATTCCAATACCTCCGGTCACGTCCACAGTCGTCATAAAGATCGGAGAAATGCCATTTGTCCCCGCGACGATAGGCGCACAATTCACAAATGGGACATATGGACTTGCTTGTCTTCCCGTCCACAGAGCTACGTTGTTAACTCCGGACATCCGAGAAGAACCAACTCCCATGGTACCTTTTTCTGCAATAATCATAACCTGCTTGTCTGGATGCTGACCCTGTAGCTCACGGATTTCTCTCTGCGCGTCGTCAGAAATAAAACATTTTCCATGAAGTTCACGGTCAGCTCGAGAGTGCGCTTGATTACCCGGAGATAGCAGGTCTGTGGAGATATCTCCCTCAGCAGCAATATAAGTAACCACTTTGATTTCTTTTTCTATTTGCGGGAGGTTGGTGAAAAACTCAGCCCTCGAATAACTCTCAAGAATTTCAAGAGCAATCTTGCTACCCGCGCGATAAGAATCCTCTAGTCGGCTAGTGTCAGCGTCGTATAGAAAGACCTGCGTTTTTAGGATATCAGCGGCTAGCTCGGCAACTGGCTCATTGTCCCCAAGAGCCAGATCCAACAAAACCTCAACTGATGGCCCTCCTCGCATGTGTGATAAAAGTTCAAAAGCATACTCTGCTGTTATTTCCTCAACAGACTCTTTGCCTGTGATTATATCTTTGAGGAATTTGGCCTTAACGCCTGCAGCGGCGGTTGTTCCAGGTAGAGTATTAAAAACTAAAAAATTAAGACAAGAGCCACGGTGATCGCTCTCAGTATCGAGGATCCGTAAAATTATCTCATTGATAAGTTGCCCGTCTTCAATGGGCTTAGGACTTAATCCATCAATTTCTCGTCTCTCGTTTTCCAGTAGGTAATCCGCATACAAGCCCATAACAAGTAAAACCCATAAAGATAAATAATTTTGAACTCGGAGAAAAGGAGTTGTCCCAGCTTTCGATAGACACAACAAGACCCTTCAATAGATGAGGTCACGAATACATGCAAGGTCATTTTAGATATTGTAATAAATTTGTATATTAATTTGAAAAATAATAAATTTTTTTATCTTATTTATTTAAAAAAATTTTTTTAAATAAAGATTTTTATTTTTATTTAACTAACGATTTAAAATTTCTAGGTATTCGGAAAAAATGTCTCGAGCCAGATAGCGATTTACAATTATTTACGCATTACCTTGTGGGACATAAACATCAGAGATTTAGAAGACTCTCTTGCGCTCTTTCCTTCGTTGGTGGGAAATGAACCAAATCAATATAAAGACAAAGGCGCCGCTTTATTGGCCTTTTTTTGTCTTTGAAAAAAAGTTTCGCAAAAACGTTGGAATTTCGTTCAACAGGACGTTAATTGGATGCATGAACAACATCTTCGGCACCCGCTTGCAATGCATCCGTTCCAACAGAATCGTTTTTGAGGACTTATCTTTTCACATTGAGAGCGGTGACGTGCTCCACTTAACCGGCCCTAACGGCAGTGGCAAATCCAGTCTCCTGAGGATATTGGCGGGGGTCTTGCGGCCCTCAGCCGGCAAATTATCCTGGGACGGAGCGAGCGAGCCAATTCATGAAAAAATCCAGTATATTGGCCATCAGAATGCCGTGAAGGGTGCTCTGTCAGTATTGGAGAACCTGTCATTCTGGCTTCAAATAAATGGTGACAGGGGAGATCAAAAAGCTCTTGCCTGCGCTTTGCAGACTTTTGGACTTGAAAAGCTGGCTAACCTGCCGGCTCAGTTCTTATCAGCAGGTCAGGCCCGGAGGTTGACCCTGGCGCGGCTGCTTGTTGTCCCGGCCCCCCTGTGGATTTTGGATGAGCCGGCGACGTCTTTGGACACTGCCAGCGAGGGCGCCCTCCAATCAGCTATAAATGGCCACTCAGAGGCGGGGGGCATGGTTGTGATGGCTACTCATACCCCGGTGGAAGCAGATGCAAAAGTGTTGAATATGTCGACCTTCGGCAAGACCAGGGCAACTGGCTGAGATCACTATGGCCCCCTTTCTCGCCCTTTTGAAACGCGATTTGAAACTCGCCGCCCGTCATGGCTTGGACAGTTTCATGGTAGTTGCGTTCTTCGTGCTCGTGGTGACTCTGTTTCCCCTGGCCGTTGGTCCAGAACAGGCCATACTCGGGCGAATAGGCTCCGGAATGATATGGGTGGCCGCCCTTCTGTCCTCCATGCTCTCGATGGATCGTTTGTTCCAACAGGATTATGAAGATGGCAGTCTGGATTTATTAGTCTTGTCGCCCATGGCATTAGAGCTGCTCGTCCTCGCGAAAACACTTGCTCATTGGATTTCAACGGGCCTTCCACTCATAATTGCCTCGCCTCTCCTCGGTGTTCTTATGAATGTGAGTTCAGCTGGGTACGGTACCGTTATACTCTCACTTGCCCTTGGCACGCCAATATTGAGTTTGGTCGGTTCAATTGGCGCCGCTCTCAGCTTGGGGGCGCGGCGCGGCGGGGTCCTAATTTCCCTGCTCATTCTTCCGCTCCTCATTCCGGTTCTTGTCTTTGGAGTGAGCGCCGTGGAGACAGGCTTGGCGGATCTTCCATCACGGTCAGAGTTCCTTATTTTAGGTGCCATGCTGCTCGTTGCACTGGCGCTCGTGCCCTATGCTGTAGCTGCCGCGCTTCGGCAAGCTTTGGAATGACCTAGAGAAGAAATCCACAGATGGGCTGAAAAATAGTCCGGGGAATTGAAAAACCCTCGCAACGGCATATGTCAACTACAACGATTTTAAGGCATATACCAACGAAGGGGACGCCAGTAGAAGCTGGCCTCTGTGTTATGATCACCTGAGGAGCCTGGAGTTTTGCTGTCACAGGCGATAAAACCCCATGCGATGCAAGTAAAAGGGTCCGCCAAGATGCATAGGTTTGCAAACCCTACACGATTTTTGAGGCTGGTTAGCGCCATTAAGCCCTGGGCTACTGGGGTTTGCCTCCTGACGTTTGCCGCCGGTCTGTATTTTGCTCTCTTCGCATCACCGCCAGATTATCAGCAGAGAGAGACGGTACGAATTATGTATGTCCATGTTCCAGCAGCCTGGATGGCCATGTTTTGCTATGCTGCGCTGGCAGCAGCAAGCGCATCAGCACTAATCTGGCGGCATCTCGTGGCAGACATGGTGGCTAGAGCGACAGCGCCAATAGGGGCAGCATTCACCCTCCTGGCGCTTGCTACAGGGTCGCTGTGGGGCAAACCCATGTGGGGAACCTGGTGGGTCTGGGACGCTAGGTTAACGTCCGTACTGATTCTCTTTTTCCTGTATTTGGGATACATTGTCTTAAATGGCGCCTTCGATGACGCCTCCCGGGGGGCCCGTGCCGCCTCAATCCTCGCGGTGGTTGGTGCCATTAATATTCCAATTATCAAATTCTCCGTGGATTGGTGGAATACCCTTCATCAACCTGCAAGCGTGGTGAAACTTGATGGGCCCGCCATTCACATGAGTATGCTGACGCCGCTGCTGCTCATGGCCATCGCCTACACGTCGTTTTACATTTGGATCCTTGCCATTCGGGTCAGAGCGGAAATCAACACGAGCAAGATCCGCGCTTTGCAAATCCGAAGGGTAACCGCATCGGACGTCCCATGGAACGACTCTTAAATTTTCTCGATCTGGACGGCTACGGTCAGTTTATCTGGGCTGCGTACGGACTGACAGCCTTCGTCCTGATAGGGCTCGCAGTCCAGAGCCTACGATTCCAGGCTCGGACCGATGCCGAACTAGAAGCGTTACATGCCTCCCCGGAAACAACGAAAGTTGAGCGCGCCAGCAATGAAGCGAAAGAATAAGCGCCTTTCGTTTGTCTTTTTGACGCTCCTAGCCCTGGCTGCGGCGGCCGGTCTCATTCTGGCCGCCTTCGAAGATAACATTGTGTTTTTTCACTCTCCGACGGAGATCGTTAAAAAAAATATCCGGCCCGAACAACGTCTTCGCGTAGGTGGTTTGGTTGAGGAAGGAACAGTCAAACAAAGCGGTCAAAACGCCATTACGTCGTTTCGGGTAACAGATCTGACTACTTCGCTTACGGTAAATTTCAAAGGTATCCTGCCAGACCTCTTCCGGGAGGGCCAGGGTGTGGTTGCGGAGGGCCATTATCGAAATGGTGTTTTTGAGGCAAAGGAAGTTCTCGCCAAACACGATGAGACATACATGCCAAAAGAAGTGGCGGACGCGCTAAAAAAGTCGGGAAAATGGAAAGTTGAAGCGAGCACCAAACCGTCAGACTAATAACCCCGCGTGGGGGTGCCCGGCCTCTATAACGTGGCCCTTGTAAATGGAGAACGAATTTTTTAACGATGATTATTGAGATTGGTCATTTCGCGTTGGTGCTTGCCCTTTTCGTAGCGGTTCTGCAGGGCACGATTCCTCTTGTTGGCGCTCATACAGGAAGGGTTGCTTGGATGGCGCTCTCTGTCCCGGCAGCGCTGACCCAGTTTTTTCTACTTGGGCTGTCATTTGCCGCCCTGAGCCATGCCTTCATCACCTCCGATTTTTCCTTGCTCATCGTGGCAAGCAACTCCCATTCCCTTAAACCCTTGTTATACAAAATTAGTGGCGTGTGGGGTAATCACGAGGGCTCCATGTTAATGTGGGTGCTTATCCTTGCGCTGTATGGGGCGGCCATTGCCGTCTGGGGCACCAATCTGCGCCAAACCCTGAAAGTCCGAATCCTAGCCGTTCAAGGACTGGTGGCGGTCGGCTTTATCCTATTTATACTACTCACATCTAATCCTTTTGACCGGCTATTTCCTGCACCCCTTGACGGTCGCGGTCTGAATCCCCTGCTCCAGGACCCAGGCCTCGCATTTCATCCACCACTTTTGTATCTCGGCTATGTGGGTTTCTCCACAACCTTTTCCTTTGCCGTTGCTGCACTAATCGAAGGCAGGGTGGATCCTGCCTGGGCGCGATGGGTTCGTCCTTGGGCGCTTGCCGCATGGGCGTTTCTAACTACTGGAATTGTGCTCGGCTCCTGGTGGGCCTATTACGAACTCGGCTGGGGCGGCTGGTGGTTTTGGGATCCGGTGGAGAATGCATCTTTTATGCCTTGGCTTGTGGGCACGGCATTACTCCATTCGGCCATCGTGTCGGAGAAAAGGGATACGTTAAAAAGCTGGACCATTTTCCTCGCCATCATTGCCTTTGCCATGAGCCTGCTTGGTACCTTTCTGGTCCGCTCAGGAGTACTTACCTCCGTGCATGCCTTTGCTTCCGACCCTTCCCGCGGTGTGTTCATCTTATTGTTGCTCGTCGTCACAACTGGCACGGCGTTGGTGTTGTTTGCGTGGCGAGGGCCGACCCTCAAAGGATCGGGGTTTTTCCAGCCAATCTCTCGCGAGGGCGGACTTCTTCTTAACAATTTTCTCCTGACCGTTGCGGCCGCTTCCATTTTGCTGGGGACCCTCTATCCATTGTTTCTGGATGTTTTAGATCTTGGCAAAGTCTCCGTCGGTGCGCCCTACTTCAATAGTGTCTTCGTGCCGTTGATGACACCGATGATTCTGGTGATGGGTGTTGCGCCATTCCTGCACTGGAAACGGGGAGATGCCGCACTTGTATTCCCTAAACTAAAGATCGCAGCCATCGTCACCGTCGCCGGCGCAGCCGTGACCTTTGCGATTATTGACCGGGCGACTGTCTTCGCGACATTTGGAATTGGCCTTGCCATCTGGCTGCTGCTCTCTACACTCACCGAGCTGGCAGAACGCATTCACCTGTTCCGAGCCCCCCTTGAAGAATCCTGGCGTCGGTTCCTGCGCCAACCCCGAGCAACTTGGGGAATGACACTGGCTCATGGTGGTCTTGCTATCGCTGTCGCCGGCATGACGGCCTCCAGTGCTTGGACTGTTGAGTCTATCCAGGCCATGAAGCCGGGAGAGAAGGTTACCGTCAGCGGCTACGAATTTACCTTACAGCAAGTCCGCCAAATAAAAGGTCCAAATTATCAAGCACAGCGAGCTACCTTCAACGTCACCAGAGGACCAAATTTTAAACTCAGCCTGGAGCCGGAAAAACGTTTGTTCACTGTGAGTAGGCAACAAACGACGGAAGCCGCAATACATCCCACATTTTTCGGCGATCTGTATGCCGTAGTGGGAGATCCTGATGGCAAAGGCGGCTTCATCACCCGGCTCTACTTTAACCCGCTCGTGCCATGGATGTGGGCAGGCGCGATGATCATGGTTCTTGGCGCCATTATTAGCCTGAGTGACCGGCGCCATAGGGTTGGAGCGCCCTTACGGCGACGGTCACCTGGCTCAGACGCGGCCCGGATGAGAGCTTAGTTGGGACCGGCGATGAAAAGACTGGGATACTCTATGCCGCTTGGAGTCCTGGCTGTGCTGGCCGTCTATTTTCTGCTCGGTCTAGGCCGCGATCCTTATATCCTACCGTCTGCCCTGATCAATACGCCGGTTGCAGCATTTGACCTTCCAGCCATTCAAGGAGAGATCAAAGGATTTTCTAATTCCGATCTGAAAGGCCGGGTTTCGTTGGTTAATGTCTTCGGCTCCTGGTGCGCTGCCTGTCAAGAGGAACATGGGTTTCTGATGAAACTATCTCGACAAAATATCATACCTGTTTATGGCATCGATTGGCGGGAGGCCGACCGCAAGGCTGGGCCCGCATGGCTGAAACGCTACGGTAATCCCTATACCCTTGTTGGAGATGATCCGAAAAGTCTGGGAGCCATCGCATTTGGCGTCACGGGAGCCCCGGAGAGCTTCTTAATAGACAAGGATGGTGTGATCCGATTCAAGCATACTGGTCCTATAACCCATGAGATTTGGACCAAAAAATTCTCACCCATAATATCGGAGCTCAGAAAATAGTGAAACGCATCCCCCACTTGACTGGATATTTGGCCGCTGTTTTCATGATCTTCGCCGAACTTCAGCCCGCGCATGCCGTTAATCCAAGGGAGATGCTCGGCAATGACCTTCTGGAGAGAAGGGCGCGTCATATCAGCAAGGACATCCGCTGCGTCGTCTGCCAAAATCAATCCATCGACGATTCGGATGCACCGTTAGCGAGCGATCTCCGGGTTTTGATCCGCAAACGGCTGGTTGAGGGGGACACAGACCAAGAAGTGATCAGTTATCTGGTCTCCCGGTATGGTGACTTCGTTCTACTTACCCCCCCGGTTAAAGGGGCAACACTTTTTTTATGGTTTGGACCGGTCGTCTTCGCACTCCTCGGAATGCTGGGGCTTGTCCTATATTTTCGGCGGCAGAAGGCACTGATGAAACGTGGAGACACCCCTTAGTGACACTCTGGCTTGCCTCAAGTGTTTTGATAGCTGGCACGTTGACAGCCCTCGTTTGGCCTTTGATGGTCCGGCATCAAACCAACACGGAAGATCCAGAGTTGTTGGTCTATGCTGATCAGTTGGAGGAGACCGAACGGGATGTTGAACGTGGCCTACTCTCAGAACAAGACGCCAGCAACCTTCGGGCGGAAATTACCCGCCGCATGGAGCGCTTCCGCCACGGCCAGGAGACCCATAATACGGGCGCTGATGAGACAGTTACCCCAAGAGGCAACCGCGCTGCAGTTGGAGTTGTATGCACAATTCTGTTGATCGGATCGTTCGGGGTTTACGCTAATCTAGGGTCCCCGGACAAGCGAGACCTACCCCTCTCTGCTCGGTCGGCCGCGCCTCAGGTGGAGCCGGCCGCAGACCGAGCTGCCAAGACCTATCAGTCGTCTGATCTTAATCGACTTGCTGATAAACTGTCCGAAACACTGGTGGTGCAGCCCCACAAAGTAGGTGGATGGATGCTTCTCGGACGCACTTATATGACACTTGCCCGCTGGCAAGATGCAGCCGAGGCCTATGCTCACGCGCACACACTGTCTCCGGGTGGACAAAACGTCGCTGCGTCTTACGTGGAAGCCCTTTACATGGCCAACAACCGATCTTTTAATTCCCGATCGAAGGCACTTCTGCAAGCAACTCTTAAGGCCAACCCACGAGACGCCAAATCCCTTTTTTATTGGGGTCTCGCGCAGGCGATGGATAATCAGCACGAGGCCGCCTTGCAAGTTTGGACCGATCTTAGGGAAATTTCTCAACCTGATGCGCCCTGGCTTCCCACTCTGACCCGTCGAATGAAGAAATCTGCTGAGGCCATCGGCATTGAAATAGAAACGTTCAAACCAGCAGTTGCCCCAGTTGGGCCATCCCCCCATGCCCACCCGCCAAAAACAGGCCCTACCCAGGAAGATATCAAAGCGGCAAAGCAATTGAGTTCGGAGGAACGGATTGCGTTTATCCGCTCCATGGTTGATGGCCTTGCGCAACGACTGCGAGACAATCCGGGTGACTTAGCGGGCTGGAAACGGCTCGCCCGCGCCTACCAGGTTCTTGGGGATACAAAGAACGCCCAAGCTGCTGAAAGCCGAATCCGGGAATTAGAGCACGGCGCGCCTTAAATCTTAGAGCGCAGAAAAGCGTGCCGAGGCCTTTTGAAATAAGATAAGGCAACTGGGCGGTCGCAGACAGGCCGACGCTCGCTCTCGTTGAATACTTGTGAAAGCATGAGTGAATGTAAACGCGGCTCAACGGCCAATATTAATCTGTTGATGCTGGAAAATAGCAGCAGTTGGCCGCGAAGCGGCAGGCACGGACCAATTGGCGAACCAGACTTTAATCCAGTGCACAATGATTTGATTGTATAAGTCAACGCCGCTGTCGAGTGAGATCCTCATAGATCGCTACGGTCTCCGCCATCTTACTGTCTAGGCGTAAATTGTGCTCCGCAAAGGTGCGGGCCGATGCAACCATTTGGTCCGTCTTATTCCGTTTGTCCAGAACATCCGTTAACGCACTCGCATAAGCGAGAACATCCCCGATCCCGACCAGTATGCCGGTCTTTTGGTCTACCACCAACTCCTCTATGCCACCAACCCTGCTCGCCACAACAGGCGTCATTGAGGCAAATGCCTGCGGGACAGTGCGGGACTGAGCTTCCACGGAAATTGAAGTAATGACCTGTGCATCACAAGCTTGTGTAAGCCGGGGAATATCCTCCCTATAGCCGGTGAACCGGATCGCCTGCGTGACGCCCAACTGGTTCGCCCGTGACATCAGTTTTTGATCATAGCTGCTTTGGGAGTTTGTAACCGACCCGACAATGAGCGCCACCACATTCCGCCCCCGGTGCTTTAATTCCGCAACCGCGTCAATGAGGAATTCCTGTGCCTTATCCCCCCTGAGCATACCCACCGCGCAAACCAATGGCTGGTCGGCCGGCACGGCAAACTCGCGACGGACGTCACGCTGGTAATCTTCCTTGCGGCTGAGATCAAAAAAAGCATCCCCCGCCCATTCGCCAACCACACTAATTTTACTGGCAGGGGCTAGCCCCTTGGACAACACTTCGTCCCGGATACAGGATGCGGTCGCGATCACATGGTCACTGCCATAACGCCACTGGAGCCTGCGGTGTAATTTATTTTTGAGCGGTTGAGAAACGTGCCGAGTGCGGATCACCGGGATCAAGCTACGCGCAAAGGCAAGGGTCATAACGTCCCGGCTACCGTGACAATCGGCAATCTCAATGCCCTGTCGTTTGATTAAGTTCCTGGCCGCTTTAATAGCCCGTGGATCGTAATGCCCCGTATAGGCTATGTCGAAGACGGGGAGGCCTTTGGCCCGAGCTCGGCGGCCAATATCGCTGCCGGGGCGAACTGCAAGGGCTGGTTCGTGACCGTGGGCCTGGAGCCACTCCATCTGCTCCAACGCGCGGTACTCCTGGCCACCCCAGTTGACGCTGGACTCGGTGTGCAATATGCGCATGCCGAGAGTTTAGGCCGTGAGAAGCAAATTGCCAGATAAAGAAATCGGTTCAGCAACCGACACCGTTCGTCGACCCTTGGCCTGCTCTTTCCAACACCAGCATCATCCCGTTAAACTAAAACGGATCGGGAAAGGTGACTGAAGATGGCTATTCGCCGGAAACGTGCCAACATTGTAAGGTGAGGAACGGGTATTAAAAATGCCGGATCGCTATAAACAGATAGATTTGATCATTGATTATCTAAAGCCCGCCTCAATCGTGGAGATTGGAACTTGGAATGGTGATCGCGCTATTGACATCGCTCAGGCCGCCCTCAAGCACCACACCTATGTTCATTACTGGGGATTTGATGTCTTTGAACACGTGGCTGATAATCACGATCAGAGAGAACTCAACGTGAAGCCGCACACACCGCTTAAGGATGTCCGAGCGAAGCTGAAAATATTCAGGGAGCAACACCCCGGATTCTCTTTTGATCTGATCAAGGGTGACTCCCGCCTTACACTCCACCACCCAGACCTGCCAGTTTGGTCTCATCCAAACACAGGAAACTGTG
>MDTD01077911.1_pt1 | contig 12522 bp, 14 predicted proteins | sample 811221 | NCBI WGS metagenome assembly MDTD01 (sample SAMN05326646, study PRJNA326480) | marine metagenome | isolation source: seawater | place: Pacific Ocean: South West | collected 2011 | reverse complement strand
TACCGCAAAAGTTTTGTCTGGAATGGTTGACTTGATAATGATGAGAACAAATTCACATGATGAGATAAAGAGTCTTGCAGAGAATTCATCAGTTCCAATCATCAACGGACTATGCAACCTGTTTCATCCATGCCAACTATTAGCAGACATGCAAACTATAGCAGAAATAAAAGGTGATAACTTTAATGATATGACAGTAGCTTGGATTGGAGATGGCAATAATATGTGTAATTCATACATAAATGCATCCAAATTACTCAATTTTAAGCTTAAAATTTCTGTACCAAATGGATATGAACCTGATAAGTACACTTTGGATAAATTTGGGGAAAATGTTGAATTGTGCGAAATTCCTGGTTCTGCAGTTGATGGCGCTGATGTGGTAACCACAGATGTTTGGGCAAGTATGGGTGATGAGCATGAAAATGACGAGAGAAAAAAAGTTTTTAAAAGCTTCCAAGTGAATATGAATTTAATGTCCAAGGCAAAAAAAGAGGCAATATTCCTTCACTGTCTTCCAGCTCATAGAGGAGAAGAAATTGATGATGCAATAATGGATTCGCAATACAGTGTTGTTTGGCAACAAGCTCATAACAGATTATACAGCTCAATGGCGCTTATAGATTTCTTACTCTCTTCAGATTAAAGCTAGAGAGATTCGATCAGTTGCAGCCTTCTCGTTTGATCATGACATTTAAGTACGGCACTTACTTTGTTTTTTAACATTTTAGTATTTGTCTGCATTATAGTTTTTTTGATCTCAGGTATAGCTTGTGGGTGCATACTAAAAGATGTAAGCCCAAGCCCAAGCAGCAATTTAGTATAGACCTTTTCTCCAGCCATCTCACCGCAAACTGTGACATTTATTTTTGATTTATTGCACGTCTCTATCACTTTTTTTATTAGTTGCAACACAGCTGGATTAGTAGGGTCATATAGGCTAGTAACCTCATCATCAATTCTATCTATTGCGAGTATGTATTGTACAAGATCATTAGTCCCTATGGACATAAAATCAACATGCTTTGCTAATACACTTGCTTGAATTGCACTTGCCGGAACCTCGATCATAATTCCTAGTTCATATATATCATTGAAAGCTTTCTTCTCTTTAATGAGTTCACATTTAGCTTCATCGATAAGCTCTTTTGTTTTTTTTATCTCATCAAGCGTGGTTATCATCGGTATCAAGATTCTCAGATTACCACTCTTGGCTGCTCTTAACATCGCCTTAATCTGAGTTTTGAAGAGATCTTTCTCATATAAACTGTATCTTATTCCCCTCAAGCCCAAAGCAGGATTTTTTGCTATCTGACCAACTTTCATATTCTCAGATACCTCTTTGTCAGACCCAATGTCTAAAGTTCTTAAAGTTACAGGTTTATTTAATATTTTTTTAAAGACTTTGCTGTAAGCGATATATTGCTCTTGCTCTGTAGGTAAGTCATTTCTATTCATATATAAGTATTCTGTTCTGAATAGCCCTATACCATCAGAATTCTTATTTATAAGTTTAACTTCCTCTGATAATTCAAGATTACTCATTACATCTACTTTGATACGATCTATTGTGATTGCTTTCTTATTACTGCTCTCTTTATATGACTTTATAAGTGTCCTCTTATCTGCTTGAATCTTTTTAAAATGTTTAAGTTCGAAATCATCAGGGTTTATCACTATCATTTGATTATCGGAATCCATAATAAGCTTGTCTTCATTTTTGATAATATGGACACAAGACTCTGCCTTTATCATCATTGGCAGCGATAAACTTTTACTCAGTATCGCGCTATGAGAGGAGCGACTGCCATGTGAAACGATTACTCCTAGTCCTTGGTTATGGTATATGTCAATTACATCCTTAGGTGTAATTTCGTCAGTTATAATTATTCTATTTTCAATGTTTCTGCTGTTGAAAATATTAATTTTTTCTCCAGATTGAAGTAATTCCAATAAACTGATAATCATTTGTTTGATGTCTGTCAATCTTTCTCGAATGTATTTATCTTCGATATCCTCAAAAGATTTTCTTATAGTGTGATACTCTGATGATATTGCCCAACTTGCACTGAAACCCTGGCTACTTATTTTTTTGAGAATATTATCTTTGAATCCTTTATCATCAAGGAAACTTAATTGCATATCCATTAGTTTTGTAATCACGGGACTGTTTTTAATTTTAGTTGAGGATTTTTTATACTCTGTCTTAAGTTGCTCAATAACATCCAAACATCTTTTAGATTCCTTTTTGATCTGATTCTTTGTAATAAATGACGGATTATGATCAATACTGTCCTTATTGACCACGAAAGCATGACCTATACATATACCTTGTGAAACCTTGTCACCTGTAATAATTATGCTCATTTCTCTTCATCAAATTTATTTTTAAAAAGCTTTTCAATCGAGCTCATAGCATCACTCTGATCAATACCATCAATTTTTACACAGATACACGAACCTTTCGAAGCTGATAGCATCAATAATTTCATTATACTTCTAGCATCAGCGTTTTTATTATCTTTTACAAATATTATCTGTGATTCAAACTTGTTTGCTGTAGAGACTACTTTTGCAGCAGCTCTAGCGTGAAGACCTAGATTATTAAGAATCTTTAGTTCTTTAGTAATCATCTATACCCTTGAAACTCCCTCAATACCGCCTTTAACGGCTTTATCTGTTAATGTATCTAGGGAATCTTCTGGATAATTGAAAACATTCAATAACATTGATAGATTTAACCCTGCTACAACTCTAATATTCTTGTAATTAATAGAGGATGCAATGTTGGAGGGTGTTGTTCCAATTATGTCCGTCATAACTAAAACACCTGATCCATTATCAAGAAAATTGACGTATTTTTCTGCCAGCTCTCTTACATCACTAGGCTGATCATAATTATCTACAGAGAGTAACTCAACTTGAAATGGATTTTTTCCGAACACCGAAGTTGCAGTCAGAAGTAACTGCTTGCCAATATCACTATGAGTTATTATTAATATACCAACTTTCAAATTAAATGAACTCCAGATCATCGGAACGTAAATTTTTAATAATTTGACTACTATTTCTTGCTTGTCTTAATTCTTTTCTAATAAATGGGTCATCAAGTTTGTTACTCAGATATGCCAACAATTCAAGGTGATTACTAAAATTTTCTTCTGGAACAATTAGCGACGCAATTATATCTACATCTAGACTGTCAATATTATCAAAATCTACAGGCTCATCCAGTATCATAATTGATAAGAATGGATACTCTATGTTATGGATTCTTGCATGTGGTATTGCGACACCTTTACCTATAGATGTCGAACCAAGCTTCTCTCGTTCATACAGTTTAGCGAAAATATCATTTCTATTTATACCCGATGGCTTACTTAGAAGCTCAGATATTTTTTCTAAAATACTTTTCTTAGTTTTGCAATTTTCACTGACAGAAACTTGAGAATCCTCTAACTTGATCTTAATCATGTTAATCTCTTTTTCTCTTAGTTGAACTTGGGATATCTAACTTCTCTCGATACTTTGTTATCGTCCGTCTTGCGACAGATACTCCCAAAGTTGTAAAGTATTTAGATATTTCATTATCACTCATAGGCTTATTAGCTCTCTCAGTCTTAACACACTCCTGGATCATTTTCATAATTACTTTTGATGAGATCATCTTTCCGGTATCAGTATTAAGCTCTGAGGTGAAAAAATATTTAAGCTCGTAAACACCCCTTGGCGTTTGCACATACTTGTTGCTGGTCGCCCTGGAGACTGTCGACTCATGAATACCAAGTGACTCAGCAATATCTTTAAGAGTCATTGGTTTCATACCAATATCACCACTTCTGAGAAATTCTGCCTGTCTTATGAAAATCTCCTTGCACACATTTAGAATCGTTAAGCTCCTGTTCTTAATTGATTTGATAATAAATTTAGCTTCATTATAGTTTTTGCGAAGGTAATCTAAATCAGTTTTTATCTTACTCTCATTCATTAATGAAACATAATCTGCATTCAACTTAACTAAAGGCTGGCTTTTGGTTAACTCGGTAATCCATCTGCCATCTCTTTTGAAAATGATCACCTCAGGTGTAATTTGATATGAATCTAATTTTTTACAGACTTCAAGGCCGGGCTTTGGATTAAGCTTTCTTACTAATTCTAGGGCTTTCTCATCAAAACGTGTAATTTTGTCTAGGCCAGCTATAATTCTATCAAATCCAGGATTATTTGTAATATCTATTTTTTTTACATATTGAATAATATCAACTGCACTTTCGTACAGTGGAGAATCTCTATAAGAATTGTCTAACTGTATAGATAAGGTATCGCACAAGTCGATTGCACATGTTCCAACAGGCTCAAACCTCTGAAGTGTATGCAAAACATAAAATATGTCTTGGAATGACACTTCTATGCTCCTATTTGCTTGTAAAAATATATCGTTCAAGTCTTCGGTTAGGTAGCCGTTATCGTTTACACAATCAATGATAATCCTAGATATTATTTTTTCATCTTCAGAAAATGATACCATTTCTGATTGTCTTATTAACGATTCTTGAAGTGTTTCATTTTTTTTGTGGTACTTTAGGATATCATCTGGATCAGAATTTAATGCACTGACATTTGAGACTACATCATAATTTGATTCTATTTCTTCATTTTTTTCTAGAAGTGGATTTTCTAAAATCAAGTTATCTATCTCTTTCTCTAAATCAAACGTATTTAACTGTAGTAGCCTTATTGCCTGTCTTGTTTGTTGAGATAAAACCTTTCTTTGAGAAAGCGAAGTTGTTTGTTTTAATTTATTCACAATTTAAATGATTCACCCAGGTAGACTTTCTTAACAACCTCATCCTTGACTAGATCCTTAGGTTTTCCTGATGCTAGAACTTTTCCAGAGTTAATTACATATGATTTATGACATATCTTTAAAGTTTCTCTAACATTATGATCTGTGATTAATATTCCTATATCCTCTTTTGCCAGCACTTTGATAATTTTTTGTATGTCAATTACGGATATCGGATCAATACCAGCAAACGGCTCATCCAATAAAAGAAATTTAGGTTTAAGTGCAAGCGCCCTAGCAATTTCCACCCTTCTTCTCTCCCCGCCTGAAAGTTGGATACCTTTTGTATCAATAAATTTATGTAAATCAAATTTTTCTATCAGACCTTCTAAGATTTTTGCTCGCTCATTTGAATTCAAAGTTTTACCAATCTCTAGAATAGCGTTAATATTATCCCTTGCGGTCATATCTCTGAATATAGATGGTTCTTGAGGGAGGTAGCTTATGCCATGTTCAAACCTTCGATGAATTGGATCAAGTGTAATATTCTCCTCATTTATATGAATACTTCCCTGATCTGATTTAATCAAGCCAACTATCATATAAAAAGTAGTTGTTTTCCCAGCGCCATTTGGCCCCAATAAGCCCACTATCTCTCCAGATTTGACCTCCAGGGAGACATCATGAATTACTGTTTTATTATCAAAGGATTTTTTGAGACCTATTGACGCTAGAGTTGACATATTAATTTAAGTTGAATGTAGTTGTTACCTTATTCTCAATACTTCTTTTTAATTCACTCGCAGGCTTATTTTTTACAAGCCACTTACCAGTTTTAGTATTATATATCATTTGATTACCTTTTATTGTCTGTAATTGGTCACCATTGCTAACAATTCTCTCGACATTACTAAGAATGGTTATTAGCCCAGACTCAAGGTTAGCAGACAATCCATTCCCGGTCGTTGTTGAATCAGAGGTGATTATTGTAACATCTTGATCAGTTTCAATTAGATTTTTTGGTAAATAAAATATGGCGTATGATGTGTATAGTTTCACATTATCCCCAGTTGAAGGATTATCTCTATTTACAAACACATTACTTTTTAGATAAATTTCATCCATATTTCCTGTAGGATCGATTGCTGTTTCAGAGCTTATATTAGTAATAAGATTAGAATTAAATAATTTGAGTTTAGGATTCTTTATCAATGTGTAATTATCTTTGTACTTTTCCAAATATAATCCTGTTAACCTCCATTTAGTAGACATATCAGCATCAATATTCTTCGATGAAAAATTATATACTTTATTTTTTAATTCTCTTTGATTAGTTGTATCATCTGCGAGTGATGAGTGACATGATAATAGGAAGGAAAAAAAAATAATAAATAAATTAAAATTTATCATCAAGTATCTTTGAAAAATAAATAAGGTCACAAACATCCCTTATTGCTCCATTACCGCCATTTCTTTTTGTTACCCAATCAAAACTCTCTTTGTCTATTAACGGATTAGTATTTGGCACTACTATTGACATCCCAACAGTTTCCAAAAGTTCGACATCAACAGTATCATCCCCAACGAAGCATACATGTTTCATCGATGTACTTAGTTCGCAATCATGAAATGATTTAAGTTTATTTCTACTTCCCTGTATGACGTAATCAATTCCTAATTCTCTTGCACGATGCTCAACGGAATCTGATTGTCTTCCTGAAATAATCATTGTCTTTACTCCAATAGATTGCATTATCTTTATACCATGACCATCTTGAGCGTGAAATTTCTTTAGTTCATTTCCTTTGTGATCATAGTAAAGGCCACCATCCGTGAGAACACCATCAACATCGAATGCTAACAATTCAATGTTTTTTGCTTTTTTGATTAGTTCGTTTGAGTAAATGTTTTTTATAAGTTCTAGATCCATAGTCAAATTATTTAATCGATTTAATTATATTTTCGAACTTGAGTATTCCTACTATTTTACCCTGATCTATTACTGGTAGTGTACTTATGTTGTTCTCTTCAAGAATAGTAAGCGCTTCTGCAGCCAACATTTCTGAGTCTACTGTAAAAGGTTTTTTCGTCATTACATTTTTAATTTTGATTGATTCAAAATTTTTATATTTTTTTATTATTCTCTTAATATCTCCATCAGTAATCACACCGATTAATTTTTTTTTCATTATCTATTATCATTACTAAACCCAAATTATATTTAGTAGTTTTATTTAGGAGGTTAGGAAAATTATCATCGCAATGTATGAATGGTAATTTTTTGCTTATCATGATGTCTGAGACAGTAATTAATAGTCTCCTTCCCAATTCACCCTCGGGGTGCGTTTTAGCAAAATCTTTAATAGTAAAACTATTCTGATATGAAATCGCCATAGCAAGAGCATCTGAGAGCGCCAAGGCACATACTATGCTTGATGTCGGTGCCAAGTTGTTAGGACATGCTTCTCGAAGCACTGATGCATCTAGAGAAATTTTTGAGTACTTAGCAAGGGATGATGAAGTGTTACCTGTAATAGATATTATGTCACACTTTAGTAATTTCAAAATAGGCAATAATTTTATTATCTCCTCCGTCTCACCAGAGTTTGAATATACAATAGCAACATCATTTTTTGATATCACCCCGACATCACCGTGCATAGCTTCAACTGGATGAAGGAATAATGCCGCAGATCCAGTGCTACATAGTGTTGCTGCCATTTTTTTGGCAATAAAACTTGATTTTCCCAAACCAAGTGTAATTATTTTACCCTTATTTAATGAAATAGCATCACATGCTTTATCAAAATTATTATCTAAAAGCTTCACCATTCTTTTGAGAGCAGCTATCTCCCTATTGATGATTTCTTTAGCAAGCTGTTTGTTAGACTTTTTTTTCATATTTATCCAAGTATGAATGATACATATACAAGATATGTTATTACTAATAGACTAGAGTATACAGTTTTTATGAAAATTTTATCTGATTTAATGATTAAATAAAAAACACTTGAGGCTATTAATAAAAACATAATGTCCCTTGTAAAATCTGCAACTGTAACCATTGAAGAGCTTATTAATCCAGCAATGCTCATTGCGATTGCTATATTAAAAATATTAGAACCAATAATATTGCCTATGACAAAATCGACCTTTCCTTTTCTTGCAGACTGTATACTGACAGTAAGTTCAGGTAGGCTCGTTCCTAAAGCTGTGAGAGTTAAACCAATTACATAGCTGCTTATGCCATAGAAGAGGGCAATTTGAGTCGCGCCATAAATAAAATAACCAGACCCATAAACAAGAAGAATTATTCCACTCAGTACTAGAAATATAATTTTTAATAGATTAAATCTCATGTCATATTTTATAGCCTGATAGTCCTTGGCATTATTATGCTTGTCTAATACGAATAAGATGCCTAAAAATAAAACGAGTAAGATCAAAGCATCAACAATACTAAATAAACTGTCAAAGCGAATAAGCAAGAACATACTTAGAGTCAGAATAATCATACCCATGTATGCATTACGTGGTAGAGCCGATGAGTTGCTCTCTTTTGGTATGAAAAATATTGATATAGCAAATACTAGAGCAATATTAGATAAATTCGAACCAATAGCATTACCTATCGCAAGTATAGTTTGATCTAAGAGCGCAGATTCGATAGATATGAAAATTTCAGGAGCTGAAGTAGCTATTCCAATTATAAAAAAACTTGCTATGAATCCAGAAATTCTATACGTGTTTGAGAATCGCTCAGTAGAGCTTACTAGAAAATTTGAACCCAATAGCAATAATATTAACCCTGCTAGTGAGAATAGTATAGCTTCTGTCATATTGGATAGATATTATATGAAATATTTAGAGATTTAATAATTGATTTCAAGCACGTCAATTTCAAAGTCTTGCACGTCCTTACCATCTGTAACCATTTTTGCCCTTCTCTGAAGATATGATTCTCTAAGAAAAATATATTTATCTTTTGCAGCTGTATCTAAAATTTTAGTAGCTTTGAGAAGATTAGCTCTTGTATCAATTACATTAGTTGCCTGGATTACCTGCCTCTCCTCGTGATGTAGTTCTGTATGTATTGGCGAAATATCTTTTTCGATCATGACATCTACATAGAAACCAGGAGCATCTCTAAATGAACTTGGCCCAAAAAATGGCAAGACAAGATATGGGCCGGGCGAGATACCGTAGTGTCCGAGTGTTTGACCAAAGTCTTCTCTATGCCTTTGTATGCCCAAGGTGGATGCGACATCAAATAGGCCGAAAATTCCAACTGTTGAATTTATGATCAGTCTACTTGAGGAAGTCATAGTTTTATCTAGTTTCATCTGCAATGCACTATTAACTATTGTATTTATTTCCCCTAAATTATTAAAAAAATTACTTATGCTGTCCTCCACAGGATCAGGTGTGATATATCTGTATCCCTCAGCGACAGGCTCTAAGATATTATCATCTACTATCTCATTGAAACCAAAGATTACTCTGTTCATTGGTTCTAAAGGATCATCATCAGATGCATATGAGGTAGATGTATTAATTGACAATAACACTATAAATGCTAAAGCTGAGAGAAAAAGATTGAATAAAGAAAATTTATGCATACCCTGTAACATAATTACAAATTATATACTAAAATAAGAGCCATGATTAAAAAAATATCATTCTTGTTAGCCTTTTTTTTTGCTATCAGATGTAGTTTATTCAAGCACTGGGCCTGATGTCTTCTTGAAAGAATCAGTTGAGGAGATTTCACAATTAGTCACCAAATATAAGGACAGGTTTGAATCTGATGAGGAATTTCTCAGAAGTAAAATGAACTCCACAGTAATGCCAAAGCTTGATATTAAACTTATGTCAAAAATTATACTGGGTAAGAAAATATGGACAAACTTGTCAGAGAATCAAAAAGGCAACTTTGTAGAGGCTTTTAAATATAGGATGACCAGTACATATATGAAATCTATTACAGCGTTTGATGGAGAAAAAGTGATTTTTCTGCCTTATGAACCAGGCAAAAGAAATAACATAGCTTATGTGAAATCGAAATACTTAATACCTGGGGGTGATATTGCTGTTGATTATAGGTTAATAAAAAAATCTAACACTTGGAAAGTTTATGATATTATTTTTGATGGCATAAGTTTGATGAAAAACTATAGAGCAGATTTCAGAGAACATGTATCTCAAAATGGGATTGACTCACTTATTTCATCTCTCAAAGAATAATAAACTACCACTCAGAGTGGCTTCATAGATATTAATAATCTAGGTAATAAAGTCAGAACTAATACGAGCGCTACAAGCATTGCAAACCCAGTCAATGTTCCAAAAATAATTGTAGGTATGAAATTAGAGAGAACAAGAATAGAAAAACCGAATATCACTGTAATACCAGTAAAAAATATAGCTCTTCCAATGCTGGAATGGCAGGCGATTATTGTCTCTTCATAATTTTTGTATGTAGTAAATTCTTCTTTAAAACGATATATATAGTGAATGCTGTTATCGACAGCAATACCTACTGTTATTGCAGCGATTGTAATAGTCATCATATCCAGTGGCAGGTTGATTATACCCATGATACCTAAAACAAGAAGTGCAGACAAAAGATTAGGAACTATACCTATTATCATTAGCTTTAAAGATCTGAATAAAACTAAAAACATAAGTGCGATAATCAGCATAACAAACCCAAGCGATTTAATTTGCGAATCGAATAGGCTCTGGAGCATATTATTATACAAAAGGAGTATTCCAGTAATCGTAATATCTTCTGCTTCCAAGTACTTATCATTATTTAGATCTGTTCTTATAGACTCAATCAAAGCTGCTCGACGAAGATCTTTATCTGAATCTAATACCCTTATGTTTATTCTTGCCTCGTTATCTTTTATTGATAAGTAAGGGTTCACAGCGATATCTTTAACTTCATTTGGCAGCTGCTTGTAGAGAAGCGACATTTCTAGACTATTTAGCTCTTTATCATTATTTACTTTTTCTGCAACACGAATGGATGATGCAAGTGATAATACCTTGCCTATATATTTATTGTTATCCAAATAGTCATGGATATATTTAATTTTATTAATTCTTTCGGTAGTGAACCAATTAGACTCGTCAGACGTCTCATCAGCTCCTAATAATTCATCAAATTCCTCATCACTTTCCTCATTATTGTTATCATCATTGAACTTTATGACAATATCCATCGGGGTTGTCCCGCCTAGCTGACTGTCAATCAACTTCATACCTTTGTGGATTTCAGTATCAGCCCTGAAGTAATTGATAAAACTATTCTCAACTTTGAGCTGGGTAAGACCATAAACAGTCACTATAGTTAACAAAAGAGTAAGAGCATACACATAATTGCCGGACTTCTGAGCTATTTTTGATAATGAATCGATAACCAAGCTTTTTCTCTGATGTTGATTTATATGAGAATTGTCTTCATTTGAGAAAATCAAAATGAAACATGGAAGTAGTGTAAAAGATGTTAAAAATAATGCCGTCAAACCTATTACCATCATAAAGCCAAAGTCTATTACAGGTTTGATGTCACTGAAAATAAGGGATGCGAAGGCTACAATAGTTGTTAATGCTGTATATAAGCATGGCCATATCATTTTTTTTGTAGTTTCAAACATTGATTGAAATTTATTGCCGTTGGAATTTGAGAAAATTTGTCTATATCTAACTATAATATGGATGTTCATTGACAATGTAAGAATCAGCATTAATGAAATAAAATTAGATGATATAACTGTGACTTTCCAGTCAAGATACCCCAAAAGTCCAACCATAAATAAAACTGCATATAGGCAGTTAATTATAGGAGCTACAACCCAAATTAATTTTCTGAAAATTATAATCAAAGTTAATAAAATAAAGATCAGGACTCCAAAACCAAAATTGATAAGATCGTTTTTTATAAAGGTAACCATATCATCCGTTATCATTGGTATCCCTCCTAATCGAATTTCATACCTTTCGTTTGAATATGAATCTTGAACTTTTCTTAACTCTTTTATGAGGAGATTGATTTCCTTTTTATTATTTTTTGCTAATTCTTGATATTTTAACTTTGATGCCAAATATTGATCTTTAAAGCTATCATTTTTTTTATACTCCTCATACAAAACATTTTTTTCTTTAAGTGCACTAGATAGTGATTCATCTTCTTTAATAACAATTTGCATTGCAGTAGTTTTTGCATCAGAGCTTATAATCAGATCTTTATATATCGGGCTTGATAGAATCTCTTTTTTAGCTAGATTGCGATCAACATCTGCGCTTAGAATATTTGGTATGTTATTGATCAATTCAGTGAGTGGTTTTTTTGAACTTGTCACAAGCGGAATATTTGTTATTGAGTTTACGGATTTAATATTTTTTATTTTTTCTATTTTTCTGGATAACATCTCAACTAGGTCAAGCGTATCGGTTGAGAAAACATCTCTTTGATTATCTGTCAGAGTCAAAATCATAAAATCAGATGACTTGTATTTTGCGTTAGTTTCACGAAATATTTTTAAATCTTGATCATCCTCTAGAATCAGGGTGTCAGCTGATGCATCTAATGTAAAATGCTTCATATTAGATGCAGACGCCATTAGTACCATTGCCAGAAAGAACAGCACATAGATGGGTAGGCTCAATATATACTCTTTATAAAGGGTTGATAACTTTTTAATCATAGCTTTATTGAGTATAAACTTTTA
>MDTD01130587.1_pt1 | contig 12523 bp, 9 predicted proteins | sample 811221 | NCBI WGS metagenome assembly MDTD01 (sample SAMN05326646, study PRJNA326480) | marine metagenome | isolation source: seawater | place: Pacific Ocean: South West | collected 2011 | reverse complement strand
GTTGTCTCCGACTTTATCTTTAATGGATTTTAAAGCATTTAATGTGAAATTTTTTGAAGTCCAAGATGCTTTACATTTTGCAATTTCAAATATAAAATTTTTTAAAATATCTAAGCCTTGTTCAGTTTGGATTACTTCAGGATGAAATTGGACACCATAAAAATTATGCTCTTTAAGTTTGACCGCAGCAATGATATTATTTTCTGAACTAGCTAACACTTCCCAGTTGCCATCTGGAGAAGATATTTTATCCCCATGACTCATCCAAACCGAGATTTTTTTATTAATACCTTCAAATAAAGTACTACGGTTAGTAATTTTAATATTCATCTTTCCATATTCACGAACCTTTGATTTAGTAATAATAGAACCGAATTCGTTCATTATTAGTTGCATGCCATAACATATTCCTAAAATCGGAATATTAAGCTCAAAGATTTTTTTATCTATTTTATATGCCCTTTTATTATAAACGCTCATTGGACCACCAGATAATATGATGGCTGAAGGATTCTTTTTTTTTATTTTTTCTGTTGGCGTATCGTAATTTGAAATTTCTGAAAAAACGTTAAGTTCTCTTATTCTTCTAGCTATTAATTGAGTATATTGAGATCCATAATCAAGAATTAATATTCTATTTTCACTCATTACCGCTACCAAAAAAATTAATCATCCCAGAAAGAGTTTGCTTTAATTTATTTCTTGGCACTATTGAATCAATAAACCCTTTTTCTATTAGAAACTCTGCTCTTTGAAAACCATCGGGCAAATCTTGTCCAATTGTCTGTTTTATTACTCTAGCTCCAGCAAATCCTATAAGTGCATTGGGTTCAGAAATTATAATATCAGCTTGCATTGCAAAACTTGCAGTAACTCCCCCAGTAGTTGGATCAGTTAAAACTGATATAAACAACCCATGATTTTTGCTTAAATTTGCCAACTTTGTTGAAACTTTTGCTAACTGCATTAAGCTTATTGCACCTTCTTGCATTCTCGCACCACCTGAAGAACAAAATAAAATTAAAGGAATCTTGTTATCTATTGCATAGTCTACTGCGATAACAATCTTTTCTCCGACAACAGACCCTAAGCTACCTCCTACAAAAGAAAAATTCATAATTCCTGCAATACATTTTTGGCTATTGATATTACCCGTAAAAATCTTTATGGCATCATTATCATTTGTCTTTTCAATAGCCTGATTTAACTGAGTTTTGTATTCTTTATGACCTTTGAAATTCAAAAGATCCTTAGATTTATAATTATCTGCCATTTCTTGGTAACTATTTTCATCGAAAATTAATTTTTCATACATTTTGCTCGGCATTCTTATATGGTAACTACAATTTGAGCAAACATAAAAATTTTTTTCCAAAATACCATAGTATAACATCTCACCACAATTAATACATTTTTGCCACTTACCTGCCTCAATATCCTTTCGATCAAATGTTTTTATCTTTGCACTTTTTCTTCTAAACCATTCTGTCATTTAATTTCCAATTTATACATTTTCGCATTTGTACCATCGCTGTAATAATTACTTCTATGACCTTGTTTTGTAAATCCAAAACCTTCATAAAGATTTTTTGCGATTTTATTTCTTTCGCTAACCTCTAAATAAATTCTTTTTAAATTAGGAAAGTTGGATACCATTTCAATCATATTTTTAGCTATCCCCTTTCTTCTAAAATTTTTAGAAACAACTATTTTATTTAAATGATATTCATTTGCAATCATCCATCCAAACATATAACCTGACACCTTATCTGAATGAACTGAAACAAGATTATAACTACAATCATTTTTAATTTCATTTATGATACTTTTTTTTGACCATGAAGCTACATCTAATTTTGCTTCAATTATTAAAATTTCTTTTAAATGAGATTTTTTTGCTTTAACTATCATCCATTTTTTTATAGACATTTTCTGACAAATATATTGGAGAAATATCCTTCGCTGGCTTTTTAATTAAACGTTTGTAATTTCGTATAACATATGCTCCAATAAGTAATGATGATGGTTTTATATAATTATTTTTATCTATGTTGTTTGAGTAACCATATATGGGATAATCTAGATTTTTAAGATTTAAAATTTTTTCAATATATGGTGTTCCTATTTGAGTATGATTATTAAATTTTTGAATGAAACACCTATCTTTAAAAGAATCAATTATAATATAATGTTTACCTATTTTTTCAGTTCCAACATTTAGCGCTGCAAGAGTTTGAACGGGTAAAATTGGTATATTTTTGGAAAAAACAATTCCTTTAAGAAAACTTAATGAAATTCTAAGGCTTGTAAAAGAACCTGGACCAATAGAAATTGCATAATAATTAACTTTAGTATCTATTTTTTTTAAATCGTCATCAATACTTTTAAATATAATTGGTAAGTTTGTGGAATGATTATATGAATCACTTATATCAATAACGTTCAATAGCTTATTTGATTTGTAAGATGCAATACTGCAAACGTTTGTTGAGCACTCTATTGCAATGAAATTCACGAGAAAAACACCTCTCTAGTTGACTTATCTATATGCTTCAAATTAACTTTAATTGTATTTTTAGGAATGATATCCATGATAATCTCAGGCCATTCTATAATAACTAAATTTGAATTATTAAAATAATCTTCTAAACCAATATTTATCCATCTTTGTTTATTTTTTTCTCTGTAACAATCAATATGGATAACATTCATTAATGCATTATATTCATTAACTAGGGAAAAAGTTGGAGAAGTTACAACTCCGTCAAATTTAAGACCTTTTAGAAGACCTTTGACAAATGTAGTTTTGCCAGCACCTAAGTCACCAAATAGTAAAATAACGTCTCCAACTTCGATCTCTTTTGAAAATATTTTACCTATTTCTTGTGTTTCTAAATCACTATTAGTTTTATACTTATTCTTCATAATAATTTAATAACGGGAAGAACAACCTCATCAACTGAAATTCCTCCATGTTGATATGTATTCTCAAAGTTTTTTTTATAATAATTAAAATCATTTGGATAAATAAAATAGTAATTTGATTTCGCTATAATATAATTCTGATTTTGATTTGATTTAGGCAAAAAATATTTATCCGGATTTTTAAAACTAAATCCATACTTTGGATTAATACTCAAGTTTCGTCCAGTTTTGTATCTTAACCCTGATGATGTATTTTTATCAGCTTTTACTATTACAGATTTTTTTATTAGTGTATTACCGTGATCGCTTGTTATTATTATTTTTCTATTATCTAATTTAAACTTCATAATCATATCAAATAACCACGAGTTTAAAAACCAATTTCTAACCTCTTTACGGTAAGATTTATCATTTGGGATAATTTCCTTAACTGCAGTTGAGTCAACCGAAGCATGACCAAGGATATCAATGAAATTTACCACTACGGATATCAAGTCAACATTTCTATAATTTTTTATTTTTTCATTTAATTTATTACCATACTTCAAATTTGTTACTTTATCATAAAAGATAGAAACCTTATTATTAATATTACTTTTGCAGTAGGATTTTAAGAAAAAATTCTCATAGCTGTTCAATTTTGATAAATCAGATTTCATATCTTGCCATTCATTTGGAAAAGAATTTTCTATTTGATTTGGTAGAAGCCCAGAAAAAATCGAATTTCTAGAAAACTCTGTGGTTGTTGGGATCAGAGAAAGAGTAGGATGAATTTGAACATTAAAATGTTCAAATAAATCATTTGAAAGTAGTTTTGCCTGATCATATCTCAAGCAATCTAAAACAATTAGTGCTACTTTGTCTCCAGAATTGAGCAAAGGTTTAATCTCGGTGTCTAAAAACTTATTTGGAAAAATATTTTCGGACAATAACTTGGCATATTTTTCTTCTAAGAATTTTGTAAAATTATCATTTAATCTTTGTTTTAAATCCATGATAAAATATTCAACAGATAGGTTATTTATTTTATCTAATTGTATCTCCCAATCAATTACTTCTTCAATAAGTTTCATCCATTCTGAGATATTTTTAACTTTTGAAATCTCATTATCAAGCTCTTTATATATACTTAAAAAATCCTTAACAATTTTTTCTTCTTGAATTCTTTGAGATGATAGAATTCTTTTACAAGATGATAAGATTTGATTTGGATTAACAGGTTTGATTAAATAGTCCGAAATTTGTGATGCAATCGCTTCATTCATCATCCATTCGTCTTCATTTTTTGTTATCATTATTATAGGAATAGAAGGATTTATTTTTTTTATTTTTTTTAATGCTTCTATACCATCAATACCAGTCATCAATTGATCTAGAAGTACTATGTCATATTTTTTCACTCCTAATAATTGAATAGCTTCTTCACCTGAGCTTACAGCAGTCACATTGATTTTTTTTTCTTTAAGGAATAGAATATGAGATTTAAGTAGCTCAATTTCGTCATCTGCCCACAATAAACTAATTTTATTTAACATATTATTTTGATTTAAAGGTATATATTCCATCCCAATTTTTACCAGGGGGTTCGGATTTAAATTCATTGCAAATTTTAATATATGTTCTACTGGGGTTGGTTTTTCTCGGACCAGACATATCTTCTAACTTATCCGACTGCTTGAAAGCTTTAATTGCGTTATCCCATTCTTGTTTCAAATATAATTTCATTGCTGTATCAAAGCTGTCTAAAAGTTTCTGCAATCCTTTTGGTTCATTTCCTCTTTCACAAATTAATTCATAAACATTTACAGGTTCAGTTTTGCCTTTTACTCTTATTCCTCCTAATTTTCTGTAGACGAAATTATCTTTTGTTTTATCATATACACTCTGTGCTACTTGAGCGTCTATACCCCATTGTTTTGAACCAGATTCTAAACGAGCTGCAAGATTTACAGTATCTCCCATACAAGTATAATTCATTTGTAGCTCTGAGCCCATATTTCCTGTAACAAGATATCCTGTATTTATTCCAACTCTATGCTCCATATTTTTAACTAAATCTGGCCATTTATCTCCTTCAGACCTCCACTTTATTCTTAATTCATCTAACTTTTCATTCATTTTAACTACCGTTAAAATAGCTTTATTTTCGTGGTCTTCGACATCGACCGGGGCACCATAAAAAGCTACAATTGCATCACCTATATATTTGTCAACTGTACCACCATTATCAAGAATGATTTGTGTCATTGCTGTTAGGTATTCATTTAGCAATTCTACGAGCTGAGGTGCAGTCATTGCCTCAGAAAATGACGAAAAGCTAGCAACATCTGAAAAAATTAAAGTATGGTATCCTTCTTTACCACCAAGCTCTGGAACTTGTTGAGACTCGTACATTTGATCTACCAATTCAGAAGATATATAATTACCAAACGTATTTTTTAGAAACTTTTTATTTCTATTCTCTGTATAAAGCTTGTAAGACAAATTCAATCCATAAGGAATAAGTATTGACACCATTGGAAAAATTGTAGGGATGATATTAGATTCATTTAAAGCAACTTTAATAATTTTTTCATTTTCAAAAAAATAACTAAACATCCAGAAAAATTGACCAACAAATTCGCCAACAGAAAATAAAAACCAAAAGACGATTAAAAATGCCATACCAACCGTACTTCCAAAAGTTGAAAACGGAGAAACAATAAATAAGGTTAATAAAATCAAAATTATAATTAAAAATAAATGCTTATCCCAGTTGCTGTAATTTATTTTTAGCTCATTAAAAGAAGCATTTATATACGAACTGTCCAAAATCTGCTGAATTGCATTTGCATGTATATCAACACCTGGCATTAAAAAGCTTCCGGCTTCAGTTCTCATCAAAGGTACGCTTTTTACATCTTGCTCTTCTGCTAAAGAGGTTCCCAGAATTACAATTTGATTATCAAAAACTTTATTATTGGTCCACTTCATTATATTAACCCAGTCATCATCTACTTCATTTAATTCTTCATCTGGTAAATAAATTTCTTCATCTTCATCCCAAACGCATTTACCAAAACATATTTCGTCATCATCGAGGATTTGACTTAAAGGTTTATTTTCAAAAGTTCCTGAAGCACCAAGAGCTGCAGAAGAGGGACCATAAAAATTCAATAAAAATGTTGACTTTCCACCATAAGTGTCAATTTGTATATTTTTGCCAATTTTAGTTTTTCTTGTTAATGGATCATATACAGGTGCTAGATTTTTAGTATCTTCATCGAAGAACTTTAAAACAGATTCAACAGCCAACGAATAATTATAGTTATATGTGTTCGGTAGTTTCTGGTAAACAATATATTTACGCAGGAATCCATCTGCATCTTGTGCAATGTCAATCAGCCCAAAATTTATTCCATTTGAAGTATTAATTTCATCTGTTGGACTTAAAATTGAATACTGCTGAGTACTATTTGGATCATACACAATTTTTCCAGCAAGTATAACATCTGTACCGTAATCTTTCTTTACTTTAGAAATGATTTGAGAAAATAATTTATCATTGTCCTCAACGAAAAATTCCCTTTCAAGTTTATTTTTTTCATCTAAACTTGAATACTTCCCTTTAAGCAAATTATCTCTAACATTTTTACTAAGAGTAGTATTTAAATCAGGAGCATCAAACATATAATCTAAAACAATTACTTTGGCTCCAAGGCTTGCAATATTTTCAATCGCTTTAGCCCAAACTTTTCCTCTGGGATAGGGGTAAGAAAATTTTTCACTTAGAAGTTCGTACGACTGATCATCTGAATAGACAATGGAAACACTTAAATTTTCTCTCTGAATTTTGTACAAATCATCTCTAACGTTGAACTTATAATCGTACATTTTTAATTCAAGGAAATCAAATGTTCCTAGAACATGTAAAAAAATTATAATTATAAACGATATTAAAGATGTAACAAACAAAGGTAATAATTCTTTTTTTGAAAATCGTTTTTTTACTTTTTTTATTAGCTTTTGCATTGAATATTTAATAATTAAAACTCGTAACCAAGTCTCAAAAATGAATAAGAATTATTATAAGTATCTCCCCCCGCAATCTTTTTCAGCTTACGGTCATAATCAAAAGTTAAAAAGAAATCATCAAACAAGTATTTAACTAAAGACATAGAAAGCCCAAACTGATCAAATTTTACCACACCTGATGCATTTGTAAAATTTGCTCCAAGCTTAATTATATCAAAAATAAAATAAGAATTAAAAACTACTTTTGTTTCATAGCTATTCAAAATTTGTTTTTGATATAAAATATCACCATAGATATCGTCAAACCTTTGGATATTTGCCAATGCTGTGCTGTAATCATAATCTGAATCGAGATTGAAAGTAGACTCATTTTGATTTAAAATGGAATAATAATATGGTATTCCAATACCATAATCAAAAAATGTTCTACTGAAGTTTAAAGATGTTGATATAAAAGGTGAAAGAGTTGATTGAAGATTTATATTTGTAGTTCTTGTAGAAGATTTAGGTGAAATATAAGGAAAAGCATCAAATGTACTATCAGACTCAAAAGAATATAAAATATTTTCATCTGAAACTAAGTCGTCAGTATTAGAATTATAAATACTTAAAGTTAAATTGTGATCACCGTAATATACAATTGGAGTAGTTAGAGCAAAATTAAATTGAATAATTTCAGTATCTTCTTTTCTTGAATCAATATCAATTTTTTGACTATCATCAATCTGATACTCAATGAAATCATTTGACCGAACTCCATTTGTTCTATTCTGATAACCTATTGCTGAACTTAGCCTTGAAAGTCCAGCTCCAGGAGAGAAATTAATAATTATATCAAATTTATTAGTTTTACCTTTCTCTTGGTTATCATACGAAACGCCTTCCTCTAGTAATTTATACTTAACATTCAAATATAATTTATTATCGAGTAACCCAAGTTTATCAGATATCGATTGTTCGCGAATGTCTTGTTGGAGATAGACATTCCCTAAGCTATTATACTCTGGACCAATCTGTTTAAATTTATATGAAACTTTGTGACCATAATAATCACCCTCTAATGAAAAGTGATAAGCTAGTGATGGCATTGATAAAACTTTTAGTAAGCCAGATTGCCCAGTGATATCAATTGGAATTAAAGGAACCTGATTAATTCCTGATTGAAAAATACTTTCATATTTTGACAAATCTAAATTTTCTGGAATTTCATAACCGGCTAAAGAACCATCCTCAGGGTCACCACCTAAAGTATCCAAACTTGCGTAAGTTAAAACTGGATCCCAGGTATTTTCATTAAGTAAACTTAAAGAGAGTCCTGAACTAAATCTTAATCTGTCCCTATCAAAGAAGGACTCAAACTCGGCTCCAATAACAAAATTATCTTTTGGACTAACACCAGTCCACTGTTTTTCAAGAACATTTATTTTCAGAAATGGTACCCATCTCCTTATCAAACCGTTTTCACTTATACAGCTTGATTCCTCAAAAATAGTTTCATTAATATTTTCTTCCGACTGCCCATCATTTTCATAACACAAACCTGACTGAATCCATAAAAATCCATTTCCTTGACAATCCATCTTATTGTTAAATTGTTCAGCTAAATTTCCGTTTGAATCATAACAATTCAATCCAGTTAAAGATTTTTTAAACAAATCTAAATAATTATTTTTTAAAAGCTGAGCAGAAATATAATTAGTAATTGTAGTGTCAGGTATCTGATTTATCGAGTCTATTTGGCCGTTATCCAAAAAGACTGTATCCGAAATTGTTTGAAATAAGGAATCTGAAGAAGATAATAAACTCCCATCTAAAATATAAGGATTCAAAGACTTGGGTAACTCTACAATAGCGTCTGGAACATTGGTATAAACTGAAGGGATATTATCTTTTGCTTTGAGAATATTAAATTTTAAATTCATATTCTCTTTAATTGGAAACTTAAATTGTAAAGCAGTTATTTTTCTTGAAAAAGTATAATTATCTCTATTGATAGAAAATCTAGGACTGTCCAACGAAAGAAATGTTCCATCATCATTATAAGTTGAATCGAGAAAAACATCTGTAATGATAGTTGATTCAGAAAAAGCATTACCTTGAGTGGCTCTGTTGATTTCTCCTAATATAAAATTAAACGTATATTTTTTGGAATTAAAATTAAAATCAATACCTCTAATTCTATTTCTTTTTATAAAATACTCACCAAAATTTGGATAAACATCTCCTAATTTCAATCGGAAGAACTCAGATCTTAGATCAACATAAAGTCTGTTTTTGGGTTGCTCTAAACTATTTTCAAGAGATGACAGGTGTGCATTTGCTCTTAAATCAAGCCAATCGAACTTGGCATTATAAATGAAATCTAATGTCTTTTCATTAAAAGTAGTTGTATCTACCAGAGAATTTGAATAATCAGTTTTGATCTTACCGGATTGCTTGAAATTTAAAAGAGAAACTTGTTCTTCTTTCTGTGCTATAAAATTCCAAGTAATTGGATTATATTCGATGCCAAAATCATCAACTAAAACTATCTTAACAGTATTTATACCCAAAAGAACTTTTTCTGGATAAAAAATAAGATAATTTTTATTAAAGTTTACAGCATTAGAGATATCAATATCATTAAAAAAAAATTTTGACTTACTCGAATTTATGTTGTCCATTTGAAAATATGAAATAGATATAAAAACATCATCCAATATATTTTTTGTATTAGGCTCAGGATTCAAAATTGTGTATTCAGGATTAAATTCACTGAGAAGATTTACTTGATTAATTTTCTTCTTTTTATTTATTTCAATTCTAAAGGGATTATTTGTGGGACTAATATTTGGAAGACCAACAAATCCCATATCATATGTGTCAACAACTAAAAAATATTCAATTCCTCCAATTTCAACAAAACCTGCCGGTATTTCGCCCAAATATTCTGCATCAATTTTAAACATTGGAGACTCTAAATATTTCACTTCACCTTTTTTTCTAAAAAATAAAGTAACTTTTTTTATTTCGTAATCTGGCAAATCTATGAATGCCTCAATCAATACTGGTGTTTGTTCTACAGCATCTTCAACTGGAGAGTGAAGAATTGCTTGAGATTGTAGCAAAGAACTAAGAAATAAAATTATAAAAAAAATTTGCATTGAATTTATTTATACTTGATTAAAATTTCTTTTAAAGAACCAGAACCGTCATCTAATTGAATTTTAATTTCTCCCTCTGGTAAATCCTCTCCTATTTGCTCTAAAATACTGGTTTCATATTGAACCTCATCTATTTCACCTGCATTTAATTCAAGTTTTTGCAGTTTTTTGAAGTCTTCAACATCTGTTTTTTTAATATCAATACTTCCATCTGGTTGAGATAAAATTGTTGTGTTTCTTGTTAATTGTAAAATTACATTCGACTCAACATTTTGTACATTAACTAAACCACTCAATCCGAAAAATTGATCACCATCATCTTCATCTGATTCTAGCCAGAAATCAGTACCTTTAACTGTTGCAACGGAGGTAGGGGTAACAACAGTAAAATCGTCTTTACCTTGTTTCGATACTTCAAATTTAACATTGCCCGATGATACGTTAATTTGTTTAATTATTGATCTTTTATCAATTGCACCATAAATGTAAACTTCTGCATCTTTATGAACTTTAATAATTGAGCCATCGTCAAGATATACATACTTTGCAAAACCATTTGAACCGGTAACAATTCTATCATTATTAAATAATGATGTACCTTTTTTTAAATTATCTTTAATTATGGTTCCATCATTTTTTTTATATTCGATTGTCCCTTTTGACTTTGTTATAAGAGCAATTCCATCATTCAAAGAAATTGAAAAAATAAAGATAAAAGAAAATAATATAAATTTGTTACTCATCAATAATCATGGTTTCTATTATAACTCTTTTACCATCTCCGAGGTCTTTTGCAAGCGGACGAAGGCCCTCTTCGGTTACTTCTGTTCCGTTTAAGCTCATTGAATAAACGAAATAACCCTCTAATTGTCCTCCAGGCCCAAAAAGTTGGTTATACTTTGACTCACCTAGAAGTTCCTTAATTAGTTCAAGTATATCCACATCTTTATTATCTTCTATTGCAATATCTTCTGGTGATAATATTTTAAATACATAAATAGGACTGAAATCATCACTATTACCAACTGTTGTTTCGTAGGTTCTTCTAACCTGCCACGCATATAACTTGCCCATTTCTAAATCTGCTGCATTGCTTACAGGATATTGAAAGACATTTATATTTGCGGGCAAATTGAAAAAATCATCTGATTGATTCAGTGGAAAACTTGAAATATCATTTATTGCGTCCGCTAAATTAGGATGCTCGGATGGGTTATATTCTGCAATTCTAATTCCGTAAGTACAAGATGAACAGAAATCAGCATTCCAACTAAAAACTGGATAACTAGAAAATATTGATGTTTCTAACGTATCTGCAACTTCACCACCTGGAGAAATAAGTTCCAAAAAAGAAGGTTCATAAACATCGATTGTTCTAGTTTCAGTATCTATAATATTGTTCTGACTATCAAGCAGCTTAAAATCAAACATATAGCTTCCGTTTGGAATTTTACCTGTTTGAAGTACAGAAGATGAGAGTTCTTCAAGATTAATATTATTTTCATCAATGCTAAAATTCAACACTTCAATGTTTGCAGAACCAATTGATGAATTTGATAAATTTAAATCTGTATTCCTAAAGTGCAAGGGTCCTAAAACATTAGTAATTTTAAATTTTCCAGAAGATAGTTGCGTGTAAGAGTTAATTCCAATATCAGGAATTTGTATTTTAATTGAAAAGTCAATCGTGAGCGAAATAAGTTCACCTGGAAGATAGCATTCTTGTTCATTAGATTGTATTGCGTAATCGAACATTAATACGTTTGAAACACCGGTTGATAAATCAAACGCGGCAATATAATAACCAACTATATCTTCATTAAAAAAAACTTCGTCAATTGAAAAAGTTTGCTCACATTCTATATTATTTTCATCCGAAAGACTTAATGATGATATCGTAAGAGTTAGAATTACTATAAGTAAATTTTTTTGTATATTAAATGACATATTTTTAATCATGTTAAAATTATAATTTAAATATAGTAACAATAATACATTTTCAACACATAAATATAAAATTATCGTATAACAAAAAAGCCCTAATCTTAAAAAGATTAAGGCTTTCTTAAATATACCGGCAACGACCTACTCTCCCACACTGGTTTCCCGTGCAGTACCATCGGCGCTAAAGAGCTTAACTTCCGAGTTCGGAATGGGATCGGGTGTATCCTCTTTGCTATAATCACCGGAAAATCTTAATTGAGTTTTATTAGAAACATAGATGTTCTATACATGTAATTTTATAAAAATTGATCAAGCCTCACGACTAATTAGTACCACTCGACTAAATACATTACTGTACTTACATCTGTAGCCTATCAATCCAGTATTCTTCTGGTAGTCTTTAGACTCAAAAGAGTAGGGAAATCTTATCTTAGGATGGGCTTCGCACTTATATGCTTTCAGCGCTTATCCCTGCCGAACATAGCTACCCTGCGATG
>MDTD01064389.1_pt1 | contig 12523 bp, 7 predicted proteins | sample 811221 | NCBI WGS metagenome assembly MDTD01 (sample SAMN05326646, study PRJNA326480) | marine metagenome | isolation source: seawater | place: Pacific Ocean: South West | collected 2011 | reverse complement strand
GCGTACCCATACGATCTGGTTTGTGACGCCTTCACTCAATCACCAATTGGAGTGGCAACCTGCCGAACAGGCCAGTCACTACCTGTATGAGCACAATTACAGTCTGGCGATTGCGCTTTTTCATGGTGAATCTGAGCAGTATGAGTTTCAACTATCCCGACTGACTCAGGGTGTTGCGGATGGGGCTATCGTTATTCCCGGTGAGGAAATGGCTTCGCCGGTTTTTACTTATCTGCATGAACGAGGATTCCCGGTGGTTTTTCTTGACCGGTACCCCGAAGGAATTCCTCAGCCGATTGTCACCACTGCTAACCGTGAGGCTGCGGCTGAACTGGTGAGACGCAGCATTGCTGATGGTGCAGAGCATCTGGTGCTGCACCTGTATGACAGGAATCTGGTGGCCAGAGATCGTCGGGAAGGAGCGCTGGAAGAGATCGGGAAACATGGCATACCGTTTACGCTGTCTGATAAACCTCTGCTGCCACCTGCTCCAGAACTCGATGGCAAACGGATTGCGTTTATCGCCAATGGGCAGGGATATACCCATGCGACGGTGCTTAAATGGCGGCAGGAATTGCCTCATGCGGTACTGTCGGCAAGTGTGTTTGATACCTGGCAGGGCGATCCCTTTCCCTGCCACAAGGTAACGACCTGTATACAGGATTTCCGGACCATGGCCCGTCATGCTTGCGATTTTATACTTGGCCATCTCTCCGGTTCGGCACCTTTGCCTACCGGCCTCCATCTGGTGCCGCCGGTTTCCTACATCACCATGACATCAGAAGTCGGGTAGATCATTCGGCAAAATTAGTTTTCCGCGGGAACTTTGCCAGTTCAATGGATACTCATGATGTGGGTTGCTCGAATATGCGTGAGGGGCAGTTGTGTCTGACTGTCCGGATATGAAATCTTACATCAGATGAGGGGGAGTACTTGTGAACCGTTTGTTTACCTTTGTTATCGGGATCTGCTGTCTGTTGCAGGTGCACGCTGAATTGAAAATGCCGGCTATTTTTGGTGAAGCCATGGTGCTGCAACGGGGGATAGAGGTCCCCATCTGGGGCTGGGCTGAAGCTGGAGAGACCGTTACTGTTGGTTATGCCGGGCAGTCAAAAGAAGCGGTTGCCGATGATGCCGGCAAGTGGAAGCTGACTCTGCAATCGATGTCGGCCTCCAATGAGGGGCAGCCATTGACGGTCTCTACGGGTAGTGAGACGCTGTCTTTTGATAATGTGGTGGTTGGGGATGTCTGGATCTGTTCCGGTCAATCAAATATGGAATGGCCGTTGCGCAGAGCCTTAAATCCTGAAGAAGAGATCGCTGCCGCCAACTACAGCGATATACGGTTATTCAAAGTGCAGCGGAAAACTGCCCTGTTTCCACTCTATGATTGTACCGGGGCCTGGAAGACCTGTGAGCCGGAAGTGGCAAAGCATTTCAGTGCGGTAGGCTATTTCTTCGGGCGCCATTTGTATCGTGAGCTGGGAGTGCCAATTGGACTGATCCATACGAACTGGGGAGGCACCGTGGCTGAAGCATGGACCAGCGCACCTGCTCTGCAAGAAAAAATGCCCGAATTCAAGGATGCAATCGCAGCCGTCCAAGGTAGCAATATGGAGGAGATAGAGGCAAAAATCGCTGCGTACAATAAGGCTGTCATTGAACAAAAAGCGGCAGTCACGAAGCTTTATGATATCGAAGAAGATCCGCAGGCAAAGATCTCCAGGGCTCCTGCCGAGTTGGATGATTCTGCCTGGAAGACAATGGACTTGCCTGGAAATTGGGAAAAGCGTGGTCTTAAGGGCCTGGATGGTATCGTCTGGTTCCGAAAGACGGTTGAGCTCCCAGCAGAATGGGCAGGAAAAGATCTTATCTTGCGTCCTGGCCCCATTGATGAGGTGGATACAACGTTTTTTAACGGGGTTGAGGTGGGTGCAAAAGGAAACAGCCGTCAGAACAACGTGGTGTACTGGAATCAACCTCGTGAATACAAGGTTGCTGGTGAGTCGGTAATAGCCGGTCCGAATGTGATTGCTATCCGTGTCAGCGACCTGGCCGGGCAGGGGGGACTCTGGGGAGCTGCAGCCGAAACCATGTTTATCGAAGTGGCTGACGGATCAGATGAGGTACGGATCCCTTTAGCAGGAGAGTGGAAATATGAGGTCGAATACAGCGTACTGCAAAAACCTCGAAATCCGGTGACTCCAAATCGCCCAAGCGTGCTTTTTAACGGTATGATTCAGCCGATTGTGCCGTTTGGCATCACTGGAGCAATCTGGTACCAGGGGGAATCCAATTCGGGGCGTGCCGCACAGTATCGCCGCCTGTTGCCGACCATGATTGGTGACTGGCGTGAACAGTGGGGACAGGGCGATTTCCCTTTCCTCGTGGTGCAGCTGGCCAATTACATGAAGAAAGGTGATGTGCCAGTCGAGAGTAATTGGGCAGAACTCCGGGAAGCTCAGGCCATGACTGCTGCCAATGATCCGAAAGTGGGCCTTGCTCTGGCGATCGATATCGGTGAAGCTAATGATATTCATCCCAAAAATAAGCAGGAAGTCGGTCGTCGTCTGGGCCTCTCGGCACTGGCGATTGCTTATGGCAAGAAGGTGGTGCACAGCGGACCGGTCTACCAGTCGATGGCGGTCGAAGGCAATAAGGCGATTCTTTCCTTCACTCATATTGATGGCGGTCTGGTCGCCAAAGACGGGGAACTGAAGGATTTTGCCATTGCTGGTAAAGATGGCAAGTTTGTCTGGGCTACAGCGGCAATTGAAGGCGATACCGTGGTCTGCTCGTCACCTGAGGTGCCGGAACCGGTCGCTGTGCGTTATGCCTGGGCCAATAACCCGGACAGCACGCTGTATAATGGGGCTGGTTTGCCAGCGGTGCCTTTCCGCACTGACGCTCCCTGACCTTGCATGTTGTGAAGTGCCAGCTCTCTGAAGTTGGCACTTCATGACCGATTAACGTTCTGAAGTGATGATCAGGCCATTGGGGTCGATGGTCAGCTCCATTGGCTGTGCTCCGGCAAGATTGGCAGGGGCGAGAGCTGTAGTGGTTTTTCCGAGACCAATCAGGCAATCTCCGCCACCGGCACCTGACAGTTTAACGCCACAAATACCCGACGTTTGGCGGAGGGCAAGGGCCATGGCATCAAGCTGGTGGTCGCTCATGCCAAGTTCCTGAAGTGCCAGCTGGTGTTGATCGAAGAGTTTGCCCAATGCTGGCCAGTCCTGCTGGTGGATCGCTTTGATTCCTGAGTGGGCGTAATTGCCGATGGCGTCGATCTGCTTTCGGATGTGTTCCGGGTCTTGTTGGCGACGCTGGTTGAGGGCGCGGATAAGGTCCGGAGTACTGGCTTTTTTGCCGGAGTAGATAACGGTGAGCTCGGGGATGTGCGGTAAACGTTCCAGATGTGTCAGGCAATGATCGGAGGGATCGACGCTGAAATGAATACTGCTCCCAAACAGACTGGCGGCGAGGTCTGCACCAGAGCCTTTGCCTTGAAGCTGGCGGATGATGGCGAGGCCTTCGGTAAACAGCTTACGGAGGGTATCGTCGGTGACTGGCGAGCCGCTAGTGATGGCGGCTTCGAGAGCCCCAAGCGTGGCAGCCGTGATGGCGGCAGATGAACCGAGGCCGACCTTGTCTGTGAACTGACTGGTGATCCGGCAATTGAAGCCGTGGGACAATGTAGTCTGACGGGAGCGGAAGCAGGCGAGCAGGAAGGTGAGATTGGGGTGGTCTTGCAGATCCTGAATGGTGGTCTGATGGTTGGCGAGGTCGGATTGGATGTGGAGAATCTGATCTGGACGCGGTTCAAGGGTGACGGTGATGCGGCGAGTGATGGCAGCGACAATTGCCGGATGGCCTTCAAGGACGGCATATTCGCCAAGAATCATCAGCTTGCCGGGGGCGCTGGCATGCCAGGTTGTCGAGGGGCGTGCAGATTCAGAGAAGTCGGGTGCCATGGGAATCCCATTGCAGGTCAGAAAGGATATACGGATAGTCAACGAGCAGGTCCTGCAGGATTTGTGTCGACAGGCCTGTCACGAGCAGGACACCGGCTGATTCACCTTTGGTGCTGCCTGCACCACAGACCTTGGCTGCTCCTCCGGCATTTTCAACCTGCTGCACAAATTGCTGCACGGTAGCCGGCACGACGCCGATCTGCGTCAGCAACTGATGGTTTTCCCGTACGGCATCGCGGAATGCGGTTGCATGGTTGGTGCAAAAAGCCGTTTGAATGGCTTCGGTAACATTCCCGAATGCAGGCCAGATGGTGGATTCGCCATGATGCTGGCGGACATAGCTGACACATTCACCGGTAGATGCTGCAGGTCTGCCGGTCAGGATGAGATGGCAGTCTGCAAGGATGGCTGCTTCGAAAGTGACGGGCTGATGAGATTGGCCCTTCTGGAAGCGAATCAGGCCGCCATGCAGGCAGACGGTGGTGTCCACACCACTCGGTCGACCGTGCTGATAACTCTCAACCTGCATGGCACTTTCATAGAGGTCGTCGCGGGATTGCTGGTGGCCAGCAGCTCTAGCGACTGCGGCAATGATGGCCAGACCGGCGGCGGCAGATGAGCCCATACCGCAGCCAAGGGGAATGGTCAGCTCCAGTTCTAACTGGAAGGCGGCAGTTGTGTTACCAAGGCCGGCGTGCATCGCCATTAAAAGCAGGTCGAATGGTTCATCCAGAACGCGTTCAATGGGGATGGTACCTGCACAAAAGGCATCGTATCTGCCCTGCACCTGGGACGCCAGGGCATGCAGGTCGGCTGGTGAGAAGCGACGGGTGTATTCGGAACCGCCAACCCTGATCATGATGTCCTGCTGGCGTTCGGTGATGGTGGCACGGGCATGATGAGAGGTTGCAAGGGCTAGAGCTGGCTGGCCGTAAACGGCTGCGTGTTCACCGGAAAGGATGAGTTTGCCGGGAGATTGGGCAGCCGCGATAATGGAGCCGGAATGCGTCATACCGGGGTGCTGGAGGTATCGGATTGCCCGTTGGCATTCAGGAGGGCATGCCGGGGACAGTTTTCCTGGTGCTGCAGGCTTGTCAGACTGGGGATAAGGTTGGGAAAGAGCTTGGTCGGGCAGCTTCCTTTGTTGCTACAGGGGTGGTTGTAGGCGAGGAAGTAATTTTCGGAGATCAGACCTTCAGCGAGAGCTTCCCGCATGCGCACTTCACAGAGTTTCAGCTTCAGCAATGGTTCGACAGACTGACGGAATCGGTGGTCGACACTCAACAGGTTCAAGTAGTTTTCTCTGGTCACGGTCAGGACAGTGGCAGTACCGGCAACAGTTGTGCAGGCACGACCTCCCTTGAGGCAGGCAATTTCACCCAGAATACTGCCGGGCCCAAGACTTATGTCTGGAATTGGCTTTTCATCCTGCTCAAGAGCAAGGCTGCCGTTGAGGACGAGATAGATGGATTCGATTTTGTCTCCTTGTCGGATGATGGGAGAGGCATAGTGCACATCTCTAAGGGTGACCATTTCGGGATGGTCTCGCGAAAGGTCGATCAGGGCGCGGGTCATGGCGTGCCCTTCCTGATAATCGTGAATCGTGGCCCGTCTCGTATTATCTTTCTGTTCTTCCTGCCAGTTCTGGACGCACCCAAGCAGATGCGGGATGGGTGAAGAATGATCCTCCAGACGGCGGCGCTCATGAATGAGATCGCCTTCAAAGGTGCGACCCATGAGGCGGATGGTGTTGGGGATATCGGCATCCATAAGGTTGGTCGAGTAGTCAGTCCGGGAAAATGGCAGGAACTGAAGGTAGACTGCGGCTGGTTCCTGGTCCCCATTTTCATCAAGCAGGGAACGGTAACCGGCACGGATCAGTCGGTGCTCAGAAAGCTTAATCTGACCGGTGCAGAAGGTGTAAGGACTGTTGGCAAAGAGGCGACGGCTGTAAAAACCATCGCACAATTCCGTTTCGCAGGTCTGGCGATCATAGAGAAAGGTCATGGCGTGATCTTCCACCAGATTGAGCAGGCGCAGCTCTTTTATCGTGTCGGGATCAGGCAGAATCGGGACGTTTCCGGCAGCGGTGTGGCGGTGCGGATGGGGACGCCAGCGACCCGTACTTTCTTCTTCCGGCAGGATGTAGTCGACCGTGTCATCCTTGCGGGTAACCCTGAAGACGGCATTCTCCAGTTCGTAGCGGGAGAGTGGCTGACCCCCTGACCAGTCGAGCAGATTGTACCCTCTCTCGGATGGATAGTACTCGTCTGCCATGACGCATTTGTATTTGCGGTGCATGGCAATCTGATCGACGTAAACCGCTACCTGGCCGCCACGCAGTTCATAACGCATGAATTCGGGCAATTCCTCATCAACGATCTGAGCCACTCCTTCGATATGATCCAGATTGAGACATTCGATGGCGAGTGAGAGGCGGTGAGCTACGTGGCGCTGCTGGTAGCAGGCAAAGAGGGCACCATTGAGGTACATGGTTTCACGGCAGTCACCATTCTGCATCAGCAGGGAAGCGGTCAGATCGGTGGTGCTTCTGGCTCCCACCCGCATGAGGGGGATGATACCAGAAAGGGCTATGAGACCATCTGAGCGGAGATCAAACTCCCGGTGGGAACTGGATTGGAGATCCTGCAGATCGGCGAGTTTGAGTGATTGACCGACATATTCCTGAATGCGATGGAGGACGGCGTGTGGGTTGCTGCGCAAAGCCAGTGGCATCATCTGAAGGATGCGGGAATCGACGATATCCTTGAGGTCCTGCTGGACCATGCGGTTGATGAGCAGGTCCGGAACCCGGGCACCGACCCGGCCAATGTTGCCTTCGATATGCAAAGGAACGAGATTGGCGGTGATGGTTCTGAAATTGATGGTTTGCTCCAGAAAAGATGAAGGGGCCGGTGCGCCTGAAGAAACTGGTTTTGTTGACTCCAGGACGGTAATCGTCTGGTTGATGTCATCCAGCATATCGGCTGGAGAACGACCTTGAAAACGCCAATTTTCGGCGTGTTCGGCAAATATGCCCCATTGCCAGGCCATGCGGTGGAGCTGGTCGCAGGTGATGCGCTTTTTGTAGGTGGCATCTGCAAGTTCGCAGGTCCGGTCAAGGTGCCGCTGGATGGTCTGCGGGTCATCACCATTGGCAAGGGCAAGCTGCAGGAGCCCGGCATGGGTCCAGTAATCCAGAGATTCTTCACCGCCCTCCATGATGAGGGCGAGTTTGACCATTTTACGTATCCAGCTCAGGTTGTCGGTCAACTTTTTGATGCGTTGCTGGAGGAGGACGACCCGGGTAATGGCATCATCGCCGGAAAAGGTGATATCCTGAACGACGGCACGCTCGGTGACCAGTATGGCAAGCTGGTCAAGGGAACGCATCATCCAGCCTAAGCCGGGAAAAGAAGCGCCGCAGTGTTGGAAACCTTTGCGGTAAATTGCCAGGGCCTGATCCAGACTTTGCTGGCGAAGATTAGTTGCCAGATAAGGGGTGATCTGTCGCCGAGCCAGATCTGGAAAGTGGTGCTGGAACGTGTGCAGGTGATCGGGATCGAGCGTGCCTTCGGGGTCAAAGTCGAGGGTATCGGTGAGCCGTTCTGCACTCAGCATGCGACCAGAATAGGCATCGCCTAGGATGCCCCAGACCAGACCGTTTTCCTGCCCTTCGGCAATCATCTGGCAGCAGGTTTCGATGGCTTTGGCGGTGCGATTCAGTTTGTTCAGTGCCAGCACATAGGTTTCCCGAACCCGTGGGGCGGTGGTAAATGCTTCGTCTTCAGCTTCTTCGTATAGCCGGACTTCATCTGCGGGGGCGCTCATCAGTCGCAGACGGTTGAGGATATGGATGAGCTCGCGGGTGGACCAGCGCTTCAGGCCAGTATGACCATCGAAGACCATCTCCCGCAATTCTTCAAGGGACGAAGTCTTTTCCAGGCGCAACATGAAAGCATGGTCGCGCAGGACTTTTTGTTTACTGCGCGCATGTACAGCCTGCAGGTCTGAGTCTGCTAATTCGTCAAAAGTCATAGCTGAAAATCGGGAAAACAGAAATAGTACAGCGTTAGAATATCGCTTAGTCTACCACCCTCTGTTGAATAAGCCAGTCCCCTATGATCTGAGTCGGCAGATCCTGGTCAAGAGAGCCTAAAAATCGTAAATCAACCCACTGGTGTAGCGGAGAGTCTGGCTGTCTCGATCGGGAGGGGGGATGGACGCATACTCGTTTTCCAGGCCAAGGCGGAATTTCAGGTGTTCTGAGCCTTTGACGCTGATTTCCCAGTTGACTTCGGTGCGGGACCGCCAGTCTGCGGTATTGTCAGCAACTGCAAAAAAGTCGCTTCTGGCTTTCAGGGATTGTCCTTCGGCGAAATTCCACAACCAACGAATACTGGGGGTCAGCTCAGGGGAAGAGGTTTCTTCCTCTCCCCCCCAGGTGGTAGTGCCGCCGACTCCGGCCAGGACCTGCAGATCCATTTTCCATGGCGTTTCAGCCTTGCGCAAAAGGAAGTAGCCGAGGCCGGAACTGCCTTCGAAACGACGGTACCAGGTACGGAAACGGTCTTCCTCCAGATGGGCTTTCCACCAGTAGAAAAGCCGGTTTTTATCAAGTTGTCCATCCCGTTCGAGTCGGGCCTGGAGATTTTCCCGGGTCTTGCGATGATCACGCTCTTCGGTCAGATAGCGCAGGCTGCAGTACCAGCGGTTACCATCTTCTTTCTGCTTCAGATCGAAACGAAGCCCGAGATTGTGCTTCTGCTGTTGACCACGTTCACCCCGGAAGGCGACATCAATGCGCTTTTTCCAGCGGTTTACCTTGCTGGCATCCACTTCTTTTTTTGCAGTCGGTTTTTTGGCCGGGGAAGACGATTTGGGCTGGTCTTTGGGAGGATCTTGATTCGGGTGATCCAGGCTGGCAATCTGAGAGCGCTGAAGGGTCAGGTCACCCAGCATGGCATGCTTTACGGTCAGCGTCATGGGAAATGAGGTAAGCAATTGACCCGACAACTGATCGCCATTCGTCAGAGTCACATGTATGACTTCCCGTCCGAATGCCAAAATACTCAAATAACTCAGGCTTACAGCCAACCACCATCGCAACCCGATCAAACGCCTGTCTCCTTCAACCTTGATTCCTTCTGTGAAGTTCGACAGCGGAATGGCGGCGAAGTTGCGCATGGATGGAGCGAAAACCGACCTTATTTGTCTGGCATTGGTCGTTTAATGAGAAGACCGACCATACCGACATTATGAAAGGCTTCGATTTTCTGCATCTCGGCATCGGTGCAGTCAACCAGGAGCTTCAGTTCCGCGTCTTTTTTCTTGAGGTCAGCAGTGCAGATGACGCCAACAAGACCAACACCTTTCAAAGATCCACGCCAGACATCGATTTCGCAGCCGTCATTGCTGGTTGTGCCCTGTAGATGACCATAATCCAGTGGATATACCGCATCATTGTAACGAGGATGCCGACTCCCCTTTGGACGCTCAATGATAAGGTCCTGAGTAGCAAGTAGTTGATCTAATCCACCCCAAAAATCCATGGCTATTACCTTCTAGTTTATTCCCAGGGGGCGATTCTTCTGGCAGCGCTGCAGGTGTCGTTTCTATACTACTGGAAGAAGGTTCGGTGGTAAAATGGGGGGGTGTTACCATATAGCTGAGCTTAGCAAGTTTTTTGTTGTCAAACTTGTTGTGCGAAGATATTGCTGGTTTCTACACCTGATAGCCATAACTCACTGCCGACAGGAATTTCTGCTTTTATAATGCCTGAAAGATGACAAAAATAGCAAAGTTCCCTTGGTGGTGGAGACTGAAAGGGAACTATAAATACAGCCCTGCATTTTTTGATGCGACTAGCCTCCTTTATGAAAACATCATATTCTCCATCAAATTTATAATCAGAAACTGGAAAACCTGGAGCCAGAATTATTCCTCGCCCGGATATATTAAATACATCATCTATTTTGGATAGAAAAATGTCGCTCATTTTTTGTGACACAGAGAAGGAGATCAATGTCCCTTTGAATAGGAGATGAGCCTAAAAAGGCCCTCTGGGTGGTTTGAACGCCAGAGGGCCTTAGGATTGGTTATTTATTGGGGGCGATCATGGTTTCGGGGCGCACCCATTGCTGGAACTGCTCATCGTTGACGTAGTCGAGGGCGAGAGCGGATTGCTTCAAGGTCAGGCCTTCGCGCCAGGCTTTGAGGGCGATTTCGGCGGCTTTATCGTAACCGATGTGTTTGTTGAGGGAGGTGACGAGCATCAGGGATTCGTTGAGCAGCTGATCGATGCGGTCGCGATTGGGTTCGACGCCGACGATGCAGTTCTCTAGGAAGCTGTTGCAGCTGTCCGCAAGAATGGTGATGGAATCGAGGATGGCGTAACCGAGGATCGGTTTGAAGACGTTGAGCTCGAAGTTGCCCTGGCTGGCAGCCATGCTGATGGTGGTGTCGTTGCCGTAGACCTGGCAGACGACCATGGTGACCATTTCGCACTGGGTAGGATTGACCTTGCCGGGCATGATGGAGGAGCCGGGTTCGTTGGCGGGCATGTTGATTTCGCCGAGACCGCAACGGGGACCGGAACCGAGCCAGCGGATGTCATTGGCGATCTTCATGAGCGCAGCAGCCAGCATCTTCAAGGCACCAGAGGCAAGGGCAATGACATCGTGCGCAGCCATATTGGCGTATTTGTTACGGGCGACAACGAAGGGGTGGCCGGTGATCTCTGACAGTTTGGCGGCAACGCCGGTGTCGTAGCCGACTTTGGTATTGAGACCAGTGCCAACGGCAGTACCGCCGATGGGGATTTCACAAAGCTTAGGGACGACATCGTTGATGGCATCGATGGCAAGGCGCAACTGATCGGCATAGCCAGAGAATTCCTGCCCAAGGGTGAGAGGAGTGGCATCCTGAAGGTGGGTACGACCGATCTTGACAATATCCTGCCAGGAATCGGCTTTGGCCTGGAGGTCGGCGCGGAGGGCTTCAACTGCTGGCAGCAGCTTTTCCTTGAGGGCAATGACTGAGGCCACGTGCATGGAGACGGGGATGGTATCATTGGTGGACTGGGCCATATTGACATGATCATTGGGGTGGACCGGCTTTTTGGTACCGATAGTACCGCCCATAATCTCGATACCGCGGTTGGCGATGACTTCATTGACGTTCATGTTGAACTGAGTGCCGGAACCGCTCTGCCAGATTTTCAGCGGGAAATGCTCGTCAAACTTTCCAGCGATGACTTCATCGGCTGCCTGATCAATGGCTTTGGCCACATCTTCCGGCAGCAGGCCAAGCTGGCAATTGACGGCTGCCGCGGCTTTCTTGACCATGGCGTGGGACTGAATCCAGGCCTGCGGGAAATAGTGGTGGCCAATGCGGAAGTTGTCCTTAGCACGCTGGGTTTGCGCACCGTAGTAGCGATCTACCGGTACCTCTACCGGACCTAAGGCGTCTTTTTCCTTGCGAGTTTCCATATGTACCCCTTCTATTCAAGTGAGTCCTGATTATACAACGCAATCTGCTGCAGTCGTTTTGAGCTGCGCACATGCAAACGTGTAGTGTATAACCATGCCCTTCTTTTTCCACCAAAAAGGGAAGCAGGATGGAGATGCATGGAGATCTGACAAAGATACTTACCAGCCCAATGAAGGCCGAAATCAGCGTTTGGGACGCCTGGTAAGGTTAGGCTTGGTAAGCTGCTTTCTGGCCGGGGCGACCAGCTTCAGTGATTTAGGCGATTTGGTAGCTTGAGGCCGTGGTTCTTCTTCGCCGACGGTGACAGTTTCGACTTCTTCTTCGTATTCTGGCTGCTCGTCGTACTCTTCTTCCTCGTATTCTTCTTCCTCTTCGGCCAATCTGGCCATGGGAGGGCCAGCATTGCTGCCGTCATCGAAAATACCCGGCATCAGGTTTGCCGGTGGCGGATATTTGACGGCGTAATTGGGTTCGCCGCCCTGAGAGACGAGGAGGAGATCCTGCAAGAGGGTTGATCCGTCCGGATAACGATCTTCTTTTTTCTTTGCCATCATCTTGGCGATGATCATGCAGACGGTTCCGGGAATCGTCGGGTCGTATTGGTTTGGCGGGTAGATTTCAGAACCGAGATGTTTCTGGAAGATCTCAATGGTATTCTCTGAGACAAAAGGGTAATGGCCGGTGAGGCATTGGTAGAGGTTGCAGCCGAGACTGTAGATATCGCTGCGAAGATCGGTCTCTTCACCAAGGATCTGTTCGGGGGAAATGTATTGTGGCGTACCTTTGATCTTTTCCGGCTCATCACCAAGGTCGATCTGCGCCAGCCCGACATCTGCCAGTTTGGCCATGCCATAATCGCTGATGGCGATGTAAGCGGGTTTTATATTGCCGTGGGTCAGCTTTGACTGTCGCCAGGCATATTCAAGACCATCGGCGATCTGCTGGAACATGGGCAAAGCGCTGGCAACATCAAGGCGACCTTCTTTGGCGAGGACATCGCGAAGATTCTGCATTTCCACATCTTCGCGAACGGCGAAATAAAGGCCGTATTCCTTGGC
>MDTD01138566.1_pt1 | contig 12525 bp, 4 predicted proteins | sample 811221 | NCBI WGS metagenome assembly MDTD01 (sample SAMN05326646, study PRJNA326480) | marine metagenome | isolation source: seawater | place: Pacific Ocean: South West | collected 2011 | reverse complement strand
CCCACCACGTCTGAAACTCTCTTCCATGTCTTCGAGTTACAACAACATCGTTGGAACCGATACAGCGGACAATTTGACCGCTTCTGGTTCTGGCGACTCCATCACGGCGTTGGCCGGAAACGACACGCTGACAGGTTTCGGCGGTAATGACATCGCCGATATGGGCGCTGGCAACGACACCGTTGCCACTGGCACTTCTATGGACGGTGCATCCCTCCTGGGCGGCGCAGGCAATGATTCCCTGCACATCACGACCACTGCTGTTAGCAGCACGGTTGATGCAGGTGCAGGTAATGACACGATCTACATCACCACTGTTGGCGCTGGTAACTCCATCGTTGGTGGTTTGGGTATCGATTCCATCTATCTGAAAGATGCGATCGAATCCACATCCGTCTACGGCAATGGCGGTACTGCCAACACCTCTGATGGTGCAGACACCATCTTCATCAGTGGAACCGCGTCTGCTTCTTACGTCTCTGCCGGTGCAGCTAACGACAGCCTCTACATCAAGGGGGCTATCACCAACACCACTGCATACGGCGGTCGGGGCAACGACACCCTGAGCATCGATGGGGCACTTAGCGACAGCTCGGCAGTCTTTGGTGACTTGGGTAAGGACTCCCTTGAAATCAAGGGTGCAATCAACAACAGCAGTGTCTATGGCAACAACGGTGCCTCGGCAACTGATGACGGTGCTGACAGCATTTACATCAGTGGTACTGCTTCTGCATCCAAGATTTCTGCGGGTGCAGCTAACGACACCATCATCATTACCGATGACCTGAAGAATTCTTCGGTCTACGCCGGTGCTGGTGCTGACACCTTCTCAGGTGCTTCAGCAACCTCTTCTTACCTCAGTGGTAACAAGGGTGCCGACACCATCGTTCTCTCGGGAGGAATTACCAGCTCCTCTATCTACGGTGCTGGCTCAGCCATTACCACTGATGACGGCGCAGATTCCCTTTCTGTGGCTGGTGAAGTTTCTAATTCCTTCGTTCAAGGCAATGGTGGTAACGACACCCTTGACTTCAATGATGAGCTGGATAACTCAACCGCGAAGGGTGGTGCTGGTGTTGACTTGATCAGCACTGGTGGTGTCGCAAGCCTTTCTGAGGTGAGCGGCAACAAGGGAACTGACACCCTTGTCTTCAATGCAGCTGTCAATTCTTCCACTGTCTACGGCGGTTCAACGGCTGATACGACTGACGACGGATCCGATTCCCTCGTTTTCGCAGGGGAAGTCTCCAAGTCCATCGTCAAGGGCAACGCCGGAGATGACACCATTGACTTCAACCAGGGAACGGTTGATCTCAAGGGTTCCAGCGTTTATGGCGGTGCTGGCAAGGACATCATTAATGCTGCAGGTGCAGTTAACACTGCCTATGTGGCAGGTAACAAGGGTGATGACACCGTCATCATTGCCGGTGCCACAAACGAAACCACCCTCTATGGCGCTGGCGCCGGCACTGGGTCCGGTGATGGTGCTGACTCCCTGAACTTCACGGGCACTGTCAGCTCCTCCACGCTCCAAGGCAACGCAGGTAACGACACCTTCGACTTCCTTGCTGAGGTTGGAAGCTCTTCTATTCAGGCTGGCGCAGGCTCTGACCTTGTCTCTGCTGATGCCGGTCTCACCGGTTCTCAGGCATTTGGTAACGCTGGTGACGACACCATTGTCTTTGGCGGCGGCGTGACCAGCTCCACCATTCTTGGTGGTGGTTCAAGCACCGACAGCGGTCAAGATTCCATCGTCGTTGGCGGTCTGGTTCTGAGCAGCTCCGTTGCCGGTGGCGATGCCTCCGATACCTTCCGCATCAACGGCGCGTTCTCTGCTTCCACCGCTCAAGGCGGAGCAGGTAATGACACCCTGCTGTTCACTTCAGGTGCAACCGGTTCCTCCATCCTTGGTGGCGCTGGTAGCGACATGATCACTGCTGGTGGCGGTGTTGCGACTGCAAGCGTTCTGGGCGGATCGGGTAATGACAGCTTGGTCTTTACGGCCACTGTTTCCAACTCCCGCATCGAGCTTGGTACTGGTCAAGACTCCGTTCGAGTTACCGGCGCCGTCAGTACCACGACCATCCTTGGCTCCACTGACAAAGCCAGTGTCATCGACCTTGGCTCATCTCTGACCTCCGCCTCCAGCATTGTTGGTGCTGGTGGTAAAGACACCATCTTGGTTGGTGGTATTTCTACTGAAGCCACCATTACTGCTGGTGCTGGTAATGACTCTCTGAGCTTTGCCGGAATGACTTCCAGCTCGGTTGTTGGTGATGCAGGATCTGACACCATTAACTTGACCGCCCGAGTCGCCAACAGCACAGTTCTGGGTGGTGCTTCTGCGTCCATGATCTCCTCCCTCAACGGCTTTGCTACAAGCACAGTTGTTGGTCAAGGTGGCAACGATCTCTTCAAGTTCGCTGGTGGTATCACCGGTGGCTCTATCACCGGTGGCGCAGGTGCTGACCAAGTCACCGCAGGTGCTGGTACTGTTTCTGCCGCCTCAATCCACGGTGGTTCTGGAGCAGACACCTTGGTGTTCTCTGGAATCGTGACTTCCGCTTCAATCGGTGGTGGTTTGGGTAACGATTCTGTTCTGTTCACTGCCTCGCAAACTGGCAACGTTGCTGGTTCTTCCACTGCGGTTCCCGGTGCGTTCGGAGCTACTTACTACTTCGGTACTAACTCCGGTAGCGACACCTTGAGCTTTGGTGGCCAAGACGGTACTAACAGCACCACCGGTACCATCATCCCGCTGACGCTGGGTGCAGACACCGCTGGTCTGGGAGCTGCCTTCACTCAAGCCAAGATCATCACGGCTGGTGGTACCACCTACACCCAGTTTGATGGTGGCAACGGCCAGACCCTGACAATCATTGGTACCAACACCGGTGTCACGGTCAACAATGTCTACGGCACTGTGATCAGCGCCTTCGAGGTCTGATTTCCGAGATCCACTCGGCTCACATTGTTTAGTAAAGAGGGAGGGGAGTGATCCCCTCCCTTTTTTTATGCTTAGTTATTCTTGTGTGAGATAGGATTGCCTTTAGGCGAATTTCGATTGTGTTCCAGTTTGTTGAACAAGAACTTCTTCGTTGGCCATCTGAGCACAGTTCACAATCTTCAGATGTCATCATTGAGATTTCGCGCTTGATCCGCCAGCAGTGCTGGTTGCAAGCTGAAGCTTTATGTTTGCTACAACTGGCATTAGTAGAAAAAGATCATCCTCAGCAGGAGATATATCGATGGCTGCTATGTCTTTTATATCTTAATAGCCTGAATCATGATCGAGCCAAAGAGGTTTATTTTGATTCTGTTTCTTCTCTATTTATTTCTCTTCCTTGGTTTTATATTCGTCTTCGCTTGTTTGCGGCTGATCAAAACTTCTTCATTGTTGAGTCTCGTAGAATTGATACAAAGTTGATCGAGCATCTTAGTTCTTCATTTGATCCGAAGAGTTTCTTTTCTTCTTATGCTTGTCTATTAAATGGTTTTGTGCTAGGTAAGTCAATTGACGATATTTCTGCTTCTCTATATGAACTGCCAAATAAAGACACTTTAGAGTATGTACGAATGCATGCTCGATTGCTAAGTGCTTCTGCTAATCCTATAGATGCCTTGGCTCTTTTGGAAAAATACGAGCAGAAGTGTGGAAACAACTACGGTTATTGGATTCAATTTTGTGAAGCCGCCTTAGTTGCTCAAGACCCCAAGCTCTCTCTCCACTCTTTACGAAGATTGCAAGCTATTCTTGGCGATCACCCTAGAGTTTTGCCTCTGCTTTTGCAGGTCGAGTTACTTCAGCGCAAGCCAGCATCGGCTCGGCGTTCAACTCTCTTGTTGCGTACAGCAAAGTCTGCTGATTTGTTGAGTTTAAATACATCTACTGCGGCTTCAAATCAATTGACAAGTTATGAGTATTGCGGGAATGTCGGCTGGTTTCCCTATCTTCTGCCGCAGTATATCTCTGGTGATAATACACGCACTGGTGATGGTGTTCCCAATATGATTTATCATCTTTCGAGTATTGAGTCGCCTCTGTCTGAGCAGATTTCTAAGGAATATTTAAGTTACGCTGCTGTTTCGTATGTTGATGATCATTCCCCTGCGTATTCGATTCCCCAACAATTAGAAGTGTCTCGCTCTTGTGGTCAAGTATCACTCCGTGTTGCGTGGATAACTCCTGACGTCACGGAACATCCTGTCTCCAGATTTCTTTATTCGTTTCTTTCATCGTCTGCTGATCCAAATGTCCACAGTACGGTTGTTGGCGTATCCGAGAATAGACCCACAGATGATTGGTTGTTAAGTGATTTTGCTTGCCTAGATCGTGTTGATGCGATGAACTATCCTGCCCAACCTCTTTCACAATGTGTCAATGCGATTAAGTCTTTGGATTTTGATATTGCTGTCGATCTTGCGGGGTGGACTGGCGGTAACTTTCAAGCAGGATTCTTGCAGCGAATAGCTCCTGTGCAAATTAATTATTTGGGGTATTTTGCATCCACTGGAAATACTGAGATGGATTATTGGTTAGGAGATGAGAATCTTTTTCCAGATCCTATGAATGAGTGGCACAGTGAATCTATACATCGATTGAGTCGTTGCTTTATTGCCTGGCAACCCACGGAACATTTCCCGGAAGGTCGCGTGTCTGTGACAGATGCTCCACGTGGTTCTATCAAGTTTGGGTGTTTTAACCACAATAGAAAGCTTTCTGATGCCACACTCAATGCCTGGGGTCGCATTTTAGAGTGCTTGCCTGAGGCTCGTTTGGTTTTGAAAGCACATTCGGCCTCAGATCCTGGTACGCAAACTTTGTTGCGTCGTCGTATGCTTCGTCAAGGATTGAACCCTGAACAGGTAATTTGGCTCCCATTGGCTGCTACTCACGAGCAACATCTCTCTCAATATTCAGAACTTGATATTGCCCTTGATTGTTTTCCTAATGGTGGCTGCACGACCACCTGTGAGGCCCTTTGGATGGGTGTCCCCGTAATCACCAAAACAGGTGGGTCTTATGTTAGTCGAATGAGCACTGCAGTACTTCGCGGGGCTGAGCTAGATAATTGGTGCACACAATCTACGGATGAATATGTTGATATGGCAGTAGAGAATGCTCAACATATTCAATCACTGCGTTCCAGCCGGTCGTCATGGCGAGAAAAAGTTCGTCAATCACCTTTAGGAGACGCCGACGATTTAATGAGGCATTTATTTGCTTCTTTTCGAGCCCTTAGGTGAGCTGTTTGATTTGATGAAATAGTATCGGTATATGTCCTGATTTGCCGCATTAATTTAATGCTTTGCGGAATAATTGTGAAGTTCAAAATAAAGGCGTTCCAGTTCATTACTCACGCGTCTGCCGTTCCCCAAAGGTGATTGTATAAGTTCATTCCTCAGCCTTAGGCGTTGATGAAGTGTGCGTGGGGTGGGGTTCATAGCCATGGATTTTGCAATATTGATGTACTGCTCTTTGGTCCTTGCAATCCATTCTGTATGTTGTGCGCTCATCAAGATGCTGCTGCTTAGACGGCTCACCATGGGACCTCCCGCCAAGGTAATCACAGGTACTCCCATGCTTAGGGCTTCGCATGTGGTTGTTGCTCCGCCATACGGGAGAGCATCCAACGCGACATCCATGCCGTGATAACAATGCATGTGGTTCTCCCATCCTTCTACCCAGGGTTCAATAACCAGGCGATCTGATGATAGGCCTGCCGTTATAAATCGTTGACGTGTTCTTTCGCGTTCCGCTTGTTCAACAAAACTTACACTTTTTAGGAGTAGTTCAGTTTTGGGGCATGCTTTTAATACAGAACAGAAGAGATCAATGCTCGAGTCAGTTAGTTTTCGGGAGTGGTTGAAAGATCCGAATCTAAAAAGTCTTGTATGGTCCGGTTCTTTGATGGTTGGGTATGTTTCTGGTACATAAGCCATGTAGCCGTCGGTAATATTCAGAAGTGAATGAGCATCACGGTCTACCGTATTTAATCCGCCAAACAGCTCTGTATCTCCAATCCAGCCGTCAATGGATTGTAAATAGGTAGGTCCGCAATATCCCAAATAACTCAGTTGGATTGGGCTAGGGCGGTGCACCAAAACTTCAATCGGGCTTTGTGAGGTAAATCCACCGAGCTCAACAAGGATATCTAGTTGGAGATCCGCAATTTGTCGAGCTACTTCGAGTGCGCATCGGTGTTGCAGATCATGCCATTGGTCGCAGTTATTTTTAAGTTCTTGTGTGATTTCGTCGTGCACTTGTGAAGTGCTCAACCCATAGACTTCAACAGAAGTGTGATCATGTTCTTTGAGAATTGGCAGAAGAAAGCGCCCAACCGGATGACGATTGAGATCTGAGGATAAGTAGCCGACTTTGAGTCTTCTATTGTGACTTCTTGAATGAATGTGATCTCTCCAGATTGTGCCCACGCCTTTTCGTTTTGTCTGTTCTTCCCAGCGTTGGCTTATCGCCTGAAGTTGTTCACTGCTCATCAGCCCATAACCCACTCCGATGAACTCCAAATTGGACACATAGTTGGTGTTGAGTTGATCATCATGCTCGGTTGACTGCAGAAGGCATTCCATGGCTGGCGCATAGCGTCCCATCTCGGCAAGGCTTTGGCCGTATGCATGCAGCAAGTTTATGTCTTCAGGCACCCACTTCAGCCCTTCTTTGAGTACCTCACTGCACAGAACGTTGTGTTTTAGTGCCTTCAGGCATGCGGCTCGATTTAGCCAATGTCCTGCATCTGTTGGTTTGCGCGTACAGAGGTGTTTGTATTGTATTTCTGCCGAAGTGTAATCCCCTTTTTGCATTATAAGGTTGGCATTTGCTGTTTGCACGGTTAAAGATTTTTTCAATGTATGGTGGATGCCTTTGAGAAGTTGTTCTGCTTCTTCGAATTTTCCTAGTCGACTCAGCAAGATCAGGCAATTGCAAATTGGTCTTGCGTCTTTTGGGTCAGTATTCGACGCTTCTCGGAATCGTTCCAGTGCTTCGGGCCATCGTTCAAGTGAGTCAAGAGCCATGCCGCTGTTCAGCAGAGTGTCAATTTCTCTCTTGCCTTGTTTCAGAAGCTTTTCAAAGCATGCTAGAGCTTGTTCAAATTGACCTGCTCTCATTAGTATTCGCCCTTGAGCATTAATTAATGAGGTCGATCCGCCAATCCGGCTAATGGCATCCTCGCAGATTGTGAGAGCTTCTGTGCAATCACCACTTTCGATCAAGGCGTTGATAGCATTCAGGCGTATTCCTTCACTATTTGGTAATAGCGGTAGGCATGTTTGGTAATGGCTTTTGGCATCCTGTAGCCTGCCTTGCTGCCGCAGCAGGCCTCCCAGATTAATTGCATCCCGTTCATCAATATTCCCTGTCTTTAGCCCTTGCTGTAGCAGTTCGCGATAGCTCCCTTCCGCTTGAACAAGCTCCCCCGCTTGGTGTTGAGCCCATGCGGTCAGGCGGAGTGCGTTGCTGGTTGTCATTCTTGGATCCGGGTCGGTTGGCCAGGCTGATGCCTCGGCTACATTCCTCACTAAGTATCGGATGGGCTCCATCGGTGTTGCTCGAAGAAAAGAGCCTCTCAATCCCCGAAGCCATGGAGTCTGCGGGGGGTCTCCCGCTGGATCAGCTCCCCGCTCTTTTGATCCGGGTCCAACAGGCGATTCAGCTGCCAACGTGCGATCCCTTGTGGTTGATGGTGGCGGGTTTGATCCTTTGGCGCCTGGATCGCTTTGAGGAAGCAGCACGAACTCTTCAGCGTTGGCCTCAGTCGGAGCCGCCATCATCCGATCTTCTCGTCCTTAAAGGCATGGTGATGCGTCGGTTGCCTGATCTGTTGCCTGATGCAATTCAGGCGTTTAGAGCAGCCATTCGGATCGAACCTGAGCGTGCAGATACCTATTACAATTTGGCTAATTTACTTGCAGACCAGGATCGACAGCTCGAAGCCGAGCGTTCGTTCCAACTCAGCCTGTCGCTTAACCCCAAAGCATCATTGGCTTGGCACAACTTAGGGATCTGCTTTAACAATCAGCAGCAGTTTGGTAAGGCCCGCGACGCACTGCAACGAAGTGTGGAATTAGATCCAAATTCTGCTGATGCTTGGTGCAATCTTGGTTTGGCCTACTTCGGCCTGGAGGAATTCCCTGAAGCGCAGGCGCAGTTTGCTCATGCCATCAGTTTGGATCAAAAGCACGGCGCGAGCCACGTCAACATGGGGAATGCCCTAATCAACACGCTGCAACCTGACGATGCATTGCGTTATCTCGAGAGGGGTGTTGATCTCGAGCGTAGTTCGGCAAACTCGCTTTGGAATCTGTCGTTGGCTTATCTCCTTACCGGAGATTACAGGCGAGGTTGGGAGTATTACGAGGCTCGCTTCGCGACAGAAAACTTTGAGCATTGCTCGAGGCCTACATCAGGTCCTCAGCCTGTCAGCCTCAACGAGTGTTCTCGAGACCCTTCTCGCCCGCTGGTGGTGTGGTCTGAGCAAGGGATTGGAGATGTCATCCAATTCGCACGGTATTTACTTCTCCTCAAGGCGGCTGGGATCAGCTTTGTCTTTATGACACGTCCGCCTTTGATTCGTTTGATGCGCGAGTGGCTTGACCTTCCTGCGGATGCAGTGTTTGAGCAGCCCGAAGCGACGGTTCAGGACGATCAGCGCCAGCAGATCCCCCTGCTCAGCCTCCCGCGTTTGTTTCGCACCGAGTTGCCAACGGTGCCGTCGGTCACGCCTTATCTCAGCGCTCATCAGCAGATTCCCAAAGACATGGTGATTCCACCGCGTCCCGGTGGCTTGTCGGTGGGTTTGGTTTGGGCGACAAATCCCACCAATAAAGCGATGTACCGCAGCAAGAGTTGCCCACTCGCATTGTTAATGCCTCGTCTGGTCCAATTGATGGATCTTGATTTGATCGATCTTCATGCGTTGCAGGTTGGCGAGGATCGCGAGCAGTTGGAGCCCTGGAAGCACCATGAGCGGCTGACCGATTGGGGGGATCATTTACCCGATTTTTCGGCTACGGCCACGGTGATTCAGCAGTTGGACTTGGTGATCAGTGTTGATACCGCCGTGGCACATCTGGCAGGCGCATTACACCGACCCACTTGGTTGCTGTTGCCTCAAAATGCGGACTTTCGTTGGTTACGAGAGCGCACCGATTCTCCTTGGTACCCGACCATGCGTTTGTTCCGTCAGCCCGGTGTGAAGGATTGGCCTGGCCTTGTCGCTCAAGTCAACGACGCGTTGGATCAATTGGTGATGTTTGATGTGTCCAAACTGGCGGAGAAGGTGTTGGGATGAACGATTTGAATCCTCTTAGATCCCAGCTTGCTGATCACCAAATACTCGACTTGGTGCGTCGCATGGACTTGCGGCCCCAGTTGTTGCGTCGTTTGCTCGAAGAACAGATCGCGGCCCTCGTGCCAGTTGATCCCAGCTGGATTGAGGCAGAGCGTGCCAAGTTGCTAGGTGGTAGCACTGAACAGGAGTGGTGTGCCGATCGGGAGTGGACGCCTGATGACTTGGAGCTTCATCTTTGGCGACCTGAGGCTCTAAAGCGCTTTGCAGAGCAGCGGTTTGGACCGGGTGTGGAAGATGCTTTTCTGAAACAGGCCAACACGGCCGATCAGGTTGTCTATTCACTACTGCGTGTGAATGACGCCGGCCTGGCTCGTGAACTTTGGATTCGCCTCGAAGAACAAGAAATCAGCTTTCCCGAAGCAGCGGCTCAGTTCGGTCAGGGTCCTGAGGCTCGGCACCTTGGAGTGATCGGCCCTCAAGCGCTACGCGACATCTTTCCCGAGCAGCTCCGAAACCAGCTGCGTCGTCTTCAGCCTGGTGAAATCAATCCACCGATGCGTTTGGGCGACTGGTTGGTGTTGCTCCGGCTTGAAAAGCTGATTCCAGCCGTCTTTGATCAGTCCACTCGCCAGCGTCTGATTCAGGCCGAATTGGAGCAGTTTTTGCAAGACCGGCAGAAGCGTCTACTGGCGGGTGAGCCGCTCGACAATCTTGATTACCATCGGCAGCCATGACGAGTACTGTTTCCACGCTCGCCGCCTGGCTGGGTCGGTTTGAAGCTTTCAAGGCTCTCGATCCAGCTGATCTCAATTGGTTGGCAAGTCGTGCTGAACCCTTTCACTGCGGTGTAGGTCAGGAATTGCTTTCGGCCGATCGCCTTCCGGAGTATTGCTACGCGGTGGTGGAAGGCAAAGGCCGGGTCCTGCACAATGACCCCGGTCTGCGCCGCCCGATTACTCTCGCCTACTCGCAGCCGGGTGATCTGGTGGGTTGGGCAGGCCTTGCTGCTCGCAGGCCCTGTGAGTGGGTCACGGCGGTGAGTTCTCTCAAGCTGATTGGCATCAAGGCAGCCGATTTTTACGAACTTGAGAGGCGCTCCGCTCCGTTCCGTCAGTGGTTGGACCATGCCAGTTCACCGGCTGAATTGATGGCGGTGCTGGCCCCGGCGTTGCGCCAGCGGCCCATGGCTGAACCACCAGAGCGCGATGTGTTGCACCAGTTGCTCCCTGGTCTTCAGGTCTTGGCGGCCCGCGAGCTGCGTGAATTGCCTGACGATGAAGGAATCTGGTTCTGGAATGCTCAATCTCCCGATCAGGCTGTACCCACCGGTACCCAAGTTGACCCTGAGATCCTGGCCTCGATCCCATCGGGCTTTGCACTGCGCTTGCTCCGTTTAGATCCCCACCTGTGGGAGCGTGCGTTGAATCCGCCCCTCCAGGCTCCGGAGAATTTGCAACAGCCAGAAGCTCAAAGTCTCTGGGATCACGATCGCTATGCCGATTTGTTGGCACCTGAGCCTCAAGGTGAGAAGCACCAGGATCGATCGCTTGATGATTACGCCCAGACCATTCGTTACAAGGGACGCTCGATTCCTGTTTTTACGGGCACGGGGCCACTCGGGCAGACGATGGCCATTCTCGAGATGCTGGCCGCCTATTACAACATCCCCTTCCGCAGGGATGTGCTCGAACGTGCAGCCAAGCATGGCGTTGCTAACCGCTCTGTTTCTCTGCAGCAACTGGGCGATTTGTCCACCATTCTTGGCTTTACAGGAAGCCTAGCCACTCTTCCTGAAACGCAGTTTTCGCGTCTCCCCTTCCCCTGTTTTGCCATCGTTGAAGGCCAACCAGCGATGATTCACGACGTCACCCGTGACACTGTTAAGGCGGTGCTTCCTGAATACGGGCGCGTCAACCTCAGCGTTTCGGACCTCACCCAAGGTAGGGGTGGCGCTGAAATCTTGATCTTGAACCCTGGTAGAGATTCACAGCAACGAAAACTGGGCCTCTCTTGGTTTTTTCCTCAGATCAAGAAACATCGCCGCAGCTTGATTGAGGTGTTGGTGGCCTCCTTGGTTCTGCAGCTGCTCAACCTGGCGCAGCCCCTCGTGATGCAGCAGATTTTCGACAAGGTGATCGGCCAACAAAATCTCGACACTCTTTACACGCTTGGGCTGGTTCTTCTGGGTGTGAGCTTGTTTCAGGGTGTGCTCGGGGCAGTGCGTACATATCTGTTTGCAGATACCACGAACCGAATTGACATCGCTCTGGGTGCCGAAGTGATTCAGCACTTGCTTCGCTTACCTCTTCGTTATTTCGACAAGCGGCCTGTTGGTGAATTGCAAACGCGGCTTGGGGAATTAGCCAACATCCGTGGCTTTCTGACGGGCAGTCTGCTCACCTTGGGCCTGGATTCGATTTTTTCAGTGATTTATATCGCTGTGATGGTGACTTATTCGGGGGTGCTGACAGCGGTCACCCTCGGCGTGGTGCCATTGTTCCTCGGGTTGACGTTGATCGCGTCCCCAGCGATCCGTGCTCAGCTTCGTAAGGCGGCTGAAAAAAACGCTTCAACACAGGCATTCTTGATCGAATCCTTGAACGGTGTGCAAACGATCAAGGCCCAGAATGCTGAGAACAGTGTGCGTTGGCGTTGGCAGAAGCGTTATTCCTCGTTCATGAGTGAAAGCTTCCGCACATTGTTGATTGGTGTCTCCACGGGCACGGCGGGAAGCTTTTTAAATCAACTCACAGGATTACTTACTCTTTGGGTGGGCGCCTATCTTGTGATCAATGGTGAGCTCACCATTGGTCAGTTGATCGCCTTCCGAATCATTTCTGGTTACGTCGTTGGCCCTTTGCTCAATCTGGCCACCAGTTGGCAAAGTTTCCAGGGTGTGGCCCTGTCGATCGAGCGTCTCAGCGATGTGGTCGACGCCAAAACTGAGGGTTCTGAGCAGGAGGCCGAGCTTCTGCCCTTACCTCCTGTGGCTGGTGAAGTCACCTTCCAGGCTGTCGACTTCCGCTTCAACGAAGGTGCACCTCTAGTTGTGCAGAACGTCAATTTCCAGGTGGAAGCTGGAGCATTCATTGGAATTGTCGGTCGTAGCGGCAGTGGCAAGAGCACCATCATGAAATTGCTGCCTCGGCTCTACAAACCCGAGAGCGGCCGCATCTTGATTGACGGCTACGACATCAACAAGCTGCAGCTGGGT
>MDTD01094286.1_pt1 | contig 12525 bp, 6 predicted proteins | sample 811221 | NCBI WGS metagenome assembly MDTD01 (sample SAMN05326646, study PRJNA326480) | marine metagenome | isolation source: seawater | place: Pacific Ocean: South West | collected 2011 | reverse complement strand
GAAACGAATCCGGTCCGCCTTTGAAACTTTCGCGTATCCATATCCCGGCAGATCGACAAGGCTCCATCTTTCATTGATAGTGAAGAAGTTAATTTCCTGTGTGCGCCCGGGGTTGCCTGAGACCCGGGCCAGCCCCTCCGTTTTCGTCAGAAGATTAATGAGGGACGACTTACCTACATTGGATCGCCCGATGAAAGCGAACTCCGGCAACGAAGAGGCGGGGCAGCTTTCGAGGCTGACTGCGCTCAGTGTAAAGTTGGCCGAGTGAATCTTCACGATTGTCTGAAATTCCTGATGGAAGGGCAGGCCTTTCACCTGTCCCGTGCCACCATTACACCCACGCCGCTCGAAGCAACTCCTTCAGGCGCCCTTTCTCTGTAGCCGATGTCTTGGCCACGAATCCCCGGGCATGAGCAAAATGCACATCGGCCTCCGCATCGATCCGGGTGAATTCAAGTCGCGGGTGATCGTTGTGGCGAGAGAGTCCGTATCCACTGCCCCGCCGGTCCGGGTAGACCAGACCCGCCACACTCTCCGATTCACCAATTGAATCAAGATAGCGCCCAAACCCTGTCGAGGGTTCGGCTGGCAGCGGGTCGGTCCGTGGCATGAACAAGACCTTGAAGGAACCCCCACCACCAGCCTCGATGGTCCAGAGTTCCCCATGCTCATCGATGTAGGCGAGCCGCTCACGCAGGGTCTTCAAATATTCCAGCAGATCTTCTCCCACCCAGCGCATCATCTCATACAGCACATCGCCAGGTTCGAGACGCTCAGCATGCGCAAAGCGTCGCAACAGGGTCACATCCATTGGCGAGTTAAGCTTGCTTATGATATCGCGATGAACGCCCAGCCACTTGGCCGTCCCACCTGCACCCCGTGTGTCGAACCACTCGGCAGGCTCGAGCCAGTCGCAGAACATTTTTGCGTCCTCATAGAGCCCGAGGTGACTAAGGACAAGGGAGAGCGCACAGACCGGATCATGATCACGCGGGAACTGGTGGTGATCAAAATTACCGCGCTCAGGATCATGCTCTCCACCCACGTCGACCACCAGCACTCCAGCATTATCGAGGTCCTCCGGTTTCGGCTCACGCCGCTCGATCGGAGCCCCATGCTGCGCAACCAGTAGACTGCAGGCCAAGTAGTCATCTTTGTGCGCACCTCCCGGATGGGTGAGAATCAGTTCGATAGACATGAGTGCGGGACGTTAGGGAGTTGTGACCGGAGCGCAAGCCCTCGCATCGGGCGGGATTGCAGCAGGGCTGCTGATTGAATCCTACATTCGCTTCAGGGTCAGAAGACGGAACTCCATCGCTTCCTCGCCGGGAATTTCCGTAGCCCGGAGCACCAGTTCTCCCTTCCCACTCTCAAGCATGATCTCCCCGATCTTAACGGCCTTGAAATCCTTGACGTAAGACTCCATGCGCGGGTGACGGTCATTCTCTGCTCCCAGCTCTGGCACATCATGTGCTTCTCTCAGCACAAATGGAAGTTTCGCCCCATTGAAGGACAACTCGAACTTTGCACCTGCCTCCTTGGCCGCATAGTAAAGAGTGACCTGATAAGTTCCGGAAGCGCCGACCTCCACATCGAAACTGAGCCAGTCCTCAGTCTCTGTCCAATTCTTGAAATAGGAACAATTGGGAAACCTGTTTGACCGCTTGATGGAGCCATGAGCTCTGGCATCTCTGGCTGGAAGATGGGAATATTCTGACTCCGGATGAGCAATGACGAAGGGACGTTTATCATCGTAATATTTCTGCATGAAGGCCTCACGGTGTGCGCTTGCTGCCCGAACTAGTGTCGAAACCACATCCGGATAACGCGAGGCCACGTCCTGTGTCTGCGCCGGATCCACTGCCATGTCGTAAAGCCTTCCCTTGTCGTCCAACCGGTAACGTTGACTCCGAACACTGATCTTGTCTTTCCAATGATTGATGAGAATACGGGAGGGCCAGGGCCTATCGTCTGGTTCTTCGCCCTGCAACAACTGCTTCAGACTAACTCCATCGAGCTCCCTGCCGGTGGCAACCGGGACCCCGGCGAGCTCACAGAGGGTCGGCAGAAGATCTCGCACACTTGCTATCTGAGGAACTACCGACCCCGGCGGGAGGTGGCCGGGCCAGCGAATGTAGAGAGGGCTTCTGACACCACCTTCGTCGGTCGAACCCTTCCTGCCGCGCATTCCTCCATTCCAACGCACCCCGTTTGGCCCGTTGTCATGAAACCATACCACGACGGTCTCACTGGCCACGTTGAGTGCCTCGAGACGAGCAAGTATCCGGCCGACGTTCCAGTCAATATTCTCACACATTGCGAGAGCACTCCTCTTGTGCGTCTCTATCTCGCGTTCTGGACTCTGCTGATTTCTCATCTGGAGCCTGCGTTCGCCAAAGCGCTTCCAGAATTCATCGGGGACCTGCATGGGGGAATGCGGCGTATTGTACGGTATGTAGGTAAAGAATGGCTTTCGGGACTCCACTGCACTCTCGATGAAAGCAATCGCCTTGTTCGTGAAGTCATCGACGCAAAAACCCTTGCCCTTGACCGGACGCCCGTTCCACTCAAGAAGCGGGCTGTAATAATTTCCCCAGTGACCACTGCAGAAACCATAGAACTCATCGAAACCACGCCCGTTTGGATGGTAGGGGTATTGCATGCCATTATGCCATTTACCAAATGCACCAGTCACGTAACCCTCCGCCTTGAACATATCAGCCACGGTGACTTCACCGAGGTTCATCCGTTCACCTCCTGCTGAGGTAGAGTATACGCCTGACCGTGCGTGATGTCGCCCAGTCAGGAACTCGGCCCTCGTGGGTGAACAGACGGGACATACATAGAAACGATCAAAGCTCACACCGTCCCGCTTCAAGGAATCGACATGGGGCGTCTGAAGGTCGACATTGCCGGAGCTTGCAAGGTCGCCCCACCCCTGATCATCCGTAAGAAAAACCAGAATGTTCGGTTGAGACCCGACCGCTGTGTGAACTGCGATTGCAGTAAGGATGACGAGAATCAATCTGACATGCATCTGTGAAATCCACTGTGTACGCGAACCGTCACGGCTTGAAGTAAAATCAAATGTGCTGCTACCCCGGCTTGGATGAGTTCTGTTTTATCCCCAAAACACATTCTGTTGACCATCGTCTTTCTCTAACGTAAATCCACCTCTCCGTTCTGCTGATAATGTCTTCTCCCACGATCATTTACACGATTACCGACGAGGCTCCGGCTCTTGCGACCCGCTCCCTGTTGCCAATCATTCATCGGTTCACGAGCTCATCGGGAATTCGGGTTGAAACCCGTGATATCTCCCTGGCCGGCCGGATCCTCGCGGTGTTTCCCGATTTCCTCGGAGAAGGCCAGCAGTGCACGGATGCACTCGCTGAGCTTGGGGCACTTGCTCAGACACCCGAAGCCAATATTATCAAGCTGCCCAACATCAGCGCCTCCATCCCCCAGCTCGAGGCCGCCATCAGGGAATTACAGGGGCATGGATATTCTCTCCCCGACTACCCTGCAGCCCCGTCAACCCCTGAGGAAATCGACATCAAGGCACGCTACGACCGGGTCAAGGGCAGCGCAGTAAATCCAGTACTGCGAGAAGGCAATTCCGATCGTCGGGCCCCAAAAGCGGTCAAGCAGTATGCACGCAACAACCCCCATTCAATGGGCGCGTGGTCAGAAGATTCCAAGACAAACGTCGCGAGCATGTCCACAGGGGATTTTCGCTCGCAGGAGAAGTCCACCACTGTTGAATGTGCCACCACCTTTCAGATCGAGTTTGTCGACTCCCAAGGGAGCACCAGTGTTCTCAAGGCCGCAGCGCCGCTGCTTGCAGGGGAGGTTATCGATGCCAGCGTCATGAGCCTCAAGGCTCTCTCCTCTTTCCTCGATCATCAGATTTCCCACGCGAGGGAAGAGGGTCTTCTCTTTTCCTTACACATGAAGGCCACAATGATGAAGGTTTCTGACCCTGTCATCTTCGGCCAATGCGTGCGTGCATACTTCAAGCATCTGATCAAGAACCATGAGCCGCTGCTCGGCGAGCTTGGTGTCGATTTCAATAATGGAATTGGAGATCTTCTCTCCAAGGCTGAAACCCTTCCTCAGGAAAAGAAAGAGGAGATTAAAGCTGATCTTCAAGCCTGTTACGACAAAGGGCCGGATCTGGCTATGGTGAATTCCGACCTGGGTATAACGAACCTTCACGTGCCAAGCGACGTCATTATAGATGCTTCCATGCCGGCTATGATTCGTGACTCCGGCAAGATGTGGAATGCGGATGGTGAGCGACAGGATACCCTTGCCGTCATTCCTGACAGCTCCTACGCGGGAATCTACCAGGCCACGATTGAATTCTGCCGTGAACACGGGGCATTCGACCCCACCACCATGGGAACTGTCCCCAATGTGGGCCTGATGGCCCAGAAGGCGGAGGAGTATGGTTCCCACGACAAAACCTTCCAAGCCCCTGCTGATGGAACCATCCGCATCATCGACGGCGATGGCACCGTTCTTATCGAACACAGCGTCGAGAAAGGAGACCTCTGGCGGGCCTGTCAAACCAAGGATGCTCCGATCCGTGACTGGGTGAAGCTGGCTGTTACCCGTGCCCGCGCAACTGGTTCACCAGCCGTCTTCTGGCTCGACGAAAACCGCGGGCACGATTCCCAGATCATTCGCAAAGTGCAGGAATACCTCGCGGAACATGATACCGAGTCACTCGACATTCGCATTCTGTCACCGGTCGAGGCCTGCCGTTTCACGCTCGAACGCCTCAAGGCTGGCAAGGATACAATTTCCGTTACCGGTAACGTCCTGCGAGATTACCTCACGGATCTCTTCCCAATTCTCGAGGTAGGCACCAGCGCCAAAATGCTCTCGATTGTCCCCCTCATGAAAGGAGGCGGCCTCTTCGAAACCGGGGCTGGGGGCTCAGCTCCGAAGCACGTTCAGCAATTTACTGCGGAAAACCATCTTCGATGGGACTCACTTGGTGAATTTCTGGCTCTCGCAGTTTCACTTGAGCACGTGGCAGCCAAGTTCAGCAGCACGAGGGCACGCATCCTCAGCGAGGCACTGGACGAAGCCAGCACGCAATATCTTCTCAACGACCGGGCACCTTCGCGAAAATGCGGTGAATTGGATAATCGAGGCACTCATTTTTACATCGCGCTTTACTGGGCTCGCGCTCTTGCAACCCAGAACGAGGATCATGAACTCAGCGCAGAATTTACCTCTCTGGCCACCCAGCTGGAAAACGCAGAGAAAACGATCATGGAGGAGTTAACCATTATTCAGGGACAGAATGTCGAAATAGGCGGCTATTACCAGCCCGACGAAGCCGCGGCGGATGCTGCAATGCGTGCAAGTCAGACGCTTAACTCCATCATCTCCAGCTGATTCCTCACCACGGGGAATCCTGCGAGCAACTTATCGCTAGTATATTCCGGCCATTCGATTGTAACTTGCAGTGTGCCTCGACAAACTTTCCCACTTTCCGCTCTCCTACGGCTCACCATCCTCGGCGCCTCATGCTGGATTGGAACTACCCTCTCCGGGACCGCAAACCCTGAGATTACCTCGGTGGGGCATACCCCTGGGGGAAAAATAGCATTTGAATTAGCCCCTGACCCCGGCGGTTACCATATTCTCCGCCGGTCCCATGATTTGTCAGAAGTTGGCAACGGTCGTCCCGTAGCCATCGTGAGAAGTAATTCCAGCGCTGTAACGATCGCTGACTCCTCCCGACCTAAGAGCAGAGCCTTTTATCAACTCTCCCATTTCAGATCGTCCCAGACCGGAGACATCGACAATGATGGCTTTTCAGACTGGCTAGAAATGGCGAGGCCTGGTTTCTACAACCCGCTCAATCCAGCGCCTCCTGTGAACCGAATCCACGGATCACTCATGCTCACAGATCGAGCACACTATGAAAGAATGGCAGGCAGGGACGGACGGCCTGGAGCACCAGAAATCCGCGAGGTCAAGTTTCTCGTCTACAACGTCCACACGGCTACCCCTGTTCTCTACTTCGCAGATACGACGCGTTATCAGTATCACTACGACTTCACCAATCAGGCAGTGAATCGCTATAACAGTGTCAGCCTCTTCAACAGTCAGACCTACTTCAATAATACAACCCGGAGGAATCTTGCGGGTAGTCTTATCGCTCATGATAACTACGTTGATGAGAAGGGGCAACGGGGGCTCTACACGGTGGAATTCTGGCCTACTGATCCTGTTGCTTTCCGGTTTGTGGAAAAAGGATACGAACTGATCGCCGCATCCATGCCCTTCGTCGATGGAAACATCGCCTATCATCCTGCAAGTGAGACTCAGCGGACGATCTATGAGGACGAAAAGGAAGCTTTCGACAATTCCTATGTCAACGTGATTCAAACCGATGAGCTTTACCGGAACGTCGTGTTCACCGGACTTAATCCGGGTGAAGGGTATGGACGTCTTCGCGTCGTGAATGGCTCCGAGACTCTCTCGGTCCGCGATGTGGTGATCTTCCGCAATATCCCCAATGACCTCACTCATGTCGCCGGAATCATAACTGAAATTCCTCAGACCCCACTTTCTCACGTAAATCTCAAGGCGATGCAGAATAATACTCCGAATGCCTATATCAGGGATGCCTCCACCAACCCTGATATCGCGCCATTACTCGGACAGAATGTCTACTACCGGGTTGATCGGGATGGCTTCGAAATGCGCGCCGCCTCAGATGAGGAAGTGGACGCATGGTTTGAGGCGATCCGGCCATCACAGCCTCAGACTCCTGTGCGGAATCTCAACATTACCGAAATCCGGCCTCTTTCCCAGATTCGCTTTGGAGCATCCAATGCCTTTGGGGCAAAAGCAGCAAACGTCGCCGAGTTGAGGAGAATCATCCCCAGGAACTCCCCCGATGGCTACGCCATTCCATTTTACTTCTACGATGAATTCATGAAATTCAACGGGCTGTATGATGAGGCTCTTGAAATGATCGAACAGCCTCTCTTTCAGAACTCCCCTCTTTTCAGGGACGCACTTCTGAGGCGCTTCCGGGACACTATCGAGGACTCTCCACTCCCAGCCTGGATGACCGAAGCCGTGGACAGACTAAAAGCCTCATGGAGGCGCAACGTGAGCCTGAGGCTGAGATCCAGCACAAACAATGAGGACCTCGAAGGCTTTAATGGTGCTGGGCTTTACAGCTCCTACACGCACGCCATTGATGAAGGCCCTCTGGAAAAGAGTGTGAAGCAGGTCTGGGCCAGCCTCTGGAACTACCGTGCCTTCGAGGAGCGTGAATTCTGGCGGATCGACCATTTCTCCGCTGCCATGGGCGTTCTGGTCCACCCAAACTACACGGAGGAGCAGGCCAATGGAGTTGGGGTTACAACCAATATCTTCGACCCAGCATGGGAGGGGCACTACGTGAACGTGCAAGTCGGTGAAAATCTTGTAACGAATCCGGAAGCTGGAACCACACCGGAAGAATATCTCATCGCTCAGCTTTTTGGAGGATCAGATGAAATCCAATATATCCGCTTCTCGAATCTACTTCCCCGGGGAGAGACCATCCTCACGCGCACTCAGGCCCTCGACCTCAAGATCAAGATGGATCTTATCCACAACCATTTTCGCTCCTTGTATCAGCCTTCCAACTGGTCTTCATGGGCAATGGAAGTGGAATTCAAGATTACCGAAGGTGGAGACCTGCTTATCAAGCAGGCCCGTCCCTGGGTCTTCTAGCCGGGGTTCTGGCTCATCGAGATGCTCCCGGGCGCGATCTCTTATACCTCGAAGCGGTAAGCGGAATATTAAGAGTCGGTTAAGGCCGTAAAGCGTCGGTAAAGTGCGTGGTTTCACCGTGTGTGCTGTGGTTCATGGTTATCCATGAAAAAACCCGTAGCCCGCTCTCATCTCGTTCTTCTGCTCGTAATCCTCGCTGGGGGCGCCTCCACAAAAGCCCAGCTCCCGCCAGATTCACACGTTAATTTCTCAACCCTCACAGCAGATGGCTTCATGCGAATCGTCATTGCTGACCCAGGAAACCATAGGTGGAATCTGCAGTTCTCAAATGACCTCATTTCCTGGTACGAACTCCAGATTCTCAAAGTTCACAATGGCAGATTTACAAGGAAACTGCACGTTCTCGAAAACACGCCTCGTTTGTTCTACCGTCTGAACTTTGATCCTGTTCTCCAGACAGGGGAGACTAGTGTGAGCCAAGCTTTAGCCCTTCCACCCACCCCGGACAACTATGCTCTTCCGTCCCTTCCAGCGCACTTTCTCACACCCCAGCTAGTAGCCCAAGACAACACCCCAACAGACAATCCTGTTACCGACCATGGAGCGACACTGGGACGGGTTCTTTTTTATGATAAGCGCCTCTCTGCCAATAACACCATCTCGTGCGCTTCCTGCCACCAACAGGAGCACGGCTTCTCAGATCCCCGCCAGTTCAGCATCGGATTCAGGGGCGGCGAAACGGGCCGGAACTCCATGGGGCTGACTAATGCGAAATACTATGGCCGGCGACATTTCTTCTGGGACGAGCGTTCGCGAACATTGGAAGAGCAGGTCCTTGAGCCTATCCAAAATGAGGTCGAAATGGGGCTGACACTGGGTGAACTCGTTACAAAAGTTTCCGCTGAGAGTTACTACGCAGAACTATTCAGCTCTGCATTCGGAGATCCCGTTGTCACCTCGGAACGAATCTCTCTCGCCCTCGCTCAGTTTATTCGCAGTATCGTCTCAACAGAATCCAAGTTTGACCTCGGCAGGTCTTCCAACTTTTCCAATTTTACCCCGGAGGAAAACCAGGGACGGCGCATCTTCAATGGTCAGGGGCGGTGTGACAACTGCCACGGAACGGACAACTTCGTCTCCGACAACGTTTTCAATAATGGTCTCGAAAACCCCTACACCGATCCAGGCATAGGTGCAATTACGCGCCGTCAGCAGGATCTCGGCAAATTCAAAACTCCCTCCCTCCGGAATATCGCTCTCACTGGACCATATATGCACGATGGCCGATTCAGGACTCTCGAAGAGGTGATCGAATTTTACGACTCTCAGGTAGCAAACCATGCCAATCTCGCACCTCAACTCCGTAACAACAATGGCCCGATCCGATTAAACCTCAGCGAGGCAGAGAAAAGGGCCCTTGTTGCCTTCCTCCATACCCTGACTGATCCCAATCTTACAACCGACCCAAAATACTCTGACCCCTTCAATTATGGGGAATAACAACCATAGGCTGGTCCACACTTGGTGGTCCCTCCCTTGCTGGGGCTGCCGTGGTGTTCTTAACTGGAGACATCGCCTTAAAGTCGAGCTAGGCTATATTCCAACATTCCTGCTTTGTGACGTCGAAGCCCATGCGCATTCCATATCTTCTCTTCTGCCTTCTCCTTCTCCCTCAGGGTCAGGCTGATACACCCCGCGCAGTTCCCTCCACTTTTCGTCCTGAAACTCTGAGACAGGTCGACACCGCAATATCAGAGGCCATCCGGAAAAAGAATCTGCCTGGTGGTGTTCTGTGGCTGGAGCGGGGTGATGAAATCTACCAGAAAGCCTACGGCAAGCGGGCATCGATTCCTGTGAAAGAGGCCATGTCCGTCGACACGATCTTTGATGTGGCGTCCCTCACCAAGGTGATTGCTACCACTCCGTGTGTCCTGAAACTCATGGAGGATTCACACATCAAACTTGAGGACAAAGTTTCCAAATTTCTCCCGGAGCTTACCGGAGACCCTAACAAGTTCAGAATTACAATTCGTCACCTTCTTACCCATACGAGCGGACTTCTCCCCGGAATTCGCAAGGGTTACGACTGGAGTGGAAAATCTACCGGTCTTGCCCTCGCCTGCGGTGAACCTTCGGCCGGTCACGCCGGTTACCAACACCGTTACAGCGATCTTAATTTCATCCTGCTGGGAGAAATCGTCAGCAGGGTTGCTGGCAAACCTTTGTCAGCCTTTGCAAAGGAGACAATTTTTGACCCTTTACGAATGAAGGAAACATTTTTTCATCCTGCAGAAACATATGTGCCGCGGATCGCCCCGACAACCATGATGGATGACGGCAGCGTTCTCAGGGGAGTCGTTCATGACCCAACGGCAGGAGCAATGGATGGTGAAGCAGGACACGCAGGCCTCTTTACGACGGCTAGTGATCTTGCGCGCTTTGCTCGTATGATCCTGCGGGGCGGAGAGCTGGAAGGAGTGCGCGTTCTGCGCCAGGAGACCGTTAAGCTCATGACCTCCGTCCAGACTCCGGAGCCCGTTTCTATTCGTCGGGGGCTCGGGTTCGACATTGATTCTCCATATGCGGGCCCTCGCGGAAAATACTTTCCTCTCGGCTCCTTCGGTCACTCTGGATGGACCGGCACCTCTCTCTGGATCGACCCCTTCAGCCAGACCACGGTAATTTTCCTGAGTAACCGAAATCATCCTTCCGGAGGAGATGTTCGAAAGCTGCGCCATCAGATTGGCACCCTTGCTGCGGAAGCGACCGGCTTCGACTTCACAGCGGTCTCAAACGGTCTGCCTGAGGTCGCAGGAGAAAAAATGCCCGACTCCTCGGAAGAGCCTCAACATCCGGTCGGCAATGTTCTCAGTGGAATCGACGTCCTGGTAGCCAGCTCCTTTGCTCCCCTGAATGATCTCAGAGTTGGATTGATAACTAATCCAACAGGGCTGGACCAAAACCGCAGGAGCACTATTGACCTTCTTCACGAGGCCCCGTCAGTAAAATTGGTCTCTCTATTTGGGCCGGAACACGGAATCCGTGGGATGCGAGACGGGCAGGTTGAAGACGGAATCGACGACCGGACCGGACTCCCAGTCCGCAGTCTCTACGCTGGGAAGGATCGCCGTAAACCAAGTCCAGAACATCTGAAGGAGATCGACGCCCTTGTCTTTGACATGCAGGACATCGGATGCCGCTTCTACACCTATTTCTCCACCATGGGCCTCGCAATGGAAGCCGCAAAGGAAGCTGGGATCCAGTTTGTCGTCCTTGATCGGGTGAATCCACTTGGTGGGGAGAAAGTGGCGGGGCCACTACGTGACGGGGAGCAGAAGTTCGTCGCCTTCCACGATATCCCATTACAACACGGCATGACCGCGGGAGAGATGGCAAGGCTTTACCAGGGCGAACTCTACCCCGAACTCAGCCTCTCGGTAGTGCCCCTTCGCCATTGGAACCGTTCCATGCGTTTTGATGAAACGGGTCTTCCATGGGTCAAGCCTTCGCCGAATATGCCCAATCTCGCAGCTGCTACTCTTTATCCGGGAATCGGCCTATTGGAGTTCACCAATCTTTCCGTAGGCAGGGGGACCAAGCTCCCTTTCGAAATGGTTGGCGCGCCATATATCAGGCCTGAAGATCTCGCATTAGAGCTCAGTGCCAGAAGTCTCCCAGGACTGGAATTCGTGCCTGTCAGATTCATTCCGGAATCCAGTGTTTTTGAAGGCGAGGAATGCGGGGGCGTACGCATTCTGCTCAAGGATCCTTCCATCTGTGAATCCCCTCGTCTCGGCTTCGCCCTGGCCCAGTCGCTACGGAAACTCTACCCTAACCAATGGCAAACCGAAAAGCTGAACACCCTGCTTTGCCACCCTTCCACCGAAAATGCGATTCTGAACCAGCATCCTCAGAAAAAAATCATCGCGGAGTGGGAAAAGGATGTTGGCGCCTTCAAAGAACGACGTGAAAAATTCCTGCTTTACCGGTAAGAATATATCACGAAACCCACTTTCTCTTTCTTTCTGTTCCTCTTGTGTCTTTTCCTCTGGGCGGCTCCAGAGCAAAACGTGGGTGCCCTCAATTGGCAATGTCCTACCGGCTCTTCCCAAATATGGATATTCCTATCCAACAACCACAGATGCGAGTCCTGACCCACCCTGTCGGGAGAATCTGATAATTCGGTCATATGCCAACATCAGGAATAACCGCTTCCACGATACATACCGGTCAGGATCATCTCGTCCAGAGCCGCTAACAGAAAAAATCTCAGCATCGAGGGAGATAGAAAATTCCCCTTGAACCAGACATGGAAGCTCTCTGAGCTCCGCATCTTGTGGGATCCTTTACGCTGGCGCACGGTCTTTTTTCTCTTTAGGAAGGCAGGCCACCATGAAACATACGCTCGCATTTCTGGCCTTTCTTATCGGCATCCTACCTCTGGCGGGACTGGCTGACATCTCTCTTCCTCGAATTTTTGGGAATCACATGGTTCTCCAGCGAGAGACTCCAGTCAAGGTCTGGGGTAATGCCGACTCTGGAGAAAAGGTTTCTCTCAAGTTCGGGTCACGCAACTTTTCTGCAACCGCCGACGAGGACGGCAGATGGCACATCGATCTGCCCGCCCTGAAAGCCGATGGCGGCAAAACCCACAAGATGACAATCAAGGGGAAAAACACCATCATTCTGGAAGACATCCTGATTGGTGATGTGTGGATTGGATCCGGACAGTCCAACATGGAGTGGAGCCTGAACCAGAGTGAAGGCCGG
>MDTD01080450.1_pt1 | contig 12525 bp, 8 predicted proteins | sample 811221 | NCBI WGS metagenome assembly MDTD01 (sample SAMN05326646, study PRJNA326480) | marine metagenome | isolation source: seawater | place: Pacific Ocean: South West | collected 2011 | reverse complement strand
TATAGATGTTAGTTCTTTAAATACAACATTTTCTTTGATAATTGGTAATTAAGCGCCTGTAGCTCAACTGGATAGAGCGCTTGGCTACGGACCAGGAGGTTCTGGGTTCAAATCCTAGCAGGCGCACCAAAAATGAAATTATATAAATATATATTTTACTTAATTATACTTTTAGCCATAGGTTCACGAATAATAGCTATTCAGATTTATGGGGATACAAGGCTAGATAATGAGTGGGGCGTTATTCTAAATAACTTGGTCTCTAACGGAGTATTTGGGTTTAGAGAAATAAAAGGACAGATTTTTCCAAATCTTTTTATGCCACCTTTATATCCGCTTTTCTTGTATTTAGTCCAATTTATTAATCCTTTTGAAAATTATTTTGTAGAAGTAGTCTTATATGTACAGCTTTTATTAAGCGCTATATCTATGTTCTACTTTTTCAAATTACTAAAGCTATTTTATAATGATAAAATTAGTTTGATTGGATTATCTGTGTTTAGTGTTTTTCCTTTAAACGTATTTTCAGTTTCGCAAATATCTTCCATAACTTTACAAATTTTACTATCTATTCTATTTTTTTACACATTTATTCAATTTATTAAAAATACAGAAAAAAAATTTTTATATATATTCTCAATTATATCCGCATTATTAATTTTATTAAGAGGAGAATTTATAATTATTTATTTTTTAACTTTAATTTTTATCTCTTATACCAAAAAAAAATTTTACATTTTTATTTTAAGCTTAATTGTTGCTTTAACAATTTTGTCTCCATATCTTATAAGAAACTATTTAACTTTTAATCAAATTACGATTACAAAATCATTTGGTTATAATTTATGGAAAGGAAATAATAATTTGTCTAATTCTCAAGGAAATGAAAAAATCTATAACACAAGAATGCAAGAGAAAATTAATAATATTAAACTTTCACAAAACTATGATATTGAAATTGATCAAATTTATAAAGATGAAGCCATTCTAAATATTAAAAAAAATCCAGGCAAATATATTAGAGGTTACTTTGAAAAAATTTTCTCCTTTTTATTCATAGACTTAAAATCTACATATCCAAATTATTACAATATTATTCATTTGGCTCCTAAAATAATTTTAAGTATTTTATCAATAATAGCATCAATCAAACTAATTTATACAAGATCCATTTTAAATTATTTTTCTATTTATTATATCTTTAATATTTCTTTATTTGCGGTTTTTTTTATTTTACCAAGATATTCTTTAATGATATTACCAGCTCAAATAATTGTCTCTTGTTATCTTTTGAAATTTTCAAAACTTAATACCAGCAATTAATTCATCTATAATTTTTTTTGTAGAGTACTTTTGTTTCCAATTAGGATAATGCTTTTTAAATTTTTTCATACTTGATATGTACCATTTATGATCTCCAACTCTATTCTGTTTGATAATATTTTTATTGATTTTAATATTAGTAATTTTTTCAATCAGATTTAAAACTTCAATTATCGAACAATTTGAAAATCTCCCACCGCCAACATTATAAATTTCTCCCATTTTTGGTTTTTTATAAAAATTCCAAAAACATTGAATTAAATCTGACGAATGGATATTATCTCTTACTTGCTTACCTTTGTAACCAATTATCGTATATTTTTTTTTCGTCACGGCAGATTTTACCAAGTAAGACAGAAACCCATGAAGTTTTGCACCAGAGTGATTTGGCCCGGTTATACAACCAGCCCTAAAACATGCTGTTTTTAATCCAAAATTTTTACCGTATTCCTGAACCAATAAATCAGCATAGCATTTAGAAACACCAAAAAAGCTATGAGTATTATCATCTATAGACATTGTCTCGTCGATTCCCCTAAAATAATTATGACTTGTTGGTAATTCATATCTACTCTTTTTTTCAACTAGATTTAGTTTATTCGGATTGTCTCCATAGACTTTATTTGTAGACATAAATATAAATGTAGAATTTGGACAATAATGTCTTGTCAAATCTAACATATTGAGAGTCCCTTTGGCATTAACATCAAAATCAATTAAAGGAAAATTTTTAGCCCAGTCATGGGAAGGTTGAGCCGCTGAGTGAATAATTAATTTTATTTTATTTCTATATTTTTTAAATATTTTCTTTAAACTCTCATAATTTCTAATATCAACATTGTAATGGTTATAGTTATTATTTTTTTTTAACAATTTTTTTCTAATCCAAGATGTATCCCCGTCGCTACCGAAAAAAAATTTTCTGAGATTATTGTCTATTCCAATTACATCAAAACCTTTTTTCGAAAAGAAATTTACCGACTCAGAGCCAACTAATCCTGTAGAACCTGTTATTAAAACTACACTCATTAAAAATATCTTTTCAATAGTTTTCTATTTTTTTTCAGCCACATATATATATCCTTTGTAATTATATTAATATTTTTTTGAGGCGACCATTTAAATGTTTTTTTTATTTTACTATTATCTGAAACAAAGTAGGGAATATCATAATTAGAGGTTTTAGGCTTTCTTAAAATTTTAAGTTTATTACCGGTAAGATTTTGTGAAATTCTAGTTAATTCTAAAAGTGAAATTTTATTTTTTCTACTACCTCCTATATTAAAAGTCTGATTAAAGGTTTTTGAGATAGATTTAATTTGTTTACAAATTATATCACAAGCATCATCTATATGTATTATGTCTCTAATTTGATGCCCCAACCCCCCGTAACCTATATAAGATAATTTTTTTTTAAAAAAATGTCTTGCTATCCAAAGAGATACGAAGCCTTGGTCTTGTTTACCAAATTGCCATGGTCCTGTGATTACACCAAATCTATTAATAATAAATTTCATGTTATAAATATAACTAAATTCTTTTATTAAATCTTCCGAAGATAATTTTGTAAGACCGTATATAGACTTTGGGGAATCTGTATCAAAATTTTCGTTAATTTGTTTATTAATTTTAATCTTATTTAATATTTTTTGTTTATTGATTAATTTTCTCAATTTTGCAATTGAATAGACTCTGCTAGATGATAAAAAAATTATCTTAGATTTATCGCGTGCGCATTTTTTTAGTATATTATAAGTTCCAATTAAATTTGTTTGAATAACTCTATCTGCATTTTTCTTTGATTGTTCAATAGCAGCCTCTGCGCAACAATCTATAATAATATCAAATTTTCCTAACTTTAATATTTGATTTTGATTCTCGATATTTATATTGAAATTTTTTATTTTATTTTCTTTAAGTCTCTCTAAATTAATTTTTGATCCTTGTCTAAAAAGATTGTCTAGCGAGGCGATAGTGACTTTTTTTAATCGATTTTTTAAATAGATTGCTAAATTTGACCCAACAAAACCACAACCTCCAGTAATAAGTATTTTCATAGGTATATAATTATCATATTAATTGACATATAAATTATAATTATGCTTTCAATTTTAATACCAGTAAGGAATGAGTACGAAAATTTAGAGAAAATTGAAAGTACTTTTAGAGAAAAATTTAAGGTTAAAGACTTTGAAGTCTTAATAATAAATGATTTTAGCACTGATAACACTTTGCAAAAGGCAAAAGAATTATCAGAAAAAAATAGCAATTTAAAAGTTATCAATAACAAAATAAAGGGTCTTGGCGGCGCTATTAATTTAGGGATAAGCGAATCTAGGGGTGAGTATATATGTATAATGATGGCTGATTTTTCAGATAGTTTAGATGATATGACCAGATATTTTAATTTAATTAAAAGTAAAAATCTTGATGCGGTTTTCGGATCGAGGTTCATCAAGGGATCAACGTTAGTAAATTATCCGAAAAAGAAATTGATTCTTAATAGGATTTTTAATTATATTGTAAAAATTTTATTTTTTAGCAAATACAATGATTTTACTAACGCTTTTAAAATATATAAAGCTAGCGTAATAAAAAGTTTCTTACCATTTATCTCAGAAAGTTTTAATATTTTTTTAGAAATACCCTTAAAAATAATTTCGAGAAATTACAGCTACGAAATTATACCAATTAGTTGGAAAAATAGATCAATTGGGGAGGCGAAATTTAATATAAAAGAATTAAGAGCAAAATACATATTTACCTTAATTTATTGTTTAATCGAAAAATATTTGTTAAAAAAGAAAAAATGAAAATATCTTTAAAAAATTCAGTTTATTTATTTTTTATTATTGTATTAGTTATAATTTTTACCCTTTCAATTTTTCTATAAGTAAGCATATATTAATAAAATTATTCCAATTATTAATCTATAAATAACGAAAACTAATAGGCTAAATCTTTTTATAAAATTTAAAAAAAACTTTATCGTTAAAAATGATATTATAAATGAACTTATAATAGAAAGAACATTTAAATGGGTTACTTCGTATATTTTATTTTCATACAAGCTATAACTACCGTATAAACTCACAGCTAACAGTGTTGGAATTGATATCAAAAAAGATATTTTGGCAGAGTCGTGTCTATCAAAATTTAAAAATCTGGCAGCAGTTATAGCAATGCCTGACCTACTTACACCAGGAATAATAGAAAGACTATGGACTATACCAATAAAAAATGCAGATCCAAAATTAAAATCTGTTTCAATTTTTTTATCCATTTTAAATTTATCACTAAGATATAACAGTATACCAAAGCCAAACGTAGTCCAACCAATAGTTTTAAGATTTCTAAATATATCAATTAAGTCAAGTTTAATAATTAAAAATCCGAAAACCATTACCGGTATGGATGATAAAAAGATTAAATAAAAAAACTTTTTGTTGTTGAAAAAGTTAAGGAGATCATTTCTAAAAAAAACAATTACAGCTAAAAAAGATCCAATATGTAAACTAATATCAGTCAAAATATTGAGTTGAGAAAAATCAAAAAATTTTTTTGCTATAACTAAGTGAGAAGTTGAACTAATGGGTAAAAACTCTGTTATTCCTTGGATCAAAGATAATATAAATATCTCAGTCATATTTAATGTTTATTAAAGATTTAGCGGGATTCCAAAGGTATTATGTTTTTGCATATTAGCTATGCAGTTCATAACGTTAAATTACTTGATATTTTGCAAAAATAAGTAAATAGTTATTACCTATTTTTTGTTTAAAATTGATTAAATTTATAATATTTATCTCACGTTATGAATAAAATGCTTAAATTTACATCATTAAATCAGGAAACTCCTCTTAAGCGGAAAACTGATAAAAGAAAAAATGATTTTAAAGAAATATATGATGAGTATATTTCAAGCAAAGCAAAAGAGCAGTCTAGCAGATGCTCCCAATGTGGCGTGCCTTTTTGTCAAGTTCACTGCCCTTTACAAAACAATATTCCTGACTGGCTAAAACTTACAGCAGAGGGCAGATTAAAAGAGGCTTATGAAATATCACAAAGTACAAATAATATGCCAGAAGTGTGCGGAAGAATTTGCCCACAAGATAGATTGTGTGAAGGAAATTGTGTAATAGAACAATCAGGTCATGGAACAGTAACAATAGGATCTGTAGAAAAATATATAACCGATAACGCGTGGAAAAATGGTTGGGTCAAACCTATTCAAGTACGAAAAGAACTTAAAGAAAAAGTTGCAATAATAGGATCTGGACCAGCCGGATTAGCGTGTGCGGAGGAATTAAGAAAGATTGGATATCAAGTAACAATCTATGATAGATACGATAGACCTGGTGGTTTATTAATATACGGTATACCAAATTTTAAACTTGAAAAAGATATCGTCGAAAGAAGGACTAAACTTTTAAGAGATGGAGGGATTAAATTTATCCAAAACTTTGAGGTCGGTAGAGATATAAGCCTACATAAATTAAAAGAAAAATATGATGCAATTTTAATAGCGACGGGAGTTTATAAAGCTAGAAATATTGAAATACCAGGATCTGATCTTAAAAATATTTATCCCGCGATGGACTTTTTAGTTGCATCAAATAAAAAAGGTCTAGGAGACAATGTTGAAGATTTTGATAATGGTAAACTGAATGCAGAAAATAAAGACGTTATCGTCATTGGTGGTGGAGATACAGCCATGGACTGTGTGAGAACAGCAACAAGGCAGAAAGCTAAATCTGTAAAGTGCCTCTACAGAAGAGATAGAGAGAATATGCCTGGATCAGCAAGGGAAGTAGAAAACGCAATGGAAGAGGGAGTTGAATTTTTATGGCTGTCCAGTCCAAAAGAATTTATTGGAACTGAGAGTGTAAAAGAGATTACGGTCAATAAAATTAAATTAGGAGAACCAGATCCATCTGGCAGAAGAAAACCAATTATACAAACAGGTTCGGAATTTAATCTAAAAACAGACATGGTTATTAAATCTTTAGGTTTTGATCCTGAGGATATTCCTAAATTATTTAATGCAGAAGAACTATCCGTCTCAAGATGGGGGACAATAAAAATTGATATCGATACAATGCAGACAAATTTAACTGGTGTTTTCGCAGCTGGAGATATTGTAAGAGGCGCTTCCCTCGTAGTTTGGGCGATCAAGGATGGTAGAGATGCTGCTGTTCAAATTGAAAAATATCTCAAAGGTAAATCAAAAAAAATTAAGGATGAAAAAGCTGCATGAAAAATCGTTATCTTAAGAATAAGAAAATTTTAGAGGAAAACCACAGCTACGATAAAAGCCTTGAACATGATGCATGCGGGGTCGGCTTGATAGCATCGACTAATGGAGAAAAATCAAGAAAGATTGTCGAGTATGGTATTGAGGCTTTAAAAGCAGTTTGGCACAGAGGGGCCGTTGACGCTGATGGTAAATCTGGAGATGGAGCTGGAATTAAACTTGAAATATCACCGGATTTTTTTAACGAAAAAATTGTTTCTACGGGCCATCAACACGATGAAAGCAAAAGAATATGTGTGGGAATGATTTTTATGCCAAGGAATAATTACGATAGTCAAGAAAAGTGCAGATCTATTGTTGAAAATATTTTGCTTGGTAATAATTACTATATTTATGGATGGCGTCAGGTACCAGTAAACCCAAAAGTTCTAGGCCCAACCGCGGAAAATGGCAGACCAGAGATTGCACAAGTCCTATTTAGAAAGAATGAGAATCTTGAGACAGATATTTTAGAGAGAAATTTATACGAAACAAGAAAGAGAATTGAAAAAGCTGCTAGGGATGAGCAGCTTAAAGAATTTTACATCTGTTCGATGAGCTCGAGATCTATAGTGTACAAAGGTATGTTCTTAGCTGAAGCGCTATCAGATTTTTATTTAGATTTAAAAGACAAAAAATTCACTTCAAGATTTGCTATTTTTCATCAAAGATATTCAACTAATACTTTTCCAAGCTGGGATCTTGCACAACCATTTAGAACATTAGCTCATAATGGAGAAATAAATACTTTAAAGGGTAATGTTAACTGGATGAAAATTCATGAACAAGATATGTCTAGCAAATTATTTAACGACGTAAATAATTTAAAACCAGTCATAATTCCTGGTAATTCTGACTCGGCTTCTTTAGACAACGTTTTTGAGCTATTAACTCACTCTGGAAAATTAGCGCCTTTAATTAAACTAATGATGATACCTGATGCCTGGTCTAAAAGAAGCAAAACTGTTCCAAAAAACCATCAAGAATTATTTAATTTTCTTAATAGCACAATAGAACCATGGGACGGTCCAGCTGCTATTTGTGCAACAGATGCTAAATGGGTAATAGCATCCGTCGATAGAAACGGGCTCAGACCACTAAGATATTCAATAACTTCTGATAATTTAATTTTTGCAGGATCGGAAACTGGCATGATTAATATCCCAGATGAGAAAATTGTAAAGAAAGGTAGACTTGGACCAGGTGAAATAATTGCTATTGAATTAAAAAAAGGCAAGCTTTTTTTGGATAAAGAGATCAAAGACTATCTTTCAAAAGATTATAAAAATTTTAATAAACAGATCATAGATTTAGATAAAAAATTAAAAACTGGAAAAGAAATTGTTAATTTTCAAGGAAATGATTTAAGAAGAAGACAATATCTATCAGGGTATAGCATTGAAGACTTAGAGATGATACTTCATCCCATGGTAGAAGAAGGTAAGGAGGCGACCGGCTCCATGGGAGATGATACGCCTGTAGCAGTTTTGTCCAGTCACTTTAGACCTCTATCTCATTATTTTAGACAAAATTTTAGTCAAGTAACTAACCCACCTATAGATTCTCTCAGAGAGAATAAAGTAATGAGTTTAAAAACAAGATTTGGAAATTTAGGTAACATTCTTGATTTTGATAATTTAACAGAAGAAAATATATTTGTATTAGATAGTCCTATATTAACCAATTCTCAAATTAAAAAATTCAAAAACCTATTCTCTGAAAAAATTAAAACAATTGATTGCACATTCGATATAACAAAAACGCTAAAGGAAAGATTAGAACAATTAAAAGCTGAGGCTGAAATCGCAATACGTGAGGGGAGCACTAAATTAATTTTAAGTGATAAAATGATAAATGAGAGAAAAGCAATCATTCCGATGATCTTAGCAGTTGGTGCTGTAAATTCTCACTTAGTAAAAAAAGGCTTGAGAGGATACTGTTCAATAAACGTTGAAACGGCCGAAACGTTGGACACTCATTCTTTTGCAGTTTTAATTGGTGTTGGAGCGACTACAGTTAATCCTTATTTAACAATTGATAGTATTTTTCAAAGATATGAAAAAAAACTTTTTGGTAAATTAGACTTTCAAACATGCGTGGAAAGATTTAAAAAATCTATTGAAAACGGTCTTCTAAAAATAATGTCAAAAATGGGTATTTCAGTAATTAGCTCATACCGTGGTGGCTGCAACTTTGAAACTGTAGGCTTAAGCAGAGCATTGGTCTCGGATTATTTTCCAGGAATGATGTCAAGAATCTCTGGAATAGGGATTAAGGGGTTAGAGGAAAAAATCAAGTCTCTTCATGAAGATGCTTTTAAAAAAGATGTATATGTTCTTCCTATCGGAGGAATTTATAAATATAGAAAATCTGGTGAAAATCATCAATTTCAAGGTAGATTAATACACACTTTACAAAATGCAGTTGGAACAGGTTCTTATGAGGGTTATAAATCATACTCCAAAGGCATTCATGCTTTACCCCCAATAAATTTAAGAGATTTATTAGATTTTAAAAAAATTAATAACTCTATAAATAAATCTGAAGTTGAGCCAATTGAGAACCTAACAAAAAGATTTGGAAGTGGAAGCATGTCACATGGAGCGTTGTCAGAAGAAGCACATGAAACGTTAGCTATTGGCATGAATCGAATTAAAGGAGCTTCTTGTAGTGGAGAAGGAGGAGAGGATTCTAGAAGATTTAGAATTCTAGAAAATGGGGATACAGCTAACTCACGAGTTAAACAAGTAGCATCTGCAAGATTTGGAGTGACAATTGATTATTTAAACAATTGTAATGAAATAGAAATTAAGATTGCTCAAGGTGCAAAACCGGGCGAGGGCGGACAGTTACCAGGATTTAAAGTAACTAAAGATATAGCAAAATTAAGACATTCAACACCTGGGGTAACATTAATATCACCCCCACCTCATCATGATATTTATTCAATAGAAGATTTAGCTCAACTTATTTACGATTTAAAACAAATAAATCCCAAGGCAAGAATAGGAGTTAAATTGGTTGCCTCAACAGGAATTGGAACTATCGCAGCCGGTGTTGCTAAAGCTAAAGCTGACGTAATTTTGATATCTGGACACTCCGGAGGAACAGGAGCAAGTCCACAAACAAGTGTTAAATATGCGGGAATACCATGGGAAATGGGACTAACGGAGGCTCATCAGATTTTAACATTAAATAACTTAAGACATAAGGTTACCTTAAGAACAGATGGTGGGTTAAAAACAGGTAGAGATATTGTTATGGCAGCGATGATGGGTGCTGAAGAATTTGGTATGGGAACATCTTCTCTAATAGCAATGGGATGCATTATGGTTAGACAATGTCATTCTAATACATGTCCCGTGGGTGTTTGTACACAAGATGAAAAATTAAGAAAAAAATTTGGAGGAACTCCAGAAAAAGTTGTAAATTTTTTCAAATTTGTAGCAGAAGAAGTAAGAGAAATTTTAGCAGAATTGGGATTTAGTAAATTAGAGGATGTAATTGGTAGGACAGATCTTTTAACTCAAGTTAGTCGAGGCTCACCGAATTTAGATGATTTAGATTTAAATCCATTGTTAGTTCAAACAGACCCAGGTGAGAACCCAAGATATTGTAAAGAAAAATTAATTAACAAAGTACCAGATAATATTGACGAGAAAATTTGGAAGGAAATTGAAAATAAATTAGATAAACAAGATAGTGTTTCAGTTAATTATCAAATACAGAATACACAAAGAGCAGTGGGTACCAGGTTGTCCCATTATGTTTATAGAAAATACGGTTATAACAAATTAAAGGATGATAAAATAATTTTGAAATTAAATGGTTCAGCTGGACAATCATTAGGGGCTTTTTTAGGTAAAGGAATAAAATTGGTTGTTGAAGGAGACTCTAATGATTATGTCGGCAAAGGTCTATCTGGGGGAAAAATAATAGTAAGACCAAATAAATCATCTAAATTGAAATCAAATAAGAATGTAATTGTCGGAAATACAGTATTTTATGGAGCGACATCTGGAAAACTATATGCATCTGGTAAGGCTGGAGAAAGGTTTGCAGTTCGTAATTCAGGAGGTATTGCAGTAGTTGAAGGTTGTGGTTCAAACGGCTGTGAGTACATGACTGGTGGATCAGTAGTGATCTTAGGTAAAGTTGGAGATAATTTTGGAGCAGGTATGACTGGTGGCATGGCATATGTTTATGACCCAGAAGATATATTTGAAAATTATGCGAATGCCCAATCAATTGTATGGCAAAAACCACAAACAGAATATTGGAAAACAAAATTAAAAAACATTTTGTCAGAATTTTATAAGGAAACCAACTCTGAAATTGCTAAAAATATTTTAAATAATTATGACAAAGAATTGAATTCATTTAAGCAAATCTGTCCAGAGGAAATGCTTGACAAATTGGAGAGTCCATTTAGCAACAAAGATAATACTAAGTCAAAAACAGCTTAATGCATAATAAGTATTTTTTTTTTGGTTTTGGGCAAGTAGGAAAATATTTTATTAATTATTTATTTAAGAAAAAAAATAAATTTTCTTTTTATGTTACCACCACTTCAAAGACTGGAATAAAAAGTTTTAGAAAAAAGAGGTATATATCTCTAAAATTTGATGGAAAAAAATATGATAAAAAAATATCTAAAATTTTATCAACCGTAAAATATATTTTGATCTCGATACCTCCTGAAATTAAAGGTGATATAGTTTTGCGTCATTTCAAAAAAGATATAAAAAGAAAAAATATAAAAAAAATCATTTATTTATCGGCGACTAATGTTTATGGCGATCATAATGGAAGATGGGTAAATGAGAAGTCAAAATGTAAACCAACCAGCAGACAAGGTAAAAATAGACTGAAAGCAGAGAAACAATGGATCAGATATTGTAAAAAAAATAAATTAAATTTAAACATTTTAAGAATTGCAGGCATATACTCTAGAGAAATGAATGCAATTAAAAGATTAAAGCTAGGACCTAAAATATTTGTTAAAAAAAATAATCATTTTTTTTCAAGAATACGTGTTGAAGACATCGCTCAGACAATTTACAAAACATATGAGCATAAAAACATCAATTATGAAATTTTCAACGTATCTGACGACTTACCTGCATCTAGCGAGATGATAAATAAGTATGCAGCAAAAATTCTTAAAATAAAAAATCTAAAACAAATAAACGTTAAAGAATTGAGAGGTCGTATGATTAAAAATTTTTATAAAGATAGCAAAAAAGTAAGAAATTCAAAGATAAAAAAAGTTTTAAAAGTTAATCTAAAATATCCAACTTACAAAAAAGGTTTAAGAGATCTTAGATATTAAATCTTTTAATTCTCTCATAATTTTTTTTATGTTTTTTTTTTGAGATAAACTATGATCACCTTTTTTTATTATAGATAATTTTTTATTGGCTTTTGGAAAAATTGATAAAACCTTTTTAGAAAATGAAACTGGAACAACCTCATCATTTTGACCATGAAACATTGTTACATTTATTTGAAGATTTATTTTTTTTTGTAAAACTTTATTTTTTCTACCATCTTTTATTAATTGGTAAGTAATGGGATACTCATATTGTTTTTGTTTGGACTTAGAGTCGCCGTGTTTAATAATACTGAGACCTTTCTCCTTGATTTCTTTTTTTATTTTATTTGAAAATTTTCTCCACATTAATCTATCTAAAAATTCAGGAGCAGATCCAATTCCTATAAAACCAATAATTTGTTTTTTAAAATATTTAAACTGATTTATAGAAATCCATGCTCCCATACTGGAGCCAACTAAAAAAAATTTATTTTTTTTTACGATTTTTTTTATTGATTTTTTAACATCATCTGACCACTCACTTATATTCCCTTTTGTAAAATCTCCAGATGATTTACCATGGCCAGAATATTCT